>Ga0222713_10005164_pt1 | contig 12806 bp, 6 predicted proteins | sample C33_649DmetaG_FD_165061 | JGI IMG/M metagenome (GOLD analysis project Ga0222713, IMG submission 165061) | Estuarine water microbial communities from San Francisco Bay, California, United States - C33_649D | ecosystem: Environmental > Aquatic > Marine > Unclassified | place: USA: California...
CAAACATCCCAACTCGCTTACACAACAGAGCACTCCATTACCGATTTTTCAGCCCAGGCTGATTTCAGTTATTTGCTGGACAACAATAGCCGCATACGTTATGGCACCCATTGGGTGGCGCATAACATGAAGCCTGGTTTGGAGTATTTGGGTGTGCAAGCCAATGGCAACCCCTTCCAAGATACCCTCTATGGAGTTGAGAATGCCCAAGTACCTGTTGAAATTAGCCATTATGGAGAATGGGAATTGCATCCCAATATTGGGTTGTCCATCAACGTGGGTTTGCGGTCTTGGACCTACATTTCGGGCACCAATTTCTATTCCCGTTTGGAGCCCAGATTTTTATTGTCTCAAATGATGGAGGGCCAGAAAAGGTTTCAATTGGCTGCAGGTATCTCCAATCAAGGCATTCATCAAATGTCGAGCATGGTCGGGATCCTTCCTCGGGATATGTGGTTCCCGACTTCAGGTAACTTCAAGCCGCAACAAACCTTGCAAGCCAGCATCGGCTATCGCCAGCCTCTGGGTTCTCGTTTTGAAATCAGTGCTGAGGGTTTTATCAAAAGATTCAATGGGATCACAGACCTTACCGGAACACCCAGTGATGCGCTGAAGCCCAATTTTTGGGATGAAGCCATTGCCCAAGGGCAAGGTTCGGCTCGGGGATTAGAACTTCTGGTTTCCAAGAGTTCGGGAAAAGTGACCGGTTTGGCCTCTTATACATTCAGCCGTACCGAGCGAACCTTTGCTTCAGTGAACGAAGGACAGGCGTATCCTTTTCGCTGGGACCGCCCTCACAAGGCCAGTGCACAATTGACTTGGTACATTTGGCCGACCTTTCGCATGAATGCCTCGGCCATGTTCATGAGTGGCAATTTGGTAACCGTTCCCTCTAGCCGCTATGTAACCGTTGATGGTAGTTTGGTTTATGACTACAGCCAGAAAAACAATTATCGTTTGCCGGCTTACCGCCGAATCGACCTGGGCTTTACCAAAGAGATTCACCCAGAAATCAAACGTAGCTACCATGAGTTATACGGGATTCAGGTTTACAACATCATGGGTTGGAACAATCCCATTTTTACACGTTTGGAAATCGTCGATGGTTCTCCTCAATTGATGGGTATCTCGCTATTTACTTTCGTTCCTTCCATTTTTTATCGCATCGAATTTTAACATGATATCACTGAAACGAGCCCTGATAATTGCGGCAATGTGTAGCCTCTACGCTTGCGAATCTCCATTGGATTCGACAGCATTGACTTATAAGCCCCGTTTGGTGGTGAATAGTTTGATGACCAGTGATCAAGTGGTTTGGGCAACGGTCAATTCCAATATCTCTTTGGTCGATACCATAGGTCCTGCGCCCATTGAAAACGCCACTGTGCAGCTGGTTGATCAAAATGGGAATGTTCGCTCTATGGCTTTCAACTTTGGTCAAGGTCGCTATGAAGCCAATGTCAACCCAAAGCCCGGTGAGCGCTATGAAATCGTAGCCAACTATGCCAATTTCCCTCAAGCCAAAGGATCAACCGAAGTGCCGCCAGCCTTGAATTTACCGCCTTCCACTTGGGTGGATAATACAGGTGTTGATGCTGACGGCTTTCCAACGGGAACGCTGTCATTGAAGATTGTCGATAGCAAACAAGAGCGTAACTATTATGAAATTACGCTGTATCGCTATGATGATTTTATCGCCCAATGGTTTGTCATCAATCCTGATTTTCATGATGCAGAATTGGCCTCCCAATCGATAGCTACCGCCAATGGTGGTTTTGTTATCAGCGATGCGCTCTTCAACGGCGATGTCAAGACCTTCAATTTTCATACACCCTTTGCTTCAAAAGGCCAGCAATACAAGTACATGGTCGAAGTGAGAAGTTTGAATGAATCGTATTTTTTGTATACCCAAAGTTTGGATCAATACACCCAAGCTTCAGGCCTATTCACAGAGCCCGTTTCTGTGTATACGAATATTGAAGGTGGTTTGGGCATATGCGCCGCCGCATCTGTTTTGAAAGATACCCTTCGCTAGTGCCTGTGAATAAGGAATTCATACGAATCAAGAATGCCCGGGAACACAACCTGAAAGGCATTGATGCAGATATTGAACTCGGTTCGTTCACGGTAGTGACCGGTGTTTCAGGCTCCGGGAAATCCTCTTTGGTTTTTGATACACTCTTTGCAGAAGGTCAACGCCGTTATGTGGAATCCTTGAGTGCTTATGCCCGACAATTTTTGGGCCGAATGAAAAAACCTCAGGTAGATTCCATCGAGGGTCTGTGCCCTGCAATTGCCATTGAGCAAAAAGTAAATTCTCGCAACCCAAGAAGCACCGTAGCTACTTCAACGGAAATTTACGATTATTTAAAATTGCTGTTCAGCCGAGTGGGAAAAACGATTTCGCCGATTTCGGGAAGACAGGTCAAACAAGATTCTCCCCAAGATGCAGTATCCTATGCCCAAGCTCATTTTGACGGTAAAAGAGTATGGGTAGGTGCTGATTTGGCGACAGGAAAGTACGGTGCCTCAGAATGGAGTTTGATGCAGCAAAAAGGCTTCAACAGGGTTGCCTTCGGTGAGCAAGATCATGCCTTGGCTGATTTGCTGGAAGCTCAACAGGTTTTTGAGGGTTCTCCTTGCTTGATTGTTGACCGCATTCGATTGGATGCTTCTGATGCTGAAAACACCAGTCGTTTATTTGATGCGGTTGAAACGGCATTTTGGGAGGGGCAAGGGAGCTGTGTAATCATTGAAATAGAGTCCCATACGCGAATCGAATTCAACAACCGATTTGAACTCGATGGCATGAGTTTCGAAGTGCCGACTCAAGATTTCCTCTCTTTCAACAATCCGTACGGAGCATGCCGAACCTGTGAGGGTTTCGGTTCTGTATTGGGAATTGATGAAGAACTGGTCATCCCCGATGCGTCATTGAGCATTCACGAAGGAGCCGTGGCACCCTGGAAAGGGGAAACATTGGGGGCTTGGAAAAGCGAATTCATTCGGGCGGCTTTGAAGTTGGATTTTCCTGTCCACCGACCCTATCGAGAACTGGATAAAGAACATCTCGATCTGCTCTGGAATGGAGCGAAAGGGGTCGATGGTATCCGTCAATTTTTTGCCTACCTGGAAGAAAAGTCATATAAGATTCAATACCGGGTATTGGCTGCTCGATACCGCGGTAAAACGACCTGTCATGACTGCCATGGTACTCGACTGCGCAAAGAGGCAAGTTGGGTGAAATTGCACAATATTCAGCCGGGTTTGAATGCCCCTGAATGGATGAATCTTGCCGACTTGCTGTTGATGCAAATTGATCAAGCCCATTTGTATTTCAAACAAGCTCAATTGTCTGATGTTGATACCCATGTGGCTCAGCGCATTTGGACTGAAATCTCCACCCGGTTGGAGTTTCTTAAAAATGTAGGGTTGGGTTATCTCACCTTGAATCGTTTGAGCAATTCCTTGAGCGGGGGAGAAAGCCAACGCATCAATTTGGCCACCTCATTGGGTTCCAATTTGACCGGGTCCTTGTACGTGCTCGATGAGCCCTCCATCGGCCTACACAGCCGAGATACCGAACGATTGGTGTCGGTTTTGAAAGCCTTGCAAGAAGAAGGCAATACCGTGGTGGTAGTGGAGCACGATGAGGATGTAATGGGCAACGCCGATGCCATCTTGGATATTGGGCGGCTCGCAGGATCCCTAGGTGGGGAATTGGTCTTCAAAGGAACCTTGGATCAAATCAAAAAGTCAAAAGAAAGCCTTACTGGACAGTATTTGGGAGGTTCTGAACAAATTGCTGTTCCCGCTCAGCGCAGGAAATCAGTGAATTCCATTGAATTGCTTGGGGCTAGAGCCAATAATTTGAAAGATGTCGATGTGCAAGTCCCCTTAGAGGCATTAACGGTAGTCACAGGTGTTTCAGGTAGCGGTAAAACCAGTTTGATCAAAGGTGTTTTGTATCCCGCCATTTCTAGGCATTTGGGTCAGTTTACGGGCACCAAGCAAGGGAAATTCAAGGCTCTTCAAGGCGATTTGAATTTGGTACATGCCATTGAATTGGTGGACCAAAACCCAATTGGTAAAAGCAGCCGTTCCAATCCCGTGACCTATGTAAAAGCTTTCGACGAAATACGTGAACTCTTTGCCTCACAACCCTTGTCGCATTTTCAAGGATTCAAACCTTCTCATTTCTCATTCAACGTTGACGGCGGTCGTTGCGACACCTGCAGTGGGGAAGGTGAGAGTGTCATTGAAATGCAGTTCATGGCCGACATCAAACTGCCTTGTGAAGCCTGCCAAGGAAAACGGTACAAAAAAGAAGTGCTCGAGGTCGAATTCAGAGGTAAGAATATCCATCAGGTATTGGAGTTGACGGTCGAAGAAGCCTTGGAGTTTTTTGCCGATCAAAAATCCATTCAAGAGCGACTTAAGCCCTTGTCTGACGTAGGGTTGGGTTATGTGAAGTTGGGACAAGGAAGCAACACCTTGAGCGGGGGAGAGGCGCAACGAGTGAAGTTGGCTTTTTACCTGAGCAAAGCCAGCCCGCACAAGGACGGCGGTACCTTGTTCATTTTCGATGAACCCACCACTGGACTGCATTTCCACGACATTAAAAAACTGCTGGCTTCGTTTCAAGCCTTGATCAAGAAAGGGCACACCGTGCTTTGCATTGAGCATAACCTGGATGTGGCTAAATGCGCCGATTGGCTCATTGATTTGGGTCCAGAAGCGGGTGAGAATGGCGGCGAATTGATCTACCAAGGCACACCCGAAGGTTTGTTGGCGGTTGAAAACAGCGTAACGGCTCCCTATTTGCGATCCAAACTGATTTTGAGCTGAGTTTTACCCAGAAGCTTAGTGCATCTCGGTAAATTTCATTCATCACCAAGCCCAACCCAGAACCCAGTGCTTCCTTGGTCTTAAGATTTGAGCCAATGGTCTAAAGCGCAGCAAAATCGGGACCGATGCGTTACCTTTGTACTTCCTGCATTATGAAGAAAATAGCAATTCTGTTAGGCTTGTTGTGCGGCAGCACAATGGATGTTTTTTCCCAAGCTACTTTGGTTGAAAAAGTAGAAGCCCAGCCTGGTTCTTTGGTGGTACCTTATGAAATGTACACCTTGCCCAATGGCCTTACCCTGATCGTTAGCGAAGATCACAGCGATCCCGTTGCTCACATCAACGTAACCTATCACGTAGGTTCGGCTCGCGAGATTCCCGGCAAATCAGGATTTGCTCACTTTTTTGAGCACATGTTGTTTCAAGGTTCTCAGCACGTAGCCGATGAAGAACATTTTAAAATCATCAAGGAATTCGGAGGTGATGTGAACGGCAATACCACCCGTGACAGAACCGTTTACATTGAAACCTTCCCCAGCAACTTTACCGAAACCGCTTTGTGGATGGAAGCCGATCGCATGGGCTGTTTCTTGGAGGCATACACCAACGAGAAATTTGAAATCCAACGCAGTACGGTTAAAAACGAAAAAGACCAGCGTTACAACGTGCCTTACGGCTTCTTGATGGAGGTGAAAGATCAAGAATTGTATCCTTCTGACCATCCCTACAGCTGGTCTACCATTGGTTTCGTGGACGATTTGGATCGAGCCGATAGCAACGATTTGCGCAATTTCTTCTTGCGCTGGTACGGGCCCAATAACGCCTGTGTAATCGTTTCAGGCGATGTCATTGCCGCAGACGTCGTGAAGTGGACCGAGAAATACTTCGGCAGCATTCAACGCGGTCCTGAGGTACGTAAACAGCGCGTGCGCCCCGTTGTTTTGAAAGAAAACAAGGTGGCCAGCTATGCCGATGCCAACGCCAATTTGCCTTTGATCTATACGACGTTCGTAGGTTCTCCTGTCATGAGTCAAGATGAGGCAGCCTTAGATATGTTGTCTTATTTGTGGGGCAATACCCGAAATTCTCCCCTCTACCAAAAATTTGTAGACAAGGAATGGGCCATTCAAGTAGGGGCCAACAACAACCCCCTGAGTGCCATCAACCACGAGTTGGCCGGTGAATTTTCGTTCATCGTAGTGGGCTATCCCTGGAGCGACATCAACAATTTGCGCTCCATGTTGGCTCAGGCCATCGACTCCTTTGAGTATGTGAATTTCAGCGATGAAGATTTGGAGCGCGCCAAAATCAATTTCTTGAGCAACCTCTCCAGTGGCTTGGAAGGAGCTTCAACCAAAGCCAATTACTTGAGCATGTTCTGGTACCTCGATGCCCGTGGCGCCGATGGCAAATTGACCAATTTGGAGGCTGAAGCTGAGCGCATCAAAAGCGTAACCCGCGAAGACATCATGCGCGTGTATCGCCAGTACATCAAAACCAAGAAGTCTTCTACCGTGGTGATCGAGCCTGTTCGTTCCAACGGGGAAGAGGAAAAGCCCAAATACCAAAGCTTCAATCCGAATGCTGAGTACCGCAATCCCGTAGCGGAAGCCGAATACAAAGGTTTGCAATACCGCCCTTTACAAGATGATTTTGACCGCAGCGTGCGACCCACTCCTTCGGCGGTGAAGGAAGTCAGCGTGCCCCAAGTGATGAAGAAGGAATTGAAAAACGGTTTGGAGGTTTGGACCTCTCCCTTTGACGAGACCCCTCGCGTGTTTGTTCGTTTGAACATTGAAGGCGGTGCCTTGCTCGAAGACGGCAAAACCATTCCTGTCGGCACTGCTGACATGCTTTCAGTGGCCCTTCAGAACGGAACGGCCAAACGCACTCCCGCTGAGCTGGAGCAAGAACTGGAGCGTTTGGGTGCTAGCATCAACGTAGGTTCCAGTGCTACCTCTATGTACGTGACTTTGGGTTGCGAAAAGCAGAACTTGCAGGCCGCAGCTGCCTTGATGCACGAGATGATGTTCGAGCCTCGTTGGGATTCTGACGAATACAGCAAGGAGAAAAAGCGCATGATGGAAAGTGCAAACTCAGATTTATTGAACCGTGGAACCGGCGCTTCCAACGCCTGGTCGCGTTTGACCCAAGGTGACAATGCCATGGGTACCTATGTGGGAGCCGCTCAATACGAAAAGGTCGATCTGGACGATTGCAAGAACTATTGGAGCAAAAACTGGACGCCCGCAAACAGCAAACTGGTTGTGGTTGGCGCAGTGACCCAAGATGAGGTGATGCAGTATTTCTCGTTCTTGAACGACTGGAAAGGCAAGGCCATTGAGATTCCTGTGCCCCAAAACAATTACGATTTTCAAACCTCCCAGATTTTTGGTGTCGAATACGTAGATGCCAAGCAGTCTGATATCTACATTGGCTTCAAAACCATGCCTTACGACGCCACCGGTGATTTCTACCGGGCAACGGTCATGAACTTTGCCTTGGCAGGTAATTTCAACAGCCGTTTGAACTTGAAAATTCGCGAGGAGAAAGCGTGGACGTATGGCATTCGCGGCGGATTCTCAGCCGGATACAAAAGCACCCCTGGTACCTATGTGATTTCAGCGGGTGTAAAAGCTGAGGCTACCGACAGTGCCATCTTGGAAATCTTGGATGTGTTGGAGCGCTACAAAACAGAGGGCATTACCGATGAGGAGTTTGCTTTCACCAAATCGGCCTTGATTGCTTCAGAAGCCTTGGATTACGAATCCTTGTTCCAAAAGGCTGGCTTCATTCTGTCTATGGCTAACCGCGAATTACCCGAAGATTACACCGCTCAGCAATTGGCCATTTTGCAAAACATGACCAAAGAAGAACTGAATGCCATGGCCCGTGAATACTTGAATACCGATGAGTTGATCGTCGTTGTAGCCGGTGATATGCTTCGTTTGGAGAGCCGTTTGAATGCCCTTGGATTTGGAACGGTTCAGCGTCTGAACAAAGATGGCAGCGGGAAAGTCAAGATGTTGAAGGCGGGAACCACCGGTCACAAGAAGAATTACAATTGAGTTTTAAGGGACTCAAAACGATAAAATGAGGAGAGGGGCTAAGGGCCCCTCTTTTTTTGCCTCAGCGCCCATAAAAAGGGCTTAAATGTATACAAATTGTGGGCAAACGCTGCTCTACGCGCGCGGATACGCGCGCGGGATTGGTTAAATTGCTACATTGATTCATTGGAATGGAAGAGAATAACAACAACAAAGAGATCGAAGAGAAAATCATCCCGATAAACATCGAAGATGAGATGAAGGCGGCCTACATCGATTATGCGATGTCGGTTATCGTGTCTCGAGCATTGCCCGATGTACGCGACGGTTTGAAGCCCGTTCACAGACGCGTACTATACGGTATGGTTGAATTGGGCTTAGCGGCCAATCGTCCCTATAAAAAATCAGCGCGTATAGTAGGAGAGGTGTTGGGTAAATATCACCCCCACGGTGATAGCAGCGTATACGATACCATGGTTCGTATGGCTCAAGATTGGAGTCTTCGTTACCCCTTTGTTGACGGTCAGGGAAACTTCGGTTCCATTGATGGTGATCCTCCTGCAGCTATGCGTTACACAGAGGCTCGCTTGAGAAAGATCGCCGAAGAAATGATGGTCGATATCGACAAGGATACGGTTGATTTTCGCCCCAACTTTGACGAAAGCTTGAAGGAACCTTCTGTTCTTCCTGCTAAGATTCCCAGTTTGCTGGTGAATGGCGCTGCCGGTATCGCCGTAGGCATGGCTACGAACATGGCTCCTCATAACTTGTCAGAAGTCTGCGACGGTATCGTTTCCTACATCGAAAACAATGACATTTCCATTGAAGAGTTGATGGAGCATGTCAAAGGCCCTGATTTCCCTACAGGGGGTATCATCTATGGCGTAGAAGGCATTCGTTCAGCATTTGAAACCGGCCGTGGCCGCGTGGTAATGCGAGGAAAAGCCGAGATTGAAATCTCCAAAACAGGCAAAGAGATGATTGTGGTTACCGAGGTTCCCTACCAGGTGACTCCTTCGCAAATCATCATCAAAACCGTTGATTTGATCAATGAAAAAGTGATTGACGGTATATCGGCTGTTCGCGATGAAAGCGGCCGCCAAGGTATGCGCGTAGTGTTTGATCTCAAACGCGATGCCATTCCCAACATTGTGCTGAATCAGCTGTACAAATTCACTCCGTTGCAAAGCAGTTTCTCTGTAAACAACATTGCTTTGGTTGGGGGAAGGCCCATGATGTTGAATCTGAAAGATTTGATTCGCCACTTTGTCGATCACCGCCATGAAATTGTGCAGCGCAGAACCCAATATTTGCTAGCAGAAGCACGCAAGCGCATTCACATATTAGAGGGTTTGCTGATTGCACTCGACAACCTGGATGCGGTTATTGCTTTGATCAGAGCCTCTAAGACACCCGATGAAGCGCGCGACGGTTTGATGTCTCAATTTGGGCTGAGTGAAATTCAGTCTAAAGCCATTTTGGACATGCGTTTGCAGCGTTTGACAGGCCTTGAACGCGATAAAATTCGCGCTGAGCACGCCGAAGTATTGAAAGAAATCCAATACCTCGAAAGCATCTTGGGTTCAGAGACTTTGCGCATGCAAATCATCAAAGACGAAACCCTTGAGGTGAAAGAGAAGTATGGAGACAAGCGCCGCACCGATATCGAATTCAATGCTGAGGAAATCAACATTGAAGATTTGATTCCCAATGAAGAAGTGGTGGTTACCATTTCGCACATGGGCTACATCAAACGCACACCTTTGGCTGAATACAAAGAGCAAAATCGCGGAGGTAAAGGATTGCGTGGTGTGAAACATCGCGACGATGACTTTGTTGAACATTTGTTCATCGCCAGCACCCATAACTATTTGTTGTTGTTTACTGAACAAGGACGTTGTTTCTGGCTCAAGGTCTATGAAATACCTGAAGGGGCTAAAGCTACCAAGGGCAGACCGATTCAGAATTTGATCAACATTCCCTCTGAAGATAAAATCAAAGCGTACATCAATGTACTGAATCTCAAAGACGAAGAGTACATCAACAACACGCACATCATCATGGTAACCAAGCGCGGTACCGTTAAAAAGACTTCGCTAGAGGCTTATTCACGTCCCCGTTCCAATGGAATTAACGCCATTACCGTAAGGGAAGGAGATGAGCTCTTGCAAGCTTGTTTGACCGATGGAAATTGCGAGGTGCTCATTGCCAAGCGAAAAGGCAAAGCCATTCGATTCCCTGAGTCTAAGGTTCGACCCATGGGCAGAACGGCAGCAGGTGTGCGCGGCGTAACTTTAGAAGATGACAACGACGAGGTAATCGGCATGGTTTGCGTCAATCCGGCGAACGAAAGTTCAACCATTCTGGTGGTGTCAGAGCACGGTTATGGAAAACGCACCAACCTGGATGACTACCGAATCACCGGCCGCGGTGGAAAAGGAGTGAAGACCATTTCCATCACCGAGAAAACCGGCGACTTGGTCGGCATTCTCAACGTCACCGATGAAGATGGCTTGATGATCATTTGCCGCAGCGGCATGACCATTCGCACGGCAGTTGAAAATCTGCGTGTAATGGGTCGTGCGGCACAGGGTGTACGTTTGATTAAGATCAAAGATGGCGACAGCATTGCCGGCGTCACGCAAACTCCCAAGAGTGAAGATGAAGATGAAAACGGGGAAGAAGGAATGGCCGTTGATGGGGTAGAAAATACCCAATCTGACGGTACAGAATTCCAAGCGCCCGATTCTGGCACGGATTTGGAAAGTAACGATGAAAACTAATGCTATGAAAAAACTAATCTGGATAGCGGTTCTGAGCCTAGGATTCGGAGCTCAACTTAAAGCGCAAGAGCGCTCTGTAAACAGCGCGGAATATTCACTCGCGAGCGGTTCAGCCGAAGATTTGATCTTAGCCAAGGAAGAGATTGACAAAGCGGCCGTTAACGAAAAGACTTTCAACAACGCTCGCATGTTCTTAATCAAAGCCATGGTTTACAGCCGTTTGTTCGAAACCAAGGGCAACGAAATGATAGAGCCTTTGAGCGCCAAATCTGGATTCATTTCAGGAGAGAGCATGTTGGCGTTCTTTGACAATCCGGCGAAGAAGCGTTACGACGACCAAGAAATGGCCGAAATCGAAGTCAATCGCAGTTTTGCAGCGGCGTTCAACGAATCTGCTGTATTGTATAACGATGAAAACTACGACGGTCTTACCGAATATTATGAATTGCTATTGAAGTTGTACGACCACTTGGATACTGCCATGGTCGGGAACCTGGAGCGTTCTAAAATCACCAAAAAAACCATGCAAGAAACATTGGCTCAAGTAGCCTCCTTGCATTCGTCTTCAGCCAAAAGCATGATGGTGCTTCAAGGTTTGGTAGACAATGGGGTGGTTACTCCCGTGGTTATCGAAACCTTAAGCCGTGTATATCAGAAAAATGGAGATACCGCTTCTGCTGAAAAAGCCATTCGTCAAGCCTTGGAAGCCACGAATTATCAGAACTCCATTTTCCAAATCTTGGTCAACTTGTATGTTTCCCAGGGTCGCGAAGATGATTTGATGGCTGACGTCAGTGCCCAAATTGATCGCAGCAATCAAGCTGGCAATCCATCGGCTAACATGCATTATACAAGAGGTTATTTGCTTCAAGAAAACGAGCAATACGATGAAGCCATCGCCGATTACCGCAAAGCAGTAGAATTGGATCCCTTGCACTACGATGCAAACTTCAACTTGGGTGTGGCCTTGATGAAATACGAGAGCCGCAAATTGAACGATTTGCCCAGTGCCGATCGCGAACCCAAGCGCAAGGCTTTGTATGGTGAAGCTATTGAATATCTTGAAGTTGCTCGCGAAAACTACGATTACAGCGTCAGCGATCAAATCAACTTGTGCCGTGCATTGATGCAGTGTTACCAAGAAACGGACGACAACGCCAAGGTTTCTTTTTACTTGGGTCAGAGCCGTTTGTTGCAAGACGTAGAAATCTACAACGGGTCAGGAATTGTCTATCGAATTTTGACCGACAACAAGAAAATGAGCATTTCGTACTACAACAAATTGGGCAAAACCAGCTCGGTTGATCTTCCAAGCCCCAACAGCGGTTGGACCGAAACAGCCGACGGTTGGGAGAAACCCTTCGATTACGAAGATCGTTCAGGCGAATTGATGTTGACCGCACGTTTGATTGGAGAGGGCAGCCTTACCGTTCAAATCATTGTCGACGGAAAAGTAGTTTCTGAAGCTGAAGCAAACGGGATCAAAGCCGCCGCATATACCCGAATCTAACTCCATCCAAATAGAAAGACCCGGGGCAGTCCGGGTTTTTCTTCGACATTTATATTTAACATAATGTAAATTATGAAACAAAAGAATGCCTCACAATGAATGCCAAAAACTGAATGCCGAAAATCGAACCAGGTCTGCGTCTATTCAACTGGTTGTCAACCCCGTTGACAAGTCCCTGCATTTTTCCCTGCTCTGGGCTACTAACTCTGATAACTCACTTGATTTTCGCTCGATGATCGTCGATTCATGTATTGGCAATGAAAAACCCGGGATTTGGCAAAATCCCGGGTCTAAGGTCAATTCGGTAGAATATTTTAAATTCTCAGGTCACTGCAATACCCAAATATCATGGGTAACGACCTGGCCAGCCGCATTCAACTGCTGAACGGAAAATGTTCCTTTGCTGTCTATTTCCAAGCAGTATTCGCTGCCTCCGTTTTGCGGGGTCAATTCTATTTGCTCAACCAACCTACCCGTAGATATTTCCCGTATAAGCAACCGAACGGCTTGGCTATTTAACATAATAATAGAGTGCCCGCTGCTCGGATTGGGTTTGATCATGCCCGATTGAAAATGCGTATGTGAGTATTTCTGTTCGCTTGCACAGATTCAAGGTAC
>Ga0222713_10005167_pt1 | contig 12797 bp, 9 predicted proteins | sample C33_649DmetaG_FD_165061 | JGI IMG/M metagenome (GOLD analysis project Ga0222713, IMG submission 165061) | Estuarine water microbial communities from San Francisco Bay, California, United States - C33_649D | ecosystem: Environmental > Aquatic > Marine > Unclassified | place: USA: California...
CGATTCCAGGAAATCAAGGACATCCTGCGCGCGCAGAAACTGCACACGGTGTGCGAGGAAGCCACCTGCCCCAACATCGGCGAATGCTTCGGCAAGGGCACCGCGACGTTCATGATCCTCGGCGACCTGTGCACCCGCCGCTGCCCGTTCTGCGACGTTGCTCACGGCCGGCCTAAACCGCCGGATGCCGACGAGCCGCGTCACCTCGCCGAAACCATCGCCGCGCTGAAACTGAAATACGTGGTGATCACCAGCGTCGACCGCGACGACCTGCGCGACGGCGGCGCCCGGCACTTCAAGGACTGCATCCGCGCGGTGCGCGAACTGTCGCCGCAGACCCGCATCGAGGTCCTGGTGCCCGATTTCCGCGGCCGCCTCGACATCGCGCTCGACATCCTCTCGGAATGCCCGCCCGACGTGATGAACCACAACCTCGAAACCGTGCCCCGCCTCTACAAGCAGGCTCGCCCGGGATCGGACTACGCCCACTCGCTGAAACTGCTGAAGGATTTCAAGGCGCGCTTTCCGCACATCCCGGCCAAATCCGGCCTGATGGTGGGGCTCGGCGAAACCGACGAGGAAATCCTGCAGGTGATGCGTGACCTGCGGGCGCACGACGTCGACATGCTGACCATCGGTCAGTACCTGCAGCCGTCTGCGCACCACCTGCCGGTGCTGCGCTACGTAAAGCCGGAAATTTTCGAAATGTACGCCACGGAGGCCGAACGCATGGGCTTCCAGCATGCCGCCAGTGCCCCTCTGGTGCGCTCCTCGTACCACGCCGACCAGCAGGCGCACGGCGCCGGCGTGGTCTGAGGCACCACTCAGGTTTCGCCCAGCTTTTCCTCCAGCAAGGCGTGCAGCCTGGCGAAATCAGGCTCACCGACGATGCGCGCGACGAAGTTGCCGCGCTTGTCGATGATGAAAGTGGTCGGCGTCAGCTTGACGTCGCCGAACGCCTTGGCGAGTTCTCCCAGCGGATCCAGTGAAACCGTGAACGGCAGCCGGTTTTTCTCGACATAGTTCAGCACGTAGTTGGGCGGATCGTATTTCATCGCCACTGCTATGGTTTCAAAACCCCGGTCGCGGTATTTCTCGTAGGTGGCGGTGATCTGCGGCATTTCGCGGATGCAGATCGCACAGTCGGTGGCCCAGAAATTCACCAGCACCACCTTGCCGCGCAGGTCAGCAATGGCGATTTTCTTGCCCTGCAGCGATACGAAAGTCACCTGCGGTGCGGCACGCCCGGTATTCCACCACAGCGCAAATCCGGCCAGCGCTACCGCACCGGCCACAACCGCGGCTACAATCAGGTTGCGGGCTTTCTGCATGATTCCAATCAGACGGGGAGATCAACCATGACGCATATTTTCGGAGTTCTGCCGGCGATTGTCATCACGCTCATCTTCAGCATGCCCGCCGCGGCCGGCATTGCCGACCTGTCCAACGCCGATGCGGTCGGTGGCCTGCGCCAGGCACTGACCGACGGATCCGCGGCGGCAGTCAAGCTGCTGGGACAGGAAAACGGCTATTTCGGCAACGCCAAGGTCAAGATACCGCTGCCGCCGGCACTGCAGAAAGTCGAAAGCGGCCTGCGCATGTTCGGCATGAAAAAGAAGGCCGACGAACTGGTGCTGTCAATGAATCGCGCCGCTGAGGCCGCTGCTCCCGAAGCCAAACAGTTGCTGGTGGATTCAGTGAAAAAAATGTCGGTGCAGGACGCCAAGGGCATCCTCACCGGCGGCGACACCGCGGCGACCGAATACTTCAAACGCACCACCAGCGCTGAGCTCACGCAGCGTTTCCTGCCCATTGTCAAGAAAGCGACCGATCGCGTCGGTCTTGCCCAGCAGTACAACAACCTTGCCGGCCAGGGCGTGCAGCTGGGTCTGATCAAGAAGGAAAACGCCAGCATCGAAAGCTACGTGACGCAGAAAGCGCTCGACGGGCTCTACCTGATGATTGCCGAGCAGGAGAAGTCCTTTCGCCAGAACCCGGTCGGCGCGGCAAGTGACATCGTCAAGAAGGTGTTCGGGGCGCTGCGCTAGGCTGGTTCAGGCCCCGACACGCGAAACAAATTCCTCGAACTTGCCATTTGGTGAACGCGGCAGCTCGTCTTCGTAATAAACAAAATTGAGCTTAAAGTCGTAACCCAGCGCTTTGCGGATCACGCTGCCGAGTTGTTCTTCCTCGGCAGTGTTCAATGCACGATCGCAGACCAGCCGCACTTCAACCGCATCCAGCGTGTGCTGGATCAGCTGGTACTGTTGCACCGGTGCAATTTCGCGAAAGCGGTGGAATCCGACCATCGGCCAGTGTGTCGTTCCGTCAGGCAGGCGCACCATGTTGCGTTCGCGCCCGGCAATGCGCTCCAGCACCGGCAGCGACCGGCCACAGGCACACGGTGCACCCACGGTAGCGTAATCGCGCAGCTCGTAGCGGATCAGCGGCATCGCGAAATTGTGCAGGCTGCTGATGACCAGCCGACCGGTTTCGCCCGGCATGCACGGTTTGCCGGCAGCATCCAGAACCTCGACCAGCACGCTTTCCGCCATCACGTGATAATGCCCACTGAAAGGACATTGCAGCGCGATATAGCCCAGTTCCTGCGAACTGTAGACATCCTCGATGCCGACGCCCAGCACGCTCCGGCATTTTCCGCGCAATTCCGGCGACACGTTTTCGCCAACTGTCAGCACCGCGCGCAGTTGCGGGAGCCGAGCCTGCGCCCGTTCGAAATACGTCAACAGGGCATCGAGATTGCTCGGATAGGTCAGCAGATAGCCTGGCGCATGGCGGCGCAGCCACTCGGCCTGGACATTCACATCGGCATTCAGGCTGAGCAGCGCCGATGGACCGGTCTTGCGCACCGCTTCCGATGCGGCACCCCATCCCGCCATCACGATGCCATGAGGAGGGTCGGCAATGCCCGGTTGCAGCGCGCGGATGGCCGCGAACTTCAGTGTCGCATCCCGGCCATGCCACTCGTGGTCACGCAACGTGTTGGCCTGCCACAGCAGTGCGTCAATCAGGGTACGCAACACCCTGACCGGCTGACCGGTCGCGCCCGAAGTCTGGTTCTCATGTGTCCCGCCGAACGCCGCTGGCAGCGACGTGCTGTGCAGGGCCGGCCCAGCATCCTGGATATCACGGCGGGTCAACAGCGGCACCATGCGGAATTGTTCCAGGGTCAACGCGCCTCCGACCCTGTAACCTGATTCCTCCAGCCGCTTGCGATAGAACGGAACGCTGTTCCAGGCATGCTCCAGCACCTGCTGCAACTGCCGCAATTGTTGCTGCTGCAGTTTTTCAGCATTCAATTTTTCGGTCTGACGGAACTGCTCCAGCAGCGCGAGCAACAGCGCACCCCGCTGGTCCGCGGCTGTGAGCCATTCAATGTCCGGCAACAGGGAACGATAGATCGTGGGGCTCACGATGGTCGCATGATCAGCGTCGGACAGCGCTCGCCCAGCTCGTAAGACGGAGTGTGCATCTCGACGATTTCGAAAGCGCCGAGTTGCCCCCGCGCCTCCTCCAGCGTCGGAAAGCTGTATCGCGTGTCGACGTTGCGGTAATTGTGAATGGTGTTGACGATCTCCGGCCGCCAGCCGAGGTGCATAGCCAGTGCCGCGGGATCCGGTGCCGCTTCGTGCCAGGCGTTCCAGATGTCGCCCAGGCGCACGCCTTCTTCCAGCGTACCGTGCAGCGCCATCGCCAGCCGCCATTTGAAGACGTGGAAGTTGCCGATGCGTTTCTGCCACAGATCATCGATAACCCGTGCAACCGGCTCTGCCTGTGCGGGGCGCAGGAAATAGCGCATCGCGAACAGTGCATCAGGCCCCGCCACCCGCCGCAGTTCGGCAGAAAACGCGGCATAGCGGTCGGGTCCGACCAGCAGGCTGTAGCAGCCGTCGCCGATCAGCAGGTGCTGCGAAGCATCGGCCAGCGGCAACTTCAGCCAGTCGCCGCACACCGCGGCGCCCGGTGCCTGGCGCGCCGGCCACACCCCGGAAATCATCGGCAGGGAATGGTCCACTGCCGTCAGCCGGGTACCGCGCGGCCAGCGCATGGCCCCGATCTCGACCGTCACGCCGCACACCAGCGCAAGCGGCGCAGCCACCGCGGTACGCGCATGCCATTGATCCAGCCGGGATTCGAGGAAGCGGATGTCCTCAACTGCCGGGCGCAGTGGTGTGCCGATCAGTTCCCACTGCCGCGCGTGCTCGTTCCAGTGATCGGGACTCGCTGCCATGCGCTCAATGGGCTTTATCCCAATTCGGACCGGCCCCAACCTCCACCAACAGCGGCACTGCGAGTTCGGCGACACCGGTCATCAGGCGGTGCAAACCGGCTTTGACGGCATCCAGTTCACCATCGGGCACTTCGAGAACCAGTTCGTCATGCACCTGCATGATCAGTTTCGATTTCAGTTTTTCCTCGATCAGCCATTTCTGCACTGCGATCATCGCCAGCTTGATCAGGTCGGCAGCAGTACCCTGCATCGGGGCGTTGATCGCCGCACGCTCGGCGCCCTGGCGGCGGTTGCCGTTGCTCGAACGGATTTCCGGCAGCCACAGCCTGCGCCCGAACACGGTTTCGACATAGCCCTGCTCGCTCGCCTGTTCGCGCGTGACGCGCATGTATTCGGCTACGCCGGGATAGCGCTGGAAATAGCGGTCCATGTACTGCTGCGCGGCGGCGCGCTCGAGATTCAGCTGCCGTGCCAGGCCGAATGCCGACATGCCGTAGATCAGTCCGAAATTGATGACCTTGGCGTAGCGTCGCTGTTCGCTGTCAACGGCCTTGGGATCAACGCTGAAGATTTCGGCAGCGGTGGCACGGTGCACGTCTTCGCCATCGGCGAACGCCTTGAGCAGGTTTGCATCGCGCGAAATATGCGCCATGATCCGCAGCTCGATCTGCGAATAGTCGGCGGAGACGATCTGCGAACCGGGAGACGCGATGAAAGCCTCGCGGATGCGCCGGCCCTCGGCGGTGCGGATGGGGATGTTCTGCAGATTGGGATCGGTGCTGGCGAGCCGCCCGGTCACCGCTGTGGCCTGGCCATAGCTGGTATGCACGCGTCCCGTGCCGCGGTTGATCATCCCCGGCAGCTTGTCGGTATAGGTCGACTTCAGCTTCGCCAGCCCGCGGTATTCAAGAATCAGCCTGGGCAGCGGATGATCCTGCGCCAGGACCTCCAGCGATTCCTCGTCGGTGGACGGCGCACCCTTCGGCGTCTTCTTGACCGGCTCCAGTCCCTGCTTGTCGAACAGGATTTCCTGGATCTGCTTCGGCGAACTGAGGTTGAACGGCTGGCCCGCCTGTTCATGCGCGCGCTTTTCGATCTCGATCATCTTCGCACCGAATTCGCCCGACAGCTCGGCGAGCAGTTTTTCGTCGAGCAGCACGCCGTTGCGCTCCATCGCATAGAGCACCGGCATCACCGGCATCTCGATGCCGGAGTACACATGGTCCAGTTTCTTGTCCGCAGCAATGCGCGGATGCTGCGCCTGGTGCAGTTGCAGCGTAATGTCGGCGTCTTCCGCGGCGTATTCCGCGGCTTGTTCCACCGTCACCTGCTCGAAACCGATGCGTTTCGCACCAGTCCCGGTGATATCATCATAACTTATTGTTTTAATTGATAAAATTCTGCTCGCCTGGCTGTCCATGTCGTGCCGCTGGTGACTCTCCAGGACATAGGACTCGAGCAAAGTGTCGTGCGCAACGCCGGCCAGCTGCACGCCGTAATTGGCAAACACGTGCATGTCGTACTTGATGTGCTGTCCGAGCTTGGCTCGTTGCGGATTCTCCAGCCAGGGTTTGAGTTTCGCCAGCACCTGCTCGCGCGTCAGCTGCGCCGGCGCACCGGCATAAACATGGCCCAGCGGAATGTAGGCCGCGTGCCCCGGCTCGACTGACAGTGAAATGCCAACCAGTTCGGCGGCCATCGCATCGAGGCTGGTGGTTTCGGTATCCACCGCGGTCAGCGGCGCCGCCTCGATGCGCTTCAGCCACTGCTCAAGCGCGGCCTCGGTCAGCACGGTTTCGTAATGGCGTGGAACCGGCGCCGCGGCTGCAGGCACATCCGGCTCCGCGGCTGCAGTCGATGCAGGCGTTGCCGTCCCGTTTGCGTCGAGCTCACGCCGCCAGGTGCGGAACTCGAAGCGGTCGAACAGCTGTGCCAGCCTGGCGCTGTCCTGCGCCTTCAGCCCCAGATCCTCGACATGCACCGGCAGATCGACATCGCATTTGATGGTCAGCAGCGCCTTCGCCTGCGGCAGCCAGTCCAGCGTGTTGCGCAGGTTTTCGCCGACCGCGCCGCCGATGTCGCCGGCACTTTTCACGATCGCATCCAGCGAACCGTACTGGGTCAGCCATTTCACCGCGGTTTTCGGTCCCACCTTGGGCACCCCCGGCACATTGTCGACGCTGTCGCCGATCAGCGTCAGGTAATCGATCATGCGCCCCGGCGCGACGCCGAATTTCTGCTCGACGCCGGCCACATCCAGTTTTTCGTTGGACATGGTGTTGACCAGCGTAACATTCGGCGTCACCAGCTGGGTGATGTCCTTGTCGCCGGTGGAAATCACCACGCGCATGCCCGCCTGCTCGGCGCTGCGCGCCAGGGTGCCGATCACGTCGTCGGCTTCAACGCCTTCGATCTCGATCAGCGGCCAACCCATCGCGACGATGGTTTGCTTCAGTGGATCGATCTGTACAGCCAGATCGTCGGGCATCGGCGGCCGGTTGGCCTTGTACTCGGCATAAAGATCATCACGGAACGTCTTGCCCTTGGCATCGAACACGCAGGCGCTGTACTCGGCGGGATAATCCTTGTGCAGCCGGCGCAGCATGTTGAGCACGCCGTAAATGGCATTGGTCGGTTCACCCTTGCTGGTCCGCAGGTCACGGATCGCATGAAAGGCACGATACAGATAGGAAGAGCCGTCGACTAGCAGCAGGGTTTTCATCCGGAGTCCAGTTCACTTGCGCGGCGCCATTCCGGCAGTCCGGAGCGCCCGGAAGATTATCGCAGAGTTCACCGCCGCATCCGCAGTGACTTCCTGCTTTCAAAAGCCCGGCGAAAGCCCGATAATGCCGCCACTGGAGCCGCACATGAAAAATATCCTGAAGCTGGTCGCGCTTGCCGCGATGGTCGCCATGACACAGCTCGCAGCCGCGCAGAACAAGCCCGGCGCCAACGCCCAACCGATACCCGAACCGCCGCCCCCGCCGCCCGGCTTCGAGCTGGATCCTGCGCTGGAGCCGCAGGTCACCATCCGCAAGCGCGGCGATGACACGGTCGAGGAATATCGCGTCGGCGGCAGGCTCTACATGATCAAGGTCACCCCGCCCGGCGGAACCCCCTACTACATGCTGGACGAGCGCGGCGACGGCAAGTTTACGCGGCATGAAGGTCCCGCCACCGGCGTCCGTCCGCCGATGTGGGTCATACACTCGTTTTGACAGCAAGCAAAAGCGTTTGCACGAAACTGCCGGTCTGAAACCCTAGTCATGTCCGTTTTCACCACCGTCACCGAAAGCGAACTGGGACGCTGGCTCGAGGATTATTCGGTCGGCACGCTGACTGAAATGCGCGGCATCGCCGCCGGCATTGAAAACACCAACTATTTCGTCACCACGACCGGCGGCCGTTACGTGCTGACGCTGTTCGAGAAACTGACACCGGCGGAACTGCCCTTCTATCTCAACCTGATGGCGCACCTGGCCGAACGCGGCGTGCCCAGCGCGCACCCGGTGGCCGATCGCGCCGGCAATTACCTCGGCAGCCTGAACGGCAAGCCCGCGGCGCTGGTGGCATTTCTCGAGGGACGCGACCTGGAATCGCCGACAACGGAGCACTGCGCGGCGGTGGGATCCGTGCTGGCGCAGCTGCATCTGGCGGGGCAATCCTATCCGGCGAAAATGGACAATCCGCGCGGCCCTAAATGGTGGAAAGCGGTAATGCCCGACATCCTGCCTTTCCTTTCCGAGGAAGAAGCGGCATTGCTGAAGGAAGAAGTGCGTTTCCAGTCGCTGTACCGGTTTTCGGACCTGCCGCGCGGCGCCATACACGCCGACCTGTTCCGCGACAACGTGCTGTTTGCCGGCGACCGCATCGCCGGTGTCATCGATTTCTATTTTGCCTGCACCGACGTGCTGCTCTACGACGTGGCAATCGCCGTCAATGACTGGTGTCTGGCCGCGGATGGCACCCTGGACGCCGGTCGCACCCGCGCCTTCCTCGATGCCTACTCGGCCATCCGCCCCTGCACGCCGATCGAGCGCGGCGCCTGGCCGGTGATGCTGCGCGCCGGTGCCCTGCGCTTCTGGGTTTCCCGGCTTTACGATTTTCACCTGCCGCGACCCGGTGCGCTCACACACGCAAAGGATCCTGGACAATTTCGCCGCATTCTCGAAGCGCGCATCCGCGACGAGCATCGCCTTCCCGGACTGATGCCCTGATAACGCCGTCGCGGCGCACGCTCTATAATCAGCACGAGGCATCAGGGAGAAGCGCACATGGAAACACGCATCGTGGCCGCAGACCGCGGCTGGCAATGGATCGTCGAAGGCTTTCGCCTGTTTCGCCGGCAACCGCTGGTATGGATCGCGATGGTGGTCATCATGGTCGTGATATCGGCCGTATCCGCGATGGTTCCCATTCTCGGAGCGCTGATACTGAACCTGGTGACGCCGATTTTTTTCGCCGGGCTGATGGTCGCCTGCCGGACCGCTGACCAGGGCGGCGAACCTGAAATCGGCCAGTTGTTCAGCGCTTTCAAGACCCACGCCGCACCGCTGGTCACCGTCGGCGGCATTTACCTGGTCGGCAACATCATCGCGGTGGGTGTGATGCTGGCGGTGGCGGGCGGCGCAGCTCTGCCAGCCGTACTCGGCAAGGGCACGCCCAATCCTGAAGCGTTGCGTGCAGCGCTGGGCGGGCTGATGGTGGGCTTCGCCATCGGTCTCGCGGTATTCCTGCCGATATTGATGGCGGTGTGGTTCGCGCCACTGCTGATCGTGTTCCGCAACATCGCACCGGTTGCAGCGATGAAAATCTCCTTCGTGGTGTGCTGGCAGAACACCCTGCCGTTCCTGGTCTATGGCGTGATCGCGGTGGTCCTGTCGATTGCGGCTTTCCTGCCGCTGATGCTGGGCTTCATCGTGCTGCTGCCGGTGATGGTGTGCTCCATCTACATCAGCTACAAGGATATTTTTCCTGAGGAAGATCCCGGAAAACCGCAACAGGAATCCAATCTGCTGCAGTCCTGACTGCTGCTCTCAGTTAGGCGTCAGTTTCGCGTACTCCAGCATCAGCCACTTCAACCCGGAATCCCGGAAGTTGACCTGCACGCGCGCATCGGCGCCGCCGCCTTCGGCATTGACGATGACGCCGGCGCCGAATTTGGCATGGGTCACGGCCTGGCCGATGCGCCACGGCGAATCATGCCGCCGCAGCGCCGGCGCAGTGGACGCACCGCGACTGCCGGCTTGCGCCGGACCGTAGCCCGGCGTCATCTGCCGCACCGGCATTGCCGCCTCGCGGAAATGGTTGATCCGCTGCAGCAACGGCTCCGGCAATTCACGGAAAAACCGCGACGGCACGTTGTAGCGGGTCTGGCCGTGGAGCATGCGGCTCTGCGCGAGCAGCAGGTAGAGGCGGCGGCGGGCGCGGGTCAGCGCAACGTACATCAATCGCCGTTCCTCTTCCAGGCCCTCGGCCTCGGTCATGCTGTTCTCGTGCGGAAACAGCCCTTCCTCCAGCCCGGTGATGAACACCGCATGGAACTCCAGCCCCTTGGCTGAATGCACGGTCATCAGCTGCAGCGCATCGGCGCCGGCTTCGGCCTGGTGTTCGCCGGCTTCCAGGGCCGCATGGGCGAGGAATGCCGTCAATTCGTCCATTTCCTCAGGCGGTGCCCCTTCGGCGGGGATCTGGGTTGCGCGCTCATCGACGAACACCGCGGCGGCATTGATCAGTTCGTCGAGGTTCTCCAGCCGGTCGGCGCCTTCCTTCTCGTTGCGGTAATGCGCCTTCAGCCCGCTGTGCTCGATGACATGGGTGATGACTTCGGGCAGCGGCAGGCCGGCAGTGGCACTGCGCATGGCTTCGATCATTTTCACGAACGCTGCAATGCTGGCCGCCGCCTTGCCCGACAGCGTGTTGGCGCAGGCCGCCGCCCACAGGCTCATGCCGGCTTCGCGTGCCATGCCCTGCAACTGCTCCAGGCTGCGCGCGCCGATGCCGCGCGTCGGGAAATTGATCACGCGCAGCAGGGCATTGTCGTCCTCCTGGTTGGCGACCAGCCGCAGGTAGGCCAGCGCGTGCTTGATTTCCTGGCGCTCGAAGAAGCGCAGGCCGCCGTAGACCCGATACGGCATGCCGGCGGTAAACAAGGCATGCTCGAGCACCCGTGACTGGGCATTCGAGCGGTAGAGCACCGCCATGTCGGCTAGCCGCACGCCTTCACCGCGCAACTGGCGTACTTCCTCGACCACGAAGGCGGCCTCGTCGAAATCCGAAGGCGCCTCAAACACGCGCAGCGGCTCGCCCCTGGTTTCGTCGGTCCACAGATTCTTGCCCAGCCTTTTGCGGTTGTGGGAGATCAGCGCATTGGCGGCGTCGAGGATGTTGCCGTGCGAGCGGTAGTTCTGCTCGAGTTTGATCACGGTATCGACATGGAAATCGCGCTGCAAATCCTGCATGTTGGCTGTCGATGCACCGCGCCAGCCGTAGATCGACTGGTCGTCGTCACCGACCGCGAAGATGGCGTTGTGCTGCCCGGCGAGCAGTTGCAGCCAGCGGTACTGCAGGCGGTTGGTGTCCTGGAATTCATCGACCAGGATGTGGCTGAAACGGCTGGCGTAATGCTCGCGCAACGCATCGTTGCGTGCCAGCAGTTCGTAGGAACGCAACAGCAGCTCGGCGAAATCGACGACGCCCTCGCGCTGGCACTGGCGGTCATATTCCGCATAAAACTCCACCATGCGCCGCGAGAAATCGTCATACGGCTCGACCTTGTCGGCACGCTTGCCCTCTTCCTTTTGCGCGGCGATGAACCACTGCGCCTGCCGCGGCGGATAACGGTCCTCGTCGATGTTCAGCGCCTTCATCAGGCGCTTTACCAGCGCCAGCTGGTCCTGGGTGTCGAGTATCTGGAACAGCTGCGGCAGCCCGGCCTCGCGGTAATGTGCGCGCAGCATGCGGTTGCACAGGCCGTGGAAGGTACCCACCCACATGCCACGGGTGTTGATCGGCAGCATCGCGCTGAGGCGCGTGAGCATTTCCTTTGCCGCCTTGTTGGTGAAGGTGACCGCCAGCAGGCTCATCGGGCTGACCTGTCCGGTCTGGATCAGCCACGCCATGCGCGTGGTCAGCACGCGCGTCTTGCCGCTGCCGGCGCCGGCGAGGATCAGTGCCGACTGGTGCGGCAGCGTTACAGCCTGCAGCTGCTGGTCATTGAGTCCGGAAAGAAAGGCAGGCGTCATCGCGCAAATTACGTTGAACCGTCGTCATTATACGTGAGCGTACCGCACCATCCTCATCGGGTTACTGGCCTGCGGATATAATTGCGCCTTTCCTGATTCAGCCCCGGCCGCAACATGCAGCAAAAATACAATCCGCAGGTCATCGAACGCGACGCACAGCAGTTCTGGGAGAGCAAACAGTCTTTCCGTGCCATCGAGAGCGGGGACAAGCCCAAGTACTACTGCCTGTCGATGTTCCCCTACCCCTCGGGCAAGCTGCACATGGGCCATGTGCGCAACTACACCATCGGCGACGTACTCTCACGCTATCACCGCATGAAGGGTTACAACGTGTTGCAGCCGATGGGCTGGGATGCCTTCGGCCTGCCCGCGGAGAACGCGGCCATGGCCAACGGCGTGCCGCCCGCCCAATGGACATACGACAACATTGCCTACATGCGCCAGCAGCTGAAATCGCTGGGCTTCGCCATCGACTGGTCGCGGGAGCTTGCAACCTGTCAGCCTGACTATTACCGCTGGAACCAGTGGCTGTTCCTGCGCCTGCTCGAAAAAGGCATTGCCTACAAGAAGACCCAGGTGGTGAACTGGGATCCGGTCGACCAGACCGTGCTCGCCAACGAGCAGGTCATCGACGGCAAGGGCTGGCGCACCGGCGCCACCGTCGAGCGCCGCGAAATACCCGGCTACTACCTCGCGATCACCAAGTATGCCGACGAACTGCTGGCTGCGCTCGATACGCTGCCGGGCTGGCCCGAGCGCGTCAAGGCGATGCAGGCCAACTGGATCGGCAAAAGCTACGGCGTGCGCTTCGCCTTTCCGTACACGCTGGACGGCAAGGCCGAAAGGCTGTGGGTGTTCACCACCCGCGCCGACACCATCATGGGTGTGACCTTCGTCGCCGTGGCGGCCGAGCATCCGCTCGCGGCGCGCGCCGCCAAAAACAATCCGCAGGTTGCGGCATTCATCGACGAATGCAAGCGCACTTCGGTGATGGAAGCCGATCTGGCGACCATGGAAAAGAAAGGTGTAGCCACCGGTATTTTCGTCGAGCATCCGCTGAGCGGCGACAAGGTTGAAGTCTGGGTCGGCAACTACGTGCTGATGGGTTACGGCGAAGGCGCGGTGATGGCGGTGCCGGCGCATGACGAACGTGATTTCCATTTTGCGCAGCAGTACCAGCTACCGATCAAGCAGGTCATCGACGTTGCCGGCCAGGCCTTTTCAACCGCTGCATGGCAGGAATGGTACGCCGACAAGGAACAAGGGGTTTGCAAAAACTCCAATAAATACAATGGCTTGGG
>Ga0222713_10005168_pt1 | contig 12795 bp, 14 predicted proteins | sample C33_649DmetaG_FD_165061 | JGI IMG/M metagenome (GOLD analysis project Ga0222713, IMG submission 165061) | Estuarine water microbial communities from San Francisco Bay, California, United States - C33_649D | ecosystem: Environmental > Aquatic > Marine > Unclassified | place: USA: California...
CTTCCTCCTTGTTGTGTAGCTGTATAGCTGTGATAGATATAACCAAACTCAATCTTGCCCACTAGGGCTTCGGGTATCCAAGTTCTGCGTCCATCCTTGTACTGCCTGAAATGTCCGCGTCTCTTGTGTTGTCGTGGGCTGTTACGCCCATTGCCTGTTGCCACGATGTCGTGGTCTTCAGGTTTAGCAGTCACATCAATAACCTTCCACTCGAACAAGGGTTGCTTGCCTTTGCGAATACGCTTACTGTTGGACGGCGATGCGATGGGTTTGTACACACGGGTTCTCTCGTGTATATCCATAGCCCTACGCATGTACTCTGCGTAGAGGTGGCTGGCCATTGAACTCCATATTTGAAATACGTAACGCTCAGGAGTAAGCCCTTCTGTGGAACATTCCATCCCCTTATCTCGCATGGTTTGTATGAAGCTCTCTGCGGTCTCGTTTGGTGGCATAGAAACAAACTGCTCTGTACCTGTACTACGTATTGCCCCGCAGTCGCCACCCTTGCCACGTAACCGCACAATAAACTCACTTCCGTTGCGCTCAAAGGTTATGCTAAGCGGTGCTACGCGCTTGTTTGGTTGTCTCACAATCCCCATCTGCTCAAAGGGTAGCATCAGATCAGCAGGGTCAGAGCTAAACAGATCAGGGATAGCGTCCATCACCTTGTCGTACTTAGCATCAAGCATGTGGTCGAAATCACCAAGGTCAACCCATGTGTAGTCCATCGGGTCGCCTTCGGTGTACACATCCTTGACCGCTTGCATTATGTTAGGGGTCATTTACTCTCTCCTTTTGGTTATGCTTCACAATGAATAGCGTCGAACAGTGTGCACAGCACAGTCGGTGCGTCGTAGGCTCGGGCCATTTGCTTGGCCTCTTCTAATAAATCGTCAGTCAGCTTGCGCTTGCTCAAGAACTTGATAGCGAACACTGGGTCTTCGGGGTACACACACTCGGCGATCAGGTTGATGATGTCGTCGTAGTATCCAGCTTGCGCATCGTAGAGCGCATCGAACAGAATCTCTGTCTCAAAGTACTCCTCGTCATCGTACCAATGATCGCTCTGCACGAGCTTGGTATCCTTGTCATCCTTGTACACGCCATAGCTTGACCACCAGTTCTTGTTGTATGTGGCGTAGCCGTAGTCCTTGTAGTCAGGCACAGTCGGGTCACGATCAGTAGGCAGTGCCTCCCAGTCAAGCTTGGCCACGGCGATAGCGAGGGCAGCAAAGTGAATGATGTCAAGGTTCTCACGATCACCATGCTCGTTGTAGTAGCCAACGCTGATGTTGGTGCACTCGGGTATGTCATCGGTGAACTCAGCAGTGTCGGTGTACACACCCGTGTCGTCAGGAGAGTACATCAGGTTGTCGTTGTGCTCATTGAGCGCAGACGCAAGGGCTTGGCAGAATACATCTGATGCACATCTACCCATACCTTGATGACTGATGACGCTATCGATACCACGCCTGTCGAACGCAATAGCTCTGTCGAATTGTTTCAGTAGCGGGATGTGGTGCGTAGCGATGTGCTTGGCACCGATGCCACCGCACTCCTCGCCTTGGCTGAAGATGTAGTAGCCGTTGACACCTGAGTGGATGAGGTGCATGAGCATGGCACAACCCGCACCATCGTCAGCGCCGAGAGGGGCGCCGTTGGCATACCAATGTGTCTGCGTCTTCTTGATGAGGTTGACCCCTGTGTCTTTGTGTACTGTATCAACGTGAGCGATGAACAGTGTCTTGCTACCCGCACCACGAGCATCGATGTGCAGGTTGCCTGCACCATCAACGAATGTGAATGACTTGAGTTCAGCAGGCAGGTGCTCGAACAGCCATGCAGTGAAGTTGGATACCTCGTGTGTCTTGTGTGGACGTTTGCGGGATAGTGCACGTTCAAGTGTACGTACGATGATGGGTTGTTGTTTGGTCTGTTTACGTTTAGTCATGCTCATTCTCCTTGTGTTTCAGTTGATGCGAGGTATGCGTTAGCGATATCGTTGGCCTGTGCCATCAGCTTGGTGCTGAGTTCCTTGCGTACCAGTTGAGTGAACTCCGTTTGGTCATCCAAAGCACACAAGCCCTTGTATGAGTACAACTGTTCAGCGTTGAGTACCTTGCCGTCAAGCGTGTAGGTCAAGCTGATCTTGACCATGCCATCAGGCAGGGTGTAGTCCCATATCATCAGCACCTTGTCAAGCATCTCCATCGTGAGCATGGTAGGCATGCCCTCGTCCTCATCGATGCGCTCGGGTGCATTGTCGGGATGATACTTATTGCCGTCTACTACAACGCAGTCAACGGCATCGGTGTACCAGTTGCCCGACTCCTCGCATTGCCAGCACCCGTCATTGGCCATCAGGAACTCATCGGTGTCCTCGGTACGGCATATGCGCTCGTCCTCAATGTGGAACCAATCACCATTGATCTCGACTGCCTCATCAAGCGGGGCGTACTCGCCGTTGTTAAGCTCAACGATCTCGTTGTCATCAAGGTAGTCAACGTCATAGCTCTCGCTTTGAGAGTCGACATACACCACGTTGTCGTTGTGTACATAGTACTGATTGCCTCGTCTGCCGTACACATAGGTGTAGTTGTCATTGAGACACGACTCACAGACACGGGTATCCTCTTGCCTGTTAACCCAGTAGCCGTCATCCTCATCGGTACGATCACCGCAGTCCTCGCAGTCGAAGAAGTCACCACTGTCATCCGTGGGGCAACCGCCTGTCTGGTCGCATAGGTACTCGCCATCACTGTCAACCACAATCGCTTTGGCGCCTACGTCAATCGTCACACGCTTCTCACCGCCGTCAAGATAGGGTGCAAGGAAGTGATCGCTCGTCTCGTGATACGCTAGTCGCTCGCCGTCACGCCAGTAGTTGAGCTTGTGGTAGCCCTGCTCGGTGAGCCAGTTCTCCATGCCGTTGTCGGTCTCACTGTACCCGCCGTTGCTCGATGGCCTAGCGTACGTCCTGACGTAGTACTTCTTGTTGTCAGTGGGGCTGGTCATACATAGCGCACGGCCAACAGTCTCATCACCTTCGATGCGCACCGCCATGTGCCAGCCATACTTGGGATCGTATGCCTCGTAGGGGTGACGCTGAACGCCGTCAGAACATCGGATGCCCCTGTCCTCACGCCACACCATGCAAGAGCCTGGCCCTCGGTGCAAGTGGTAGATCATCTCGGCAGTGGTATGAACGAACCTGTAGATGGATGCTGACCCATGACGGGCAACGAGATCACGAATGGTGTGATCGGGCAGATCAAAGTGGCGGTTGAGATACTTACCGACAGATGTAACAGTCTGTACGTTCTTCTGCCCCTTGGCCTCGTTCTGAGTGTAGGCGATGCGGGTGCGGTCACCTTGGGATATGTGAGGCCATTCAAGAAACAACTGTTGCCAGTCGATGGGACGCACAAGCTTGATGGATGCCTCGATGACGGGGTGCATGGGGTAGCTGTCCATCTCACGAATGATCCAGTACCTGATCTCACGCTTGGCGCTGATTGCCTCCATCTCATCCTCGTCATCCGAGTCGTGCCATTGGCGACGTAGTTGGCGGTCAACGTCACGCACTGCTGATGCTGCTATTGCCATGATCTCTGTCATGTGTTGCCAGTTGTATGTGTTGTTTGTCATTTTGTTTTCTCCTTGATTTATATGAAAGCGATTCAGACTGAATCGGATTTGGTTTCCCTTACTTCCTTGAGCAAGTCATACGCAATGAGGACTTGCTTGCCTGCCTCTGTCACAGCGGACAGAGAGCGTTCGTATATGGCTTGGTTGTATCTGTCTACATTCTCCAAGCCATTAGCGTTGATGAGATCACCAGCTTGCATGACTGCTCGCCATGCGTTGAACAGATCGTTCTGAATCTTTGCGGGGTTATGCATTAGTTGCTCCTTTGATCTGCGTCAACACACGATTAAGTTTGTCGATGCGACTTTGCACCTCACCAATCTTTATGTTGCGGAAGTTAATGTCTCGTTCTGAGTAGCGTGTGTCCACATAGTGACGCACCTCGCCTCGCATATAGATGTGTTCATTCAACGCAAGCATCACTGCCTCCGCTTGTCCCTCGGTTAGTTTTAGTTCGATCATTTCATTTGCTCCTGTTGTTGATAGCTTCGAGTGCCTCGTCAGCACAGGCACGCCAAGCGGCCTCGCTTATGAAGGTGTTATCGGTAGACCATGGCGGTGCGACCTTGGTTTGTTTTGAGTAGGCGTGTATCGCCTCGATCACAAACGCCTGCATGAGAGCGCCTTGTTGTGAGTCACACATCAGATCGTGTATGAACATGCCGTTGGTTTTGTGTTTGACTTTGCTCATTGCACTGCTCCTGTTGTGATCTCATCGATTGGGTTGTAGTCTGTGATGGTGAATGCGGGATGCTCGCCTAGGATGCGGTCACCTGCATTGAAGATGTGGAACACAAAGTTCCTGTCTATCGTGCTTCTCAGTACGTAGTCACGCATCGAGTCGGTCAAGTCCCGTGGCATGACAAGACAGCGTCCTTCCAAAGGGGTGTTGTCCTCGTGCCAGTAGCCCTCGACATTGATTAGCTTTGCTGTACTCATTTGATTTCTCCTTGTGGTTGTGTAAAAAAGATTCAGTCTGAATCGGTTTCGTTTATCAATCCGTGCCATGTGTAGGGCAGGTGCTCGTTTTCTTTGGCATCCTCGATAGCTCGGATGGCTCGCTTGATCTGCGGTATCTGGTCTTGCAAGGCTTCATCGTCAGGGTTCAGAAGTAGCTTGCGCTCAATGTTGGATAGTTCTTTGATCGTTGCCTTCAATAATCTCTCCTTGTGTTGTGTAAATAGTTCGGGCGTCATCTTGTATTCGAACGGCACTTTGCGCTTGGCCTTCGCCTTGTGAGGTAGGGCAGCAAACGCATCCGCAATCGGTATCTTTATGCGAGTTGGAATCCAGTCAGACCAGTGCGCTCCGTTGTTGGTGATGGGCGAGCCCTTGCCCGTTGCGTTCTTTTCCTTGGCTAACTGGATGGGCGTCACCTCAAGCGAGGATGCGTTCACTTCCATGCGCTTCAATAATGTTGTCATCACTGCAATGTAGGCATCGAACGCTTCGCACCTTTCAACATCTGTCGGGTCATACTTACGCCCAACTTTTGCATTGTTGATCTCGTAACGCAAGGGTTTAATGAAGTCTAGCCACAACGCTTTGTATTTCTTGCGTGTGATGCGCTCGCATCGCTTGGCTTCCTTGAGTTGGGCAACCTCGGTCTTGATGCGCTCCATTTCTTTAGGGTGTATGTTTCGCTTCAACAATCTTGTGTGTAGATCGTTGGGCTTGAGTCTAAGGTAAGTTTCATACATGATTATTGAACCTTGAATGTTGAGTTGAGACTATTGTCCTTGACTACCATGTGTCGGACAACTTCTAGGCCACCTGCAAAGCCCCGTGAATACTAGCGTTGCAGGAAATGCGTCCATAGTATATGCCATTTTTCTGCGGAGCTAAAGCCAGCTTGTAAAAAAGTGTCAGCATGGATGCGTGGAAATACACACATATACAAACACTCTCCTATATATATAAATATAATTAAATAGATAGATAGATAGGACGCAAATTCGGGAGCGCAAGCATTGATGCGGGTTGCGGGGTGGCCTAAGAGTTGTCTACCTCGCCGTACGCATGGACATCTGGAAAAACCAGAGATTATTGAGTCAATAATCATAGAGCACATCTTCAACAATCTTAGAAGTCGAATAGATCACCTTGAATCTGTTGCTTGGCGAGCCAGTGATCGAACTGTTGCGGTGTGTAGGTACGCCCACGATCTTGGAGTCTGTCTCGCTTGTATACATAGACGACATACTGACTGCCTCCATTGGGGTAATAGTATTGAAGTGCGTAGCGTGTCGCACCTAGTTGAACTGTCTTGACATCTTTGATGACGGGTAGAAAATAGTTACGCATGATGATCTCCTTGAGATTATTGAAGGATTTGGATTTTGTGTTGGACAAGAAAAGAAACTACGCACAAGCCTCTCGCTCTGTGCGTTTCTTGGAAAACGATTCAGACTGAATCGGTTTAGGCTGACAGGGCTTTGAGAACCTTGCGTTGCTCTGCGGGTGTGAGCTTCTTGAAAGCATCAATAATCTTGGTCACGTTATCTGTGGGTTCAGTCCTGCCATGCGATGCCTTGTTTGCCTTGTGACGTGTCGTGCCTTTGAGCATGTGCATGATGTCGTTTTTCACAGTCTTTGCAGTGTTGTACATCTTGTGTGTGCTGACGAAGCGAACCTTCTCCGCCTTGATCTGCCACTTTGCACCTACCTTGGCACACGCCCACTTGATGACAATCGGATCGCACTCCTCGATTGTCGTATAACCCGCATCCTTCATGCCCTGTATGAGCGTAGCACGTGAGTCGGCGAATGTGTCGAGTACCTGAAAGGCTTGTGTTTCGTTAGCGATGAGTTTTGACATGGTGTTTCTCCTTGAAATGTCAGTTGTGCCACAGGGCGAATCCCTATTGGCTAACTCCATTGTGCATACACCCCCTTCCGATAGGGGTTGAGCTACCCCAAAACGATGCAGACTGAATCGGTTTTGCCCCTATTCGATGCGTTTTCGACAGGATTCGACCCCCACCATACCCCCACCAGCCCATATGCAAAGGGGTGGCACACACATGTGGGTACACTGTTCCACACCCGCAAATCAAATTTTCAAAATTCCGCCCACAATTCCCAAACGCAAACACCCCACCCCCCCTAAAAATTATAAAAATTTCCAAGGTACCATGTCAAACGTTGGACATTACAATATAAAAAAATGCCCCGACCTTGCGAGCCGGGGCAAAAGATGGCAACTGAAACCATCAAGGAGAAGCAATGACTTGCGCCATCACCGAAAAGAAGTGTACACTAACACCAACGAGGCAACAAGTGCGACGCCAGCACTAACCCTACGCAATGCTAGAACATTTGATTTACGGCGAGTTTCATCCAGAGGTGGTCGACGCCACCGCGGAAGTCCTGTCTTTTGAAAAGGCGGATACGGCCACGACCATCGACGCCAAAGTCAAAACGGCTCAGTGGCTCAAAGACTTGGAACTTGATGACGAAGAAGTCGAGACCAAGGCGGACGCTGAAGCAGCGCGTAAATCGTTTGCCAGTATCGTGACGGGGCAGTCTGTTGCAACAACGCAACAAGCTCTGGCAAATGTAAAAGCACCTGTTGCAGTGCAGCATTTGGTTGGGATGCTTACCGCCTACGATTGGGCGTTTATTGAGCAGGCCAGAGAACTTAGGGGGTATGCGGTGGCGCAGATCCTAGAAGAAGTCAAACACCCAGATGCACGGATTCGCTTGAAAGCTTTGCAGATGTTGGGGACAGTCACGGAAGTGGCACTGTTTACTGAACGGGTTGAGGTCAAGAAAACCGAGATGTCAGACGTAGAGCTAGAGATGCGTATTAAAGAAAAGCTCAACAGGTTTATGGGTGTGATCGACGTGGTTGACATTACAGAAGACAAAGATGAAGCCTGAGAACTTCACAACTCTGAGTAAGTTGGAACTTGAAGCTATGGCCAAGGCGCTGCCGCACTTGTCCAAACAGGAGAAACTGGAGCTTTTTGCAGATTTAGACTTGCGTGAGTCCCGCGCCAACCTACAAGCGGCCAAGACAAACATGCTGGGGTTTGCCACTGCGGTGTATCCGGGCTTTAAGATTGGCCCCCACCACAAGAAGCTAGCCAAGATCTTTACGGATGTGGTCGAAGGCAGAAAGAAGCGCGTGATTATCAACATTGCGCCTCGTATGGGTAAGTCTGAGTTCTCGTCTTACCTGTTCCCTGCATACTTCCTAGGCAAATATCCTGATAAGAAGATCATCATGGGCACGCACACTGCGGGTCTGTCGGAAGACTATGGCAGACGCATACGTAACTTGATTGATTCAGATGAATACAGAGAAGTTTTCCCCAATACTATGGTGGCAGACGATCAAAAGGCTGCCGGTAAATGGTCTACAAGCGCTGGCGGTCAGTACTATGCTGCTGGTGTCGGGGGCGCTCTTGCTGGTCGTGGTGCTGATCTGTTCGTTATTGACGATCCTCACTCGGAACAAGACGTAAAGTCTAACTCTAGACTCGCCTTTGATACAGCTTGGTCTTGGTTCCAGACGGGCCCGCTGCAACGTCTGATGCCGGGTGGCGGGATTATCATTGTGATGACCCGTTGGTCGCTGTTAGACCTGACTGGGCGCCTGATTGACTACCAAACCAAGAACCCAGAGGCTATTCCATGGGAGATTGTGGAGTTGCCGGCCATTCTGAACGAGGACGAAGAAGACGAGAAGTCCCTATGGCCAGAGCAGTGGTCACTTGAGGCGTTGAAATCTACGAAAGCCAGCATTGACCCGCGTTATTGGAACGCGCAGTACATGCAGCAGCCCACATCCGAGAACTCTGCCATCATTTCACGCAAAATGTGGCGTATTTGGGAGCCAGATGACCCACCAAGGTGTGAATACATCATCCAGTCTTGGGATACGGCGTTTGAAACGAAGAACACATCCGACTATTCTGCGTGTACAACGTGGGGCATCTTCTACAACGAGGAAGAGAATGACTCGCCCCAACTTATCTTGCTCGACGCGTTTAAAGATCGCATGGCTTTCCCTGAACTTAAGGTGGTGGCGCTTAAGCAATACAAGGAGTGGGAACCTGATGCGTTCATTGTGGAGAAAAAAGCATCGGGCGGGCCACTGATTCAGGAACTCAGGGCACTTGGGATCCCAGTTCAGGAATTCAGCCCGTCCCGTGGCAACGACAAGATGGTGCGAGTCAACGCTGTTGCGGATTTATTCAGTTCAGGTAAAGTCTGGGCACCCGACACACGCTGGGCACGGGAAGTGATTGAAGAGGTGGCTGCGTTCCCAGTTGGGGAGCACGACGACTTCGTGGACACGACAACACAGGCGCTGCTACGCTTTAGGCAAGGCGGCTTTATCAGTTTAGACACCGACGAGAAAGATGACCTTGCGCTCTTTCGCAGCCGGAAATACGAATACTACTAGGAACACACATGGCAACGAACATCGACAAAGCGCTGTACCAGCAACCCGTGGGCATTGACGCGCTGGGTGAGCAAGAGTCCCCCTTGGAGATTGAGATCGTTGATCCCGAAGAAGTCACCATTGGTATGGACGGGATGGAGATCACTATCACACCCGGAGAAGACGACGGCGAAGAAGGCTTCAGTGATAACTTGGCTGAGTACATAAAAGACAGCGCGTTGCAGTCGCTGGCTGGGGACTTGGTGTCTGACATTGACAACGACAAGAATGGCCGCAAGGATTGGGAGAAGACGTACGTTGATGGTCTCAAACTCTTGGGTCTACAGATAGAAGAGCGTACAGAACCTTGGAACGGCGCATGCGGCGTGTTCCACCCCATGATTACCGAAGCTGTTGTGCGCTTCCAAGCCGAGACAATCACTGAGACGTTCCCAGCCCAAGGGCCTGTGCGCAGCAAACTCATTGGCAAAGAAACGCCAGAGATGAAAGAGATTGCAATCAATGTCGAAGACGACATGAACTACGAGTTGACGGAGGTCATGACGGAGTACCGCGCTGAACACGAGCGCATGCTATGGTCACTGCCAGCCACAGGCTCAGCGTTTAAGAAGGTCTACTATGATCCCAATTTGGGACGTCAGGTGTCGATGTTTATTCCTGCGGAAGATATGTATCTGCCGTACGGCACAACGGATTTGGATACTTGCTACCGCATCACGCACGTCATGCGCAAGACCAAGAACGAGATCATTAAGCTTCAGCAAGCGGGCTTCTATCTTGACGTTGATTTGCCTGACGCACCCAGAGACTTGACAGACATTCAGAAAGCCAAAGACAAAGAGACAGGCTTTAGTGACTTGAACGACGACCGCTACACGTTGTATGAGTGCCACGTAGATTTGAACCTTGAAGGTTACGAAGACAAAGATGACTCAGGCGAAGAGACCGGCATCATGTTGCCGTACGTTGTCACCCTGATTAAAGGCTCTAACGACATCCTGTCAATCAGAAGAAACTGGAACGAAGACGATGACCTCAGACTCAAGCGCCAGCATTTTGTTCACTACCAATACATACCGGGTTTTGGAGCTTATGGCTTCGGGCTTTTCCATCTTATCGGAGGCTTTGCTAAATCCGCTACATCCCTCATGCGCCAGCTTGTCGATGCAGGAACACTCAGCAACTTGCCCGGCGGACTCAAGACCCGTGGCCTGCGCATCAAGGGAGATGACACACCCATCGCACCCGGAGAGTTCCGAGACGTAGACGTTGGCTCGGGTACGATCCGCGACAACATCTTGCCGCTTCCATACAAGGAGCCAAGCGCTACGCTGTTTAACTTGATGCAGACCATCGTTGATGAAGGCAGGCGTTTTGCCGCGACTGCTGATATGAAAGTCAGCGATATGTCTGCGCAGGCTCCTGTTGGTACAACGCTTGCATTGCTGGAGCGTCAACTCAAGGTAATGACGGCTGTTCAGGCCCGTGTGCACTTCGCATTAAAGCAAGAGTTCAAACTCTTGAAGAACATCATCCGCGACTACACAGATGCGGACTACACATACACACCCGAGTACGGCACTCGCAAAGCTAAGAAAGCCGACTATGACTTGGTGGATATCATCCCCGTGTCAGACCCCAACGCTGCGACCATGTCTCAGCGCGTTATCCAGTACCAAGCCGTCATTCAGATGGCGCAGATGGCTCCGGACATCTACAACTTGCCAGAACTGCACCGCGGTATGTTGAACGTTCTAGGCATCAAGAACGCTGAGAAGCTTGTGCCAATCGAAGAAGACATGAAACCGATTGACCCCGTGCAAGAGAACCAGAACGCACTCAAGGGCACACCCCTCAAGGCGTTTTTGCATCAGGATCACGCCGCTCATATGCAGGTACACATGATGCTGCTGCAAGACCCGATGATGCAGCAGTTCATTGGCCAGAACCCACAGGCTCCCAAGATCATGGGCGCGATTACCGCACACATTGCAGAGCACGTTGGTTACCAGATGCGCCAGCAGATCGAGCAGCAGTTGGGTATGCCCCTGCCTCCCGAAGACGAGAAGTTGCCACCGCAGATTGAGATTGCCTTGTCCGGCATGATGGCTCAAGCGGCGCAACAGGTGTTGATGCAGAACCAAGCCAAGGCTGCGCAGATGCAGGCACAGCAACAAATGCAAGACCCCGTGTTGCAGTTGCAGATGCAGGAACTCCAACTCAAAGGCCAAGAGCTAGAGTTGAAGAAACAAAAGATCATGATGGACGCTGCTGCCAAGGCCGACTCACAGGCTTTGAAAGAGCAAGAAGTCAGCGGCAAACTGGAACTAGAGGCTCTTCGCACAGGTGCGCAAATCAAAGAGAGCGAATTCAAGCAACAGTTTGAACAAGAACGCGCCGGTATCCAACTGGGTGTTGACGTTGCAAAGAGTAAAGAGCAACAGCTTTTGGAAAATAAACGGATGGCTTTGCAGCATCTTTCAACTTTCAAACAAGGCCCTAGAAAATGATCCAAGACTTCGTACGCGTATTACGTGAAAAATTACGCACTGACATGAACAACTATGCCGATGATTTGGCTGGTGGGGGCTGTCGCACATTTGAAGAGTACCAAAAACTCTGCGGGATTATTCAGGGTCTAGCCCTCGCAGAGCGTTATTTAATCGACCTTGCGCAGAAAGTTGAAGAATCAAATGAGTGACATTGATCTTTCCCCCGGTGCTTTTGCACTGCCTGACCCCATCCAAGCTTTGGATGCACCTGAACCTGACTCTAGCGATGAGCAAAAAGCCACGCAACTTCCTATCCCCACGGGTTGGAAGATTCTTTGCGCTGTGCCAGATGTTGACGAAAAGATTGCAGGATCAAGCCTGTATAAACCAGTTGAGTTTATGCGCCAAGAAGAACACGCTACAACCGTGTTGTTTGTTTTAAAAGTTGGCCCCGATGCGTACGGAGACACCGCCAAGTTCCCCAATGGAGCATGGTGTAAAGAGGGCGACTTTGTGTTAGTACGTACTTACTCCGGCACAAGATTCAAGATCTTTGGCAAGGAGTTCCGTCTCATCAACGACGACCAAGTTGATGCTGTTGTGCAAGACCCCCGCGGCCTGACCCGCGCTTGAAAGGAAGAATATGGCTGAACCGTACAAGTTCCCCGACGAAGTCGAGGACAAAAAGACTGCCGACGTCGAGTTTGAAATAGAAGGCGAAGGCGAGATAGAGATTGAAATTGAGGACGACACGCCCGAGCGTGACAGGGGTCGCAAGCCCCTAGACCGTGAAGTTCTTGATCCGACCGAAGAAGAAATCGAGTCCTATTCTGACAAAGTCAAGGGACGCATTAAAGAGTTGACCCATGCCCGTCATGACGAGCGCCGTGTCAAAGAAGCAACAATGCGTGAGAAGCAAGAACTTGAGCGTCTTGCACAACAGTTGATTGAGGAGAACAAACGCCTCAAGCAGAACGTCTACACAGGGCAGGAAGCAATCATTGAAGGCGCTAAGTCAAAGGCCGAAAGTGAGTTGGATAAAGCTCGCAGCAGACTCAAGGCAGCACAAGAATCGTTTGACACAGATGCCATCATTGAAGCCCAAGAAGCTGTGATGGACGCAAAGATTCGTGCAGAACAAGTAAAAAATTATCGTCCTACCCCTTTACAGGAAGAAAATTTTGAGGTACAAACGCCACAAGCCCAACCTTCAAGGGCTGAACCGGACGAAAAAACTCT
>Ga0222713_10005173_pt1 | contig 12793 bp, 11 predicted proteins | sample C33_649DmetaG_FD_165061 | JGI IMG/M metagenome (GOLD analysis project Ga0222713, IMG submission 165061) | Estuarine water microbial communities from San Francisco Bay, California, United States - C33_649D | ecosystem: Environmental > Aquatic > Marine > Unclassified | place: USA: California...
TGAGCCTGAGTTTGACGTTACTGGTTCGAGAGTATTCATTGTTTTTGAATCTAGTTCGTTAGGTGATACTTTAGCTTGGATGCCATATTGTGAAGAGTTTAGAAAAAAACATAATTGCCATCTTATTGTTTCTAGTTTTATGAATTCAATATTTGAAGACCAATATCCTGAGATTGAATTTGTTGATAGAGGCATTGTAGTTCCAAATATCAAAGCATTATATAGACTAGGATGGTTTTATGATAAAGATAAAGAACCTGAAGAACCAAACACAATACCATTACAAAAAGCGGCAACAAATATTTTAGGTTTAGATTTTACCGAAATTAGACCTAAATTATCGTACACTCCAGGTCCAAGACCTATTAAAGAAAAATACGTAACGATTGGTATGAGTACTACCGCTGGTTGTAAAGAATGGTCATATCCTAATGGGTGGCAAACTTTAATTAACTATCTAAATGACATGGGATATAAAGTTGCTGTGATTCAAAAAGAATCATTTTCAGGTATTGATAATGTGTTAGATTGGACAGGTAATAGACCTTTACAAGAAAGAATGAGTCAAATTTATCATTCAGAATTTTATATTGGTTTAGGTTCAGGATTAAGTTGGCTAGCGTGGGCGGTTAATAAACATGTTGTTATGATTTCTAACTTTTCTGAAGATGGTCATGAATTCACTGATAACACAACAAGAATAACAAATCCATCAGTTTGTAACGGGTGTTGGAACAATCCTATGTTCAAATTTGATAAAGGAGATTGGTATTGGTGTCCAGAACACAAAGGAACTGAAAGACAATTTGAATGTCATAAATCTATAAGCCCCGAAATGATTATAGAACAAATAACACACCTATTAAAATGAAAATAGTTCGTATAAATTTATTATCTAATTCTTTAGGTGATACAATTGCCGCAACACCATATGTTTCTGAATATCAAAAAAAGCACCAAATTACTATTGATTACAGAATTAATAGTAATTTAATTTTTTTACTTAAAGATTCATACCCTAACTTAAATTTTATTACAGATATTAACTCCGATTATGATGAAATCATAAACCTTGACTATATTTTTTTCAAAAGTGTTCAAGGTGGGTATGCCGAACAACTTGGATTTGAAAATCCAAAGTACATAAGACCGATTATACCCCAATCGAACTCCCCTCGCCAAATTAAAAATAAATATGTAATTTTAGGTATACACTCAACATCACAATTAAAATATTGGAATCACCCTGATGGTGTTAAAAGTCAAATGGATTCCCCATATTGGAACGAACTATCATCCATGTTAAGAAAACTTGGTTACACTCCAGTTACGATAGAAAAAGACGAATTATTTGGTGTATTACCACATAGAAATGGATTACCTTCCAAAGCAAATAATAAAATAGGAGTATCAATTAAAGACTCAATTAATTTATTAACTCATTGTGAATTTTATATTGGATTATCTTCAGGTATATCTTGGTTAGCACACGCATTAGGAAAAAAAGTTGCAATGATTTCTAATTTTACTGAAGATTGGTGCGAATTTGATTTATCATTAGATGATTACATCAGAATTACAAATAAATCAGTTTGTCATGGTTGTTGGAACAAAGTTGGAATTGATTACGACTTTGATAAATATAATTGGTATTGGTGTCCTAAACACCAAAATACAGATAGACAATTTGAGTGTCATAAATCAATTACACCAGAAATGGTATTAGAACAAATAAAACCTTTTTATGAGTAAATCATTAGAATTTTTCAAACAAAACATTAACAACCCAATAAGGATTAAACAAGCAGAAGTTTTAGATGACTTACTTAAAGAACATTTCAATTTTGATTACGTTGAATGTATTGAAACGGGATGTTCCTATGGTGGTTATGATGATTTTGGAACATACTTAGGTTACTTTACAAACGAAAATAATGGTAAATTAAAAACTGTAGATATCGTCTCAGATAGTATTGAAAAAAGTAAAATTTTTTACGGGGATTTATTTCCAAATTTAGATGTTGAGTTTTTTTGTGGTGATTCTGTTGAGTATCTTAAATCATATGAAGGTAAACCTAACTTAGTTCATTTGGATTCTTGGGATTTGGAAATACCAAACCCGTTATCTTCAATGTTACATGGTTGGTTAGAGTTTTCAATAATAAAAGATAAAATGCCTTCAGGTTCTATTTGTATTATTGATGACAATTATCTAAATGGTACTACAGTTTATTGGAATATATTAAATAACGGTAATCATGTTAAAACACTACCAATCGATATAACCTATGATATTGTAGGTAAAGGTAGTTTAATTTATCATTGGGTAAAAAATTATGATACTGATTGGGAATTAATTGGTAATCATTATCAAGCCGGCCCAAATATAAAATTAATTCTTAAGAAAAAATGAAAGTAAGTGTAATAGTACCTTGTTACAAATTTGTAGAATATATTGAAGAATGTATTTTATCTATTTTATCCCAAAAAACAAATTTTGAATTTGAAATACTAATCAGGGACGATTTTTCAAATGATGGTAGTGAAGATATTATTCAGAAATACTCAGATAGTTTTTCTAATATAAGACATTTCAAATCAATTGAAAATTTAGGATTCAATAAAAATATTAATTTTTTACTTAGTCAATCAACAGCTGAGTATATTGCATATATTGATGGTGATGACTATTGGACTGATAATAATAAACTACAAACACAAATTGATTTTTTAGACTCAAATTTAGAATATTCAATGTGTTTTTGTGGATATTATAGACAACAAAATAACGATAAATCAACAACCAACTTAGACTACTGGTTTGGACCTAATTGTGGTAACATTGATATTTTTACACCAGATTTTTTTCTAACAGGTAATCCTGTGAATAGTTTAACAAGAGTTTTTAGAAATGTACCTGGGTTATTCAAAGAATATTTTTTTGATTGTCATATCAATGATATTCCATTAAATTATGAAATATCTAAGATTGGTAAAATAAAATATTTGAATTTTCCAGCTGGGGTTTATAGAATAAATAAAAAAAATATGAGTAACTACTATGAAGATAATTACACAAATGAAGAAGTTTTAACTCTATTAAATAAAACAAGACAATTAATGTTAAATAGCGAATGATACAATTTACTTATGAACACCCAAAAAATAATGACTATGAAGGAAAAATAACCGTTCATGTTCACGAAAATGCATCTCAATATTATTCAAAAGAACAATTTCCTTTGAGGTTGATGCATAAAACTTTAATGGGTGAAATTCCTTGGAATACTGATTTGAACCCCGGTTGGTGGAGTCAATACACGATGTTAACTTACACCTCATTAGAAGTTATTGATAATTTAGGTAATAAATTAATTGATTGGAAGTGGGACCCATTTATTCATGGTGATATCGCACATCAAATGTTTGAGATTTGGTCTATGAATAATAGAGGCTCTAACGGTATCGCAATTGGAACTCACAATGGTATGACTGGTGAGTGGGTAGGACCCATTAATAAAGGTTTAATCAAAGGAACATTAGTTGAAGCGTCAGACCCCCAATATAACGACTTACATAAATACTATAATAATAAAACATGGGTAAAATGTAGAAAAGAATTAATTACTACAGATGGTTCTGATGTTATTTTTTACGAAGGTGGTGGAGGTTGGACTAATTCAATTGTTAAAGAAAGTATTGAAAATTATGTTGATTCATCTTCAATTAGACAAACTAACAGAACATCAGTTTCAATTAATAATTTAATTGAGGAGGTTTCTATTGATGGTCCTGTAAAATGGTTACATTTAGATGTAGAAGGTTTAGATGACAAGTTGATTCTTTCAATAAAAGAAGAACTATTACCTGAGTTATTGGTTTATGAAAACGAAAACATTGGTGATGAATCTAATAATATGGTAAGAACTTATTTAGAATCTAAGGGTTATATTGTATATTATAGCAATAGAAATGTAATTGCGTTGAGGAAAATATAATATGTACAACAAATATTTAATAACCGGAGTTTCAGGTATGTTATTTAATGACTTGAAACATTTAATATCAGACAAAGAATGTTTGTTATTAGATAGAATAGTTAATGATAAAAATACCGTTCATTGTGATATTTCAAACATAACAAAAACAAATAAGATTGTAAGTGAGTTCAAACCTGATATAATTCTCAATTTAGCGGCAATGACTGATTTAGAAATTTGTGAAACCAATAAGGACGATTGTTATGGTTCAAATACTATTGGCGCAATAAATCTTTTTAATTATTGTAAAGATAATGATATACCCTACGTATTCATAAGTACCGCGGGTATATTTGGTAATGACAAAGAACACTACACTGAAGAAGATATACCACAACCATTAAGTTCATACGGAAAAAGTAAATTTTTTGTCGAGGAAATTTTATTAAACCAATCTTACAAAAAATTTTGGATTTTTAGAGCTGGTTGGATGATGGGTGGTGGTCCTAATATTGACAAAAAATTTGTGGAAAAAATAATGTCTCAAATAAGAAATGGTAGTAAAGAACTATTTGTTGTTGATGATAAATCAGGTGTCCCAACATTTACAAAAGATTTTTCTAATTCAATTATTTACCATATCAATAATGAATTACCATATGGTTTATATAATATGGTTAGTAATGGTGATGCTAGTAGATACGATGTCGCAAAGTTTATTGTTGAATACTTAGACTTGGATGTAAAAGTTTCTAAAGTTATGAGTGATTTTTTTGAAGAATCTTATTTTGCAACAAGACCTAATTCAGAAAAGTTAATTAATAAAAAACTCAATGACCTTAACAAAAATTTGATGTCTGATTGGGTATCATCATTAAAAACTTATTTAGATTTATATTACAAATGAAAAATTTAATTGGTATTACTTGTTATCCAATAAATGTGAGACAAGTTAAAATGTTAAATGAGTGTATTGATAGTTTGAAACCTTTAGGGTATGATATTATGGTAATATCTCACTACCCAATAGATATTGACATACAAAAAAAAGTTAATTTTGTTCACTATGATTCTGATAATTCATTTTTACCGTCAGAAATGAATCAACACAATTTTTTAGTAACGGATTTTTTTGAGTCAAAAGTTTTTAATAGCGGTCATGCTTTAGCAATTTCAAAAAATATGAATACATTATACAATTTTGCTCAAAACATGGATTATGACTATTGTATTTGTGTTGAGTTTGATTGTAAATTTAATGAGGATGACGTTCAAAAAATTCCAATGTTGATTAATAATATGAGATTAAATAATAAAAAAGCATTAGTGTTTAATCCAAGTAATCATATTGTCGCTTCTTGTCATTATGAAGAAAATGGTCCAAACTATTGTGAAACTTGTTTTATAATATCACAACCAAAATTCTTTTTAGATACATTTAGACCCCCTCGTAATATAAATGAATGGTTAAATAATGATATGTGTTACACATTAGAAATAACTTTATGTAACAAATTAAAATATTTCAAATCTGATGTAGAATTTATTGATTCATATTCTTGTGATTTTTTTAATAAGAGTAGTATCAATCAACATAGATATGGTTTGTTTAATTGTGATATGATTTATAATGAAAAAAATCCGAATAACCCTATATTATTAATCAATAACATTCATAATGACAAATATAAAGTAGAAATTTTCAAAAACGGTGAACACATATCAACAGTAAACTCTGAAGGTAATGGTCATTGGTCTTATTTCCTATTTGAAATTGATGATTCTATTGTTGAGACGGTAATATATCAGAATGATTTATACTTGGAAACCAAAACATTTGAATTATCTATTGATAAAATTGAAAATCATAGAAAAAAAGGTATAATTGTATTCAAGTAATAAGTATGAATATAGAAGTATCACACGGAGAAATTGTTGATAAGTTAACAATCCTTCAAATTAAGAAAGAAAACATTACTGACCCAAGTAAATTGGATAACGTTGTTAAAGAATATAATTATCTTTTATCTATTGTTGAGAATGATTTGGGCATTTCAATTCAATCTTCAGAGTATTTGGAATTATTAAGTATCAATAAAGAACTTTGGGTTATTGAAGATGATATTAGAGACAAAGAAAGAAAAAAAGAATTTGATGATGATTTTATTAAGTTGGCAAGAGCTGTGTATTATACAAATGATGTTAGAGCAAAAATTAAAAAAGACATCAATTTGAAATACTCTTCAGGTTTTGTTGAAGAAAAAAGTTATCAAAAATATTAAAGTCGGATTTACTCCGACTTTTTTTATGAAGAACACCTTGACCCCTTATTTGGTATTAGTGTGGGATAAAATATGCGCTCTGTTCTGCCAAATAATATATTATCAACGATATGTTGTATCTTAAAAAACAATTTTAGATGGTTGAATATTTATAAACGAATGGTGACTTCGGTAAATGGTGTTGAGTACATATCGTTAAGTAAAATTAACAACATATTAAAACAAAATATTGTTAGTATTGGCGGTGCTATTCTTAATCCAAATGTTACACCAACGCCAACACCGTCACCTATTGGGTCAACACCAATTGTCATGATTAATGGTGGATTTAATACTATTAATACCAGTACTAGAAATTTTGTTGGTAGAGTTAATCCTGACGGTACTACCGACACAACATGGCCAGAATTAAATGAAACCGGATTTAATGGTATTGTAACATCTAAAATGGCTAGACAATCAAACGGACTACAAATTTATGGTGGGGCATTTACAACATATAATAGTGTAACACAAAATTATATATCTAGATTAAATACAGATGGTTCTTTAGACACTACATTTAATAGTGGTGGTAATGGTTTTAATGCTCAAATCAATTCATTGGTTGTTAATTCTGATGATAGTATTGTAGCTGTGGGTGCCTTTACAACATATAACGGTGTTTCAGCAAATAGAATTATTAAATTAAACTCTGATGGGTCAATCAATGGAACATTTAATTATGGTAGTGGGTTTGACAACTCAATTGAGTGGATTGAGAAAAATGGTAACTATTATTATATTGGTGGTACATTTACAACATATAATGGAATATCATATTTAAGATTTATTGTTTTGGACGATAATGGTAATGTTGTCGGTCCAAGTGTGGGTAATGGTGCAAATGGAACCGTATTCAGTATTGTTATTGATAGTAGTGGTAATAACGCCTACATTGGTGGTGACTTTACAACTTGGAATGGTTCTTCGGTTGCCGCTGATTTGATTAAAGTTTCAACATCATCATGGTCTGTAGATACAACATTTAATACTAATATTAATGGTGGTACTAATAACTCAGTTAGAGCGTTGTTATATGATAATACAACGAATGTACTTTATATAGGTGGTAATTACACGTCATTTGCCGGTAACACAACAACTTATGGTATAAGACTTACCGCTATAAATAGTGACGGAACATCGTATACATCATTTAACAATTCAAGAACGTCACCAGGTAATTATGTTAGAAGAATGTCTTGGAGTAACTTAAATAGTAATAATTTCTATATAATGGGTGCGTTCCTTGATTATGGTGGAGACGCATCAAAAGATAGAATTGCTTTGCTTTCAAAAACAGATGGTACAATACAATCATTTGTTTGTAATGTGTTTGGTGGACCAAACCAAGAACCGTTCTGGGCCAATGATTTTAATATTGTCGGAGTGGTACCATCACCAACACCAACACCATCTATAACACCAACATTAACACCAACACCGTCACCAGTGTATTTAAGTTTCCAACAAACAGATACAACATTTACAAATGGTAATAGCGCCGCTTGTTCGGGTAGAGTAGCCGCAAGTGTTGTAAGTCAAGAAACTGCACAAGTTGGTGGAATCGCAGGAACAGCAACACAAACAGTAACTCTTACAAGTTCACAAACAAACGTTTGGGGATATCAAACTAAAGTTATTGTACCAGCAAATACAAATTGGAATGCAGGAACTTGGACATGGAGATTAAATGTTACAACGGCAAATATGAACTTGACATTAACAGAAGTTCATATTTGTAGAGTTAATAGTTCAAATATCAATCAGGCAACAATAGGTTCCGCAACCAATCTTGGATTGGTATTAACAACTACTGGTGTTAAAAGTGGTACTATCACAGGAATATCACAAACACCAAATGTTGGTGATTATGTAAATATAGTTTTTGTATTTACAAACGGAGCAATGTCAACTCAATCAACAGTAATAACACACAACCAAATAATAAACTCACCTTATATATAATTAATAAAATATGAATACAGATTCTTTTACAATAGCATGGATTGCGTTTTATGATGATGGAACAGAAACGCCAGCCACTTACAACTCAGTTGATAATATACTTAATGATTTACCGGATGATGGATTTCAAGCAATGAAACTTTGGTACTCGGATGGAACTTCAAGAAATATTGGTGGAAACGATTATTATTTTTTTGTTGAACATCCTGGTGGTTTAATTTTTGGTCAATCGGACGATTCTTACGAATCAATTGTTGAACGATATCCAAACGCTCTAATTAAAAGAGGTAAACACGTACCTGAACAAATGATAAGTTATATTATGAATGATTTAATGATAAATGCACAAAAACCAACATAAATAAAAGTAGGTACCTTTAATTATGAAAATACTAAAAAATAATCAAAATAATATTGTTATATTTGGCACTAATGATAATAATTGTGTGTATGAAATTATAAACAATGTTCTTTATTTGGAAAATATTGTGATAAAAAACTTTAGTGATTTTAATTCTACGGTATACGAAATTTCTTTAGAGTCATTACCAACACCTTTTTATTCAGGATATCACTATTACACAATTGAAAATGGGTGGTCATTTACTGAAGAGTACTATAATGTAAACACAAAAAATACGACAAACATTAATAGACTAATCAACGAATATACTGAAAAATTAAATAACCCTGATTTAACTCAAGAAGAAAGAAATATGTACTTTGAGTACATTCAATTATTGGAATTATTAAATGTTCAATACACCCCACCTATTATTACATGGCCAATACCACCAGATTATATATGTTCAATATCTGATTATGACGCATTTTCGTTAAATCCAAATTCTGTTTGTACCTAAAAACAATTAATATATAGTATTTATTGTCCCATTAGACACCTTTAATACTGAAAGAATCTGTCTTTTTTAGTAAAGTCAAATATCTGTTGTATGTTTGTATCTTATTGATACCATGTTTTATAAAAACATTATTTAGATTAAAAATCTTATGACGTACACCTTGACCCCTTATTTGCCGACCCTCCTGGTGGAACGTTAACACTATCCACTAAAGCACACACTGTGGTCGGAGGACCTGGATTAACATTAACGTTTTGTGAATTTCCAAAACAATCAGTATAGGTAAAATTTAATGGTGGTTGTGGTGGAAATGGTGGGTTATTATTTGATAAATCATAATAATAACAAACCCTGAGTGTTTGACCATTAATTATAATATCAACACCTACGATTTTACCATTAACATATGAAGTTTCTATTGGTTCTACACCATTAACTTTCCAAGTCATATTTTACAATTCTACCCATGTATTATCAGGTCTGAAGTAAATTGTATAGAAACTCACATTAGTTGCCACAACGTGTCCAACAATTCTAACTACCTGTCCAGCACTTGATGGTGCTGTCATATCAAAATATCCTGCCGTTGGTGAAACATAAACAGGTTTTCCATTATCATCTGTGTTGGTACCTGATTTGTTATTAACAAATGTTGATGATACACTCACATAACCGTCTAATGCGAATGGTCTAACTTGGTCATCACCTGTTGATGCTGATAAACATACCGCTAACAATCCTGTTGAATTTCCTGTAGCGTCAGCATCTGCGTAAGCCATTCTCGTGGTTTCTGCGTAAGGTGCTCCACCAACAGTCGTTGTCATATAACATAATTTACCAGCATCTATCGTACCTGACGTAATCATGTCTTGGATTCTACCACCACCTTTGTTCGTATTCAAAGGAGTCTGAGAACCTAATAAGTAATCTATACCTGTAAATGTAACAACTTCATATCCTAATTCGGTTCTTCCTGACACAACATCTGGTTGTCCGTTGAATACGACGCCACCAGTATTGTACTGATACATATTTTCACAGAATGCATATATTCCATCAGGTTGTCTAACAATTGGGAAACCATATCCTGCACTTACATTACCTAATAAACCACTAGTTCCTGATGAACCACTTGTTCCTGATGAACCATTCACACCTGATGAACCACTTGTTCCTGATGAACCATTTACACCTGATGAACCACTAGTTCCTGATGAACCACTAGTTCCTGAAGTACCACGTGTTCCTGAAGTACCTGATGTTCCTGATGAACCTGATGTTCCTGATGAACCACTTGTTCCTGATGAACCGCTAGTTCCTGATGAACCATTAACACCTGATGAACCGCTAGTTCCTGATGAACCATTAACACCTGATGAACCTGATGTTCCACTTGAACCTGAAGTTCCTGATGAACCATTCACACCTGATGAACCGCTTGTTCCTGATGAACCACTTGTTCCTGATGAACCACTTGTTCCTGCTGAACCACTTGTTCCTGATGAACCATTCACACCTGATGAACCTGATGTTCCACTAGAACCACTATCACCCGCAAGTGCAATTTCTAAGAAGAATTGGTCATCATTACTTGCAGAACCTCCAACCGCTATTACAGACACAGTAAAATTCTCCCAACCTGATTGTGCTGAGAAATCATATATCTTCAAATATTTGTAAACAGTTGAGTCACCAACTTTTACAAATTTCAATATTGTATTTACTAAAGTTTCACTAGTAATTAAATCCCATAATGAACCTATATTTGCTCCTGGATAGAATGTCACATCATCTATCGCAATATTTTGGTTAGAAGTGTTTGACCAAGTTTGAGATAATCTAAAGAATCCACTACCTGGGTCCGCGATTGTGGTATTTGTACTATATTTGTAAATACCAATATTACCTTCATATCCACTTGTACCTGATGTTCCTGATGAACCTGATGTTCCTGATGAACCACTTGTTCCTGATGAACCGCTAGTTCCTGATGAACCATTAATACCTGATGAACCGCTAGTTCCTGATGAACCATTAACACCTGATGAACCTGATGTTCCACTTGAACCTGAAGTTCCTGATGAACCATTCACACCTGATGAACCTGATGTTCCTGAAGAACCACTAGTACCTGAAGTACCGCTAGTTCCTGATGAACCACTTGTTCCTGATGAACCGCTAGTTCCTGATGAACCGCTAGTTCCTGATGAACCATTAACACCTGATGAACCGCTAGTTCCTGATGAACCGCTAGTTCCTGATGAACCATTCACACCTGACGAACCTGAAGTTCCAGAAGAACCTGATGTTCCTGAAGTACCGCTAGTTCCTGATGAACCACTTGTTCCTGATGAACCGCTAGTTCCTGATGAACCATTAACACCTGATGAACCGCTAGTTCCTGATGAACCACTTGTTCCTGATGAACCATTCACACCTGACGAACCTGAAGTTCCTGAAGAACCTGAAGCACCACTTACACCTGAAGTTCCTGAAGAACCACTAGTACCTGAAGTACCTGATGTTCCACTTGTTCCTGATGAACCTGATGTTCCTGATGAACCATTAACACCTGATGAACCTGAAGTTCCTGAAGAACCACTAGTACCTGAAGTACCTGATGTTCCACTTGAACCTGAAGTTCCTGAAGAACCTGAAGTACCCGATGAACCGCTTGTTCCACTTGAACCTGAAGTACCTGAAGTACCTGATGTTCCACTTGAACCTGAAGTTCCTGAAGAACCACTAGTACCCGATGAACCTGATGTTCCTGAAGTACCACGTGTTCCTGAAGTACCTGATGTTCCACTTGAACCTGAAGTTCCTGATGAACCATTAACACCTGATGAACCTGATGTTCCTGAAGAACCACTAGTACCTGAAGTACCTGATGTTCCACTTGAACCTGATGTTCCTGAAGAACCTGAAGTACCCGATGAACCGCTTGTTCCACTTGAACCTGAAGTACCTGATGTACCGCTAGTTCCTGATGAACCACTTGTTCCTGATGAACCATTAACACCTGATGAACCACTAGTTCCTGATGAACCACTTGTTCCTGATGAACCATTCACACCTGACGAACCTGAAGTACCTGATGAACCTGATGTTCCTGAAGTACCGCTAGTTCCTGATGAACCACTTGTTCCACTTGAACCTGAAGTACCTGATGAACCGCTCGTTCCACTTGAACCTGAAGTACCTGATGTACCGCTAGTTCCTGATGAACCGCTAGTTCCTGATGAACCATTAACACCTGATGAACCGCTAGTTCCTGATGAACCACTTGTTCCTGATGAACCATTCACACCTGACGAACCTGAAGTTCCAGAAGAACCTGATGTTCCTGAAGTACCGCTAGTTCCTGATGAACCGCTAGTTCCTGATGAACCGCTAGTTCCTGATGAACCATTAACACCTGATGAACCGCTAGTTCCTGATGAACCGCTAGTTCCTGATGAACCATTCACACCTGACGAACCTGAAGTTCCAGAAGAACCTGATGTTCCTGAAGTACCGCTAGTTCCTGATGAACCACTTGTTCCTGATGAACCGCTAGTTCCTGATGAACCATTAACACCTGATGAACCGCTAGTTCCTGATGAACCACTTGTTCCTGATGAACCATTCACACCTGACGAACCTGAAGTTCCTGAAG
>Ga0222713_10005174_pt1 | contig 12791 bp, 25 predicted proteins | sample C33_649DmetaG_FD_165061 | JGI IMG/M metagenome (GOLD analysis project Ga0222713, IMG submission 165061) | Estuarine water microbial communities from San Francisco Bay, California, United States - C33_649D | ecosystem: Environmental > Aquatic > Marine > Unclassified | place: USA: California...
AGCGTTGAAGAACTGCGAGAGCTGCTGTTTGGCTCTGCTACGATTTTCTCCATCGACCCTGACACTGGCGAAGAGCTGGTGGAGCCCAATCCTAATGTTGCCACTCCTTGGCCCGTCCAGGAGTAAACAATGGGACAAGTTAAAGCAGGCGGCGAGCAGTTTGAAACTGCTATCGCCGCTGATTATCGCGGTCAAATTATCCGCCGTGGTATTGACAGCGGGGAAGTAGATGCGTTTGCTCGGAAGCGCGTCAGCGAACCTTATACATTGTTTGATTCCACGCTGCGTTACAACAAGCGGCCTGATTCTTGGAATGAAACAATATCAGGCTCTGCGTCATCCACGCACAATATCAATCAGAGTTCCGTCTATATGACTGTCACCACAGCATCTGGTGATAGCGTGCAGCGTAGGACAAGGCGTCGTTTTCCTTATCAACCTGGCAAAAGTCTCCTATGCATCCAAAGCTTTGGTGGCGCACCATTGCAAGATGGCGTGATTCAGGAAGTGGGGCTTTTTGATGATAATAATGGCGTAATGCTCAGGGCTAGCGGCACTACCTTGCAATTTGTAGTGCGCGGCAAGTATTCTGGCGTTGTCACCGAGAACGTGGTCAATCAAGATCAATGGAACATTGACCCTGCTGAATGGCTTGATTTTTCTAAGGCCAATATTTTTGTTGCCGATCTTGAATGGCTTGGTGCTGGCCGCGTAAGGTGTGGCTTTATGCTCGATGGCGAATATTACTATTGCCATGAGTTTTTGCACGCCAATAATATTGAGCAGGTGTATATGACATCTGCAGTGTTGCCACTCACTTATCGCATTGCCAATGCAACTGCCGTTGCGAGTGGTGCAACGTTAAAGCAAATTTGCTCGACTGTTGCTAGCGAAGGTGGATACGAGCCCTATGGGGAGGTGTACACTATTTCCCCATCGATTTCTGCTATTGCCAATACTGCTGGCGAGCGAATTGTCGCCGGCATCAAGATGGCCAGTGGTCGCACTGACAATGTAATCATCCCAGTGAAGGTTGATTTGATCACGGAAGATAGCACCACAATTAAGTGGCGTCTTCGTCGCAATCCAACCACCTCTGGCGTCACCTGGACTGCAAGCGACAATGGCCGAGGTAATGTGGAAGTCACATCCTCCGGCAGTATTGTTTCTGGTGGCACCACTGTTAATGCTGGTTTGTATTTCAGCGCTGGCTCCGTTGCTATTAACGTGCAAGACGGCCTCAGTCTGTCTCTTGGCGTGAAGGAAGACGGTACTAGCGACGAGCTATTCCTGACCGTTGCAAGCTCTGGCAACGCCAAAGCCACCGGCATGTTGGGGTGGATTGAGACGCTGTAGCCGTTAAGCTACCCTCATCCTTTGTGGCTTCCCCATGGAGCCCGTTAATCGAGACGATGTACAGGAGATGACTGATGCCGCCATTAGGCGGCACAATCGCAATGCAGGCATCATTTCAATGGTGGTGGGATGGGCCGTGTTGGCTTTCTATGCTGATGGCCTATTTCGTATTGTGGCCCCATGATTAAAGATGCCTGGCGGACGCAGCACGTTGATGCAATTGCAGAAAGTCTGCATGAGTTCATCGTGGATGGCGGGGCGGATGCCGCGCACGAGGCGTTGTGCGACGCCATAATGAGCTGGATTGACTACCACCAGAAAGAACTAAACGAATGGCGCTATTTGGCGGCACGTCTAAACCTTCCATTACCAAGCGACTCTTCAACTTATTCAGGAGCGAGCAGCAAGAAAAGCAGCTAGAGGAGCTGCGTCAGAGTGCCCACGAGCGCACCAAGAAGATCGCCCAGGAAGACTACGAATGGTGGAATGCCTTGCCTTATGAAGAGAAGCTAAGGGCCTTTCGTAGCGTGTGCCGACGCATTCAACAGGGTGACGTGGTGGAGCGTGGATCGTATCGCCACGTCCTGTATGAAGTGTTTGGCTTTGATGCTGATGCCTACGTTGATGGGATGGACTGTGGATATATGGACATTCACAATCTCATCGCTCGGGGGTCCGAGGAGGCTCCCCATCGAGAGTCCATGTGATTCTCATCTCGCCGCCCAGGGCCTTCACTGCATCGCTTGCATCCACTGGTGGTGGATGCTCAATCATCACTGATGGCACAATTGCATTTGGAAGCGGCGTTATTTTTGCCTTTGGGAATAGCTCCTGTGCTTTATCAGCTAACTTATCAGCTACATCATGCCGATGTTCAGCTTCCCATTGTTGAACTAATTCTTTCGCTTGCTTATCTACTTTTTGGAGGGTGAGAGAAGTTTTCCAGGCGGTCCAGTCTGGGCGACACCATTCCAGAAGCCGTTTCATCAATGGATGAAGAGCCAGAGAAGGCCTCTTCCTGATGAGGAAGAGGCCCAGCTCGTAGCACAACGCATTGAAGATGGCTTGATTGCTCATCCTTCCTGGTAGACGCTGATGAACAGAGCGCCAGAGCGAAGCAATGGGATGACGTGATCACGCAGGTGAGCATTGTGCATACGCACACAACCGTGGGTAGCCAGGAGGGGCTGCATCGGCGCCCATGCACCAGGCCAACCATTGCCACTACCGCCGCCGTGCAGCATGATCCCTGCCCTTCCATTGCCACTCTCCTGCCCTTCCAGATCGATCATGTCGAGGCTGTACCAGCCATAGGCCATGAGTGTGCGGTCATATGCAGGCTTGTCTCCATTGATCTCATAATCACGGTAGACAGTGCCTACTTTGTACAGGCCAGGCGGCGTGTCAGTGTTGCGCAGCTTCCATTCGTAGTCACTGCCCTGGCCGCGTGCCAAAGCAGGAAGCTCCCAAAGGAGCTTCCCTTCGGAATTAAAGCACTTAGCCGTTTCCACTGCATCGTTTACAACGATGTGATGGTCGCCTTTCTTGAAGCCAAATTGCTTAGGGGTCTTTTTAGGGCCGATCATGGGAGAAATGCGCGTTGATTCAGGAGCATATTCCTTCATCAGTCGCGATAATTTAGCTGGATATTCGGGATCAGTGGCATACGACTGCTCCTTCAGCATGCGTGCCGCAGCATATCGATTGGGCGCATTATTGACGCCTTTGAAATGCCGATAGTCCTTGTACCAGCGCGTGACAAGGTATTCGATGCAGGCTGCAAGACTAGGGAAATCAATGAAGCCCGCCTTAATCGTCACCCATTGTCCGTCGTACCATTCTTGCGTGGTAGTGGTGGTGCCACTCCCTTTCAGGCCAAGGTAGTTATGGGTGCCAGAAACATGCCGCCCGAATCCACTCTCAAGGCAACACTGGGCTGCCGCAAGTTCAGGATATCGAGCGCCACATCTGCGTGCAATCTGGAAGCATTCGTCCCAGAAGGCACGGTTAGTGGGCCACATGGCCTCAGCCCTTCACGCGGAAGATAGCCTTCAAGCCTGTCATCACAAGCTGAAGAACGTTGTTGCTCTTGTAGGGAGTCTTTTCGATGATCTGGTCAGCAGCAGCAACGATAATGCCACCAACCACGAACCATTCAATGCCGCCCATGGTAATTCTCCTAGAGAGTTTACTTTTAGCTTAGCGCCGAATCTCCAGGCTTCTCACTCGTGCTTCTAGTTGCTGTACGTTTTCAGTGAGGGCCTCTAGGTTTTTTGTTATTCCTTCTACTTGCGTGGTAATGCGAATTTGCTGCTGCCCCACGGCAATCATCATGCCGCCAGATGCCAATAGCATCCCCGCAGTGACCGTAGCCACAAAGTTAGCTAGCCCTTCTTTCACTGCTCGCTTTGCGGCATTTTTATAAAGTATAGCACTGTCTCATCGTTCATATTTTGAAGGTAGATTAGGGACAGCCAATTGAAAATAGGCGTCATGTTTGTGGCGTTTGAGCCTGATGATTACATCACTGGACTCATTGAACTACGCAAGTCGGATGCCACACGACGCTTTAGGAAATCCATCTTCGATGACTATCCCCTTCGCGGGCCATTAAATCAGGCAGCCTGTGCATATTGCGGGCGATGGAATGAAAAACTGACCATCGACCACATTGTTCCCAAGAGCAAAGGCGGGCCGCATTTCGCTCGCTGGAACATGGTGCCGGCGTGCAAGCGTTGCAACCTGGCCAAGACTGATTTGCCGGTGTTTGAATGGTGGCGCCCCACTGGTCAATGGAGCCAGCAGCGGGAAGAGATTTTGATGGCATGGACCTATGCCAACAGCTTTATCGACGCTCATACGGACTCCGCTGAATACTGGCGGTTCCTGGCTGAGAAGCGGGTGGTGCAGCAGGAAGTATCGCGTCGCATGAAAAAAGGGCCATTTCGCGGCCCTTTTTCTTTAGCCGATTTGGGAGACGTTGGCTGGGCTGCTGCTTAGTCGTAGCAATTGTATTTTCCGTTCTTCGACGAGATGAGCGGAACTTACGCAAGAGACGAGCCCAAGTTCGGGATAGGAGATTTCGTACACTTCTTGATCGTGCCCGTCCACGTAGAAGCGTACTTGCGCGTCATTGATGGATGTCATTGATGGCAGCCAGAGCTTTGTCCATGTTGGCGATCTGCTTTTCGGGCCACTCGCGAGCGTAAGTGATTGCCCTCCTCAAGTCCCGAATCAGAGGCTCAGCGCCGCTGTCTTCTCCATCGTCACAGAGATACTCATCAACACTATCAAGGAGCCGCTCATAGCGGCTCTGCGACCATTGCTTGCGCCAGTCTGCGTCAAAGCCTGGAGGGGTGCCTTCAATCGTCATTGGAAGTGCGTGGGTAGCGGCGGTCGAGACGAACGGCATCATCGATGAGATCATCAGCGACGGCCATGATTGCATCCAGTTTATTAAGGCGGTCCAAGTACCACGCAGCTTTTTTAAGGCTATCTTTCCCTTTGTGTCGTTCTCTCCACACATACTTGGCGATGTTGCCTTTGAGGAAGCCACGAAACTCCTCGATGGTGAGCTGGGCCTCGATGGCTTCAATGCATTCCACCCCCGTGCCACTTGTGTAGTGCGGGGGGTGGTTCACCATGAGATCAGAAAGTTTGTCCATTAGCCTTGAAAGCTGCAAAGGATTCGGCCACGATAGGCTCCGCAAGCTCAGCCATACAGTCGGCATAGGCACGGATTTCCCATTGCGAATCTGCTGGCTGGCGCAGGCTTAGGAAGTGCAGCAGGGCCTGGAGGCTGCACGTCCAGACAAACGAGGTGTAGTGGCATGTGGGTAGGATGCCTCGTGCCTGCTCCTTGCTCACGCCCACTGCGAGCAGCGTTGAATAGGCTTCCTTCACCACCTGCAGGGCCTCTGCATATTTCAGCTCGGCCACACGAGCGCTGCCCACATCGAGCGGGCCTGCGGAAGCTTGTTTGTTGCTTTCGCTCTGCTTCCTGAATTCCTTCGGGAAATAAAATTCCTCGCTATCAGCGGCGCAATAGCGGAAGCTCTTCTCGTTCCAGCCCAGTTGATCGTTGGCATAGGTGCCGCCGATGACGTGCTTCCACCATTGCCGCGCCACAAACAGTGGCGCTTTCACTTGCCATTTGAAGACAACGCCACGGAACGGGCTGGTGTGGCGATGGGCGACAAGGTAATTGAGAAGCTTCTTTTCCCTTGGGCCGAAGTCAGGCGTCTCAAGGTCAAAGCTCTGCCTGGCATCACAAACGATGTCAATGTCACTTCCCATCCAATCGAGAAGCCGAACAGAGCTAATGCCGTCACCGAGGGGATCATGCACCTTAAAGGTTTCAGTAGGGAGGGCGATCATTGTTCGTGGCGGAGTCGCGAAAGAGCTGTGTAACCAATGCGGGAAGGATGGTGCTTACTTTCATCCCATACCACCTGTGCTCGTGGGACGGAACGCCCCAGTGAGTCTTGCTTGGTTTCAAGAGCCAATATTTGTCCCTTGAATCCTGAGTCAATCCATCCATCTGCAGTGAGTGACAGAAGGACCACTCGCTGCCCGGCTTGGAATTGTCCATGATGATGGGCTTTCATCGAACGACGGAAGGGCACCCTAGGCAAAACCGTAATTTTTTGTTCGGCAGTTTCGCCAGATTCCACGGTGCAAACAAAAGTCTTCCGCCTATCGCGCAGGGCTACGCTAGAGGAAAACGAAAGAGTCATGCAGTACAGCTTGCCTGTGATCTTGGATTACGATGGGAGGAAAAGAATTGCAACCATGGGACCATTTGAGCGAAGCATGGAGCGGGAATTCTCATTGGCTGTCAACAAGAAAGCCATTGATGAATGCACCGATCTCAAGCAGCTCAAGGAAGTGGCGACTAACTTGCTCGTCGGTTGGAGCAATATGCAGGGCGCCGTAGGCGAGCTAATCAAAGAAAACATGAACCTGCGTCATGCCATCGGCCTGCGAGAGGCTGATTTACAAGCAGCAGAGGAGCTGATGAACCACGCAGCTAGCCTTCTGGAGAAGCAAGCTGTTGATCGAGCCAGCAAGCCTTCCCGATCTTCTCAATCCAAGTGGCGTCTGTGGCCGTGGTAGACGTGAGCAAATAAACCTTCCAGCCAGAGATCATGGCCAGGTTATATTTGCGTGCATCACGGTCGTAGCCACTTCCTGACACATGGCGGCCACGCATGTAGGTGCCGCCTTGGATTTCGATGAGGGACTGTGCTTGCGGCAAAGCAAAATCAGCTCTGTAGCGCTTTGATCGCTTGCTTTTGGCGTAGCGCTCTTGAAAATCCTCCTCCCACATTGGCACATCACTGAACTCGCGAACGAGTTCTAATTGCGGCCAGTGAAGCTTCCACTCAGCGTGGAATTTATCTTCAAGAGCGCTCACTGGAACAACACAAAGTTATTCCACGTTAAACGGAAAAACGTTAACGATTGTCGCCACTGCCTTGAAGCTGCCCGCGTTGAGCGCGGTCAGCAAGCTTATCCAGATTGCCTTGGGCAACATTGGAAAGGTCAAGGTCTAGCTCGGAAGCAATTTGCGCCACATACCAGAGCACATCACCAAGCTCCTTGGCGATGGCAGTGCGCGTGGCGGCATCAAACACTCCAGCCTTGTCACGAATGACCTTCTTCACCTTCTCAGCCACTTCACCGGCTTCACCAGCAAGGCCAAGAGTGGGATAGATCATGTTGCGGCCTACATCTGGATAGATGGCTGTGCTGCGAGCCGCTTGCTGGTATTCGTTGATGTCCAAAGAGGAACAGTGAGTCATGATCAGAATGAGAAGGGCCAGGAAGGGGGCGCTTAAAGGCGCCCCCAGACAGATCAGAAGAGATCGTCAGATGCCTTCTTGCTGGAGCCACCACCAGCACGGCCAGAGTTGTCCCACATGGACGCATAGCCCTTGGCCCCGTCCATCTTGCCCTTCACCTGCACTTGGCCAGTGAAGGCGGGCTGGGAATCATTGGTCTTGCGATCATTGTTCCACAGGGAAGCCTGGAGGCTGTACATGCCACGATCATTCGGGCCTGCCTCCTTGGCCTCACGGAACACATCAGCAGGGATGTCGATGGCGACTTTGTAAAGAGGCTGGGTAGCCATGGAAAGAAAACAGAGAACGGAACAACAGTAGCGACTACGGACGGGGGATCAAGCCCCCTTATCCATAGAAATTGTGAAGGGCACACCACCTGGGTAGTGGTCGAAGAAAAACTGTTGAGTTTTTTGTACCATCACACCAGCTTGCGCTACAAGCTCGCTGGAATCGAGGCTCACAATTTGAGCCTCCTGCCCTTTCCCCGTGTCGGGGTCGTAAATGGCGATAGCGCAATGTGCCTGCTCGATTTCGATGGAATACATCTGTTCGATGGCCTGCACATAGGCCCCTAGCTGCATCCGATAATCGGCGAGCTGGTAGTCAGGCTTCTCTTTGTAGCTGGTCTTCCAATCGAGCAGCGCATAGGCGCCGTTTTTCATGGTGGCCAGCATGTCAAAGGTGCCTGAATAGCCAATTTCCCTGGAAGGGCAATACCAGGCAATAGCGCTCTCCACAAGAAGAGGCTCATCAATGGTATCCAGGAAGTCTTGGATGGATGTGTAGTAAGGAATGTATTGAGGAGAATGGTTGAAATGTTCCTCAATGTCTTCCCCATTGAACAGATCCTCCAAGACGCCATGGAGCCAATTGCCACGTTCCACAGCATTGCGGGTGCGGCGGTTTGCCTCTACATCCCCCACTTTCTTCCGCCAATTAATCAGCGCCATGGTTTTACCCACAGGAGCAGTGGCCGAGGCGACGGTCGTGACGGAAGGGAGCGCTATTCCAGCAGGTGCATTAGGAAATTCATCAAGAACGTAAAATCGTTTCTTGTTGATTTGCAGCCTGTTTGGTTCAAAGCGGGGGAATTTCATTTCTCGTTCATGTCCCAGAAATACTCGCAGCCTTCGTCTGTGAATGGCGGTGCCGCGAACTGCGACTGATAACGATCAGGAGGCGCCATGTAACGCCAGCAGTTTTCCTTGACAGGGCATTTGTCTCCTGTGCACATCGCAATGTCAGGCATGAGATGGCGATTAATAAATGGCTTGAGAAATGCAGGGTCCAGTAGACCGGCACTAATAAGAGAAGAAAGCAACGCAGCAACACGTCGTGGGCTATCCAGCGTGTCATCTGGGAAGCTCCAATAAGCTTCATTCGCCTTCTCCCACCACGTCATCGAGGCGCTTTGCGCTGTTGATGAAGGCTTGCTTGTGCTCGTCAACATAGCTTTCAAACGCCTGAATAATGTTGCTTTGAAAGAAGCCAACTGCCATTAAATAGTTGGCTAGTTCTTCTACCACTTCATCGCAAAATACGTGGTGATTCTTGAAGGTCACCTCGGTTTTTGCTTCGTTATTGAAGATGTAATGCCAGGTGTGCTGGCCGTACTCATGGAGAGTGGTCATGGGAGGAGGCGGCTGGCGATGAAGATGACAAGGAAACTGGCCATAAGTGCAACTGCGCTAACAACCAGGAATAAACCAAGCGGGTCATGCTGGAAATAGCTCGGGAGGAAGGAGAGTAATGGGCTGATCATCGGGGTCAGTACAAATTGCTCCAGCGAAGGCGGCAGCTAATGCCGCCGCCGCCAGGTCTACTTTTTTGCCTCCGCGAAAGCCTTGACTGCCTCCACAGCACCCTGTGCATTCACGGCAGCCCCGCGAATGACATCGAGTTCTTTGGTCATGGCAGCCTTCGTGATCTTGATTCCGCTGTCCTTTGTCCACGATGAAACAAGGGTGGTGATCACATTGCCAAAGTCACCAATGGTTTTGACATTGGCGCCAGTGGTAAGGCCAACAGTGTCAAGGGCATTCTTTACTGCCAACTGACAAGCTCTCACGTCAGCAAGGCCAAGAGGGTTGGCATTGCAGAATTCAACGAGGGCTTCTTTGCCATCAAAAGTGCCACCAGTAGTCTCCGGTGCAGCCTGGCTGACCGCAGGTGCAGGCTTTGGGGATTCCTGCTGCAACGGCAGCTTTGGGCTGCCTTTCTGGTCTTCATCCTTAGGAATGTCTTCGCCTGCATAGAGACGAAGGCCAAGGCCGGTGAAGGTGGCGATGCACTTAACTGCAGCACGCTGGCAGTTGTCGCTAATTGCACGGCCATCTAGTTCTTTGATGGCGTTGTGCTTCCTGTCCATCACAGGGAAGATGAGGGCAACTGTGCGCCTTACACCATCGGTAAGATAAGGACGAAGATAGTAATAGCCAGGGCCACCAAACACCACTTCGCCAACAGTCTTTTCCTCAAACGCGACGAAGAGCGAAGGAAAGTGCTCCTTGAGGTAGCGATATGCAAATGGCCACGAGAGATAGGAGAGGCCTTTGTAGTCCTTCTCAATGTGTGGACCAATATCAGGCGTGTCATAGGCAGCTTTAAAAGCTTCAGCGCTAATTTCAAGAGGAGAAAAGATGCCGTTGTAACGGTCCATCATTGCTTGTTGTGCAGGGTCAGTAGACATGATCGAGGGATCGTAAAGAGTGAAGGAATGCTTCATAGACGGCTAAGGAGCCCACTGGCGTAGCGTTTCTTGGTCTCTTCATTGGAGTCGTAGAAGATGACGAGATACTTGCCAGGAGTTTCGGCGTTGCCAGTGATGATGCTTTCACCAGGAAGTGGCCAATCATTCACTGCGCGAATGTCGGAAATCACTTCATGCGAATGTTCGTCGTAGCAATCGTCGTAGACAACGCTCTCGCAGTACAAACGAAGATCACAATCTTCGTTGAATTTGAGATAGTCATCCAGGTGTTTCAGAAGTTCAGATGCTTTCATCGGGAAAAATGGAATCAGGATTTACTGATTCTTGAGTGTGATCGAAGCACTCTTCCCAGGCGTTGTCTGCGAGAGTGGCACTTCCTTCCCATATGGGAGTGGAGCGAATGAGACGCTCCAGTGTCTCACTGTTGCTTTTTCTGGCTTCGTGGGCAATGTTTCCCAAATGAGAGAAAGCGGTGTCAGTGAGACAAACGTGACGGCGGCGCTTTGGTTCACCGTGGACATTTGACATGGGCTAGAAGTAGCGAGTGATAACAAAACCGAAGCAGAATGCTGCAACGAAGATGAGCAGGGTTTCCATCAGGGGTGGCAACTGGACACACCTTACACACCTTTTTTCGGGGGCGCAACCCCTTGGATTCCGAGTCTCATGAGACTGTCGCTGAATTCTTAAGCAACCATTAAAAGGAGCTAAAAGGGTGGCAGCGCCGGTTTTTCTTGCTACAACGGCTCCATCTCCAAATCCCCCATGGCGTTTGACATCCTTGACCACGTAGGCAAACTGGAACCCGCAAAGGAAGCTGGCAAATATATATGTCCTGCATGCCAAGGCACTAATTTCAGTTTCAACAAGGCTGACGGTTCATACAATTGCTGGAACGATCCATCAGCCAAACATCGCGCTGAAATTCGTCAAATACTGGCGCCCATGGACCGCTGGGAGCGCCCCGCTCGCCAAGACGGTCGCTACGTCTTTCCCTACGAGAACCGTGATGGCAACAGGGTTCTTGAGGTGGTACGCAGTGATAGCAATGGTAAAAAGCAAATTTTTCAGGAATATCCAGGCGTGTCTAATGACACGCCGCAGCGCAAGAAGGTTATTGACTCTCTGCGCAGCGAAATTCTGCCCTATCGCTATAAAGAAGCAGTAGAAGCATCGAAGGTCACGCAACACCCAATCTTCGTTGTTGAAGGTGAACTTTGCTGCGATAAGTTGTGGGAGATTGGATTACCGTCTGTCACATTCCTCGGCGGTAGCAAGCAATACCGTTCCAACGGGGACTATTCCAAGCTCTTCCGCAACCAGCGTCTCGTCTTGTGTCCAGACCGAGATGAGCCAGGTGTGGCTCTTATGCGGGAGGTTGCAGCAGATAATCCCGGAGCGCAATGGCTTTATGCAGATCCTGAATCGTTTGAGTGGGAGACGCTGCCGCAGAACAACGGCTATGACCTGGCCGACTGGATCGATGAGGGTGCTTCCCAAGATCTAATCATCAATTCCATTGTTTCCAAGGATCGCCACGAGGGTCAGGATGGCCTTCCCTCCTATGAGGAGATCATTGGAGCCTTGGAGACCATGGTGGGTCTCTATGGCAACGATGCTCGCGTGCTGTTTGAAGCCCGCCAGTGGATGACGAACCATGGCCTCAAGATTGCCACTGCTGAGCTGGACAAGCTCATCGCCGAGGCCAAAACCAGAGTCGATGGGAAGGAGGAGATCGAGGTGTTGGACGCCAAGGCCATCGCCCTGTCCAACGACGTGAGGCGCTGGACCATCGCCGGCATCCTTCCCGAAAGCAGTGTGATGCTGCTGGCCGCTGCTCCAGGCAGCGGCAAATCTACGCTTGTTTACAACTGGGCAATGAACATCGCCCTTGGCTCAGCCTGGAGCGGCAGGCGCTGCCTTCAGGGCAAGAGCCTGATCATCCAATGCGATGAACCTGTGGTGGATGCTGCAGAGAAGATGCAGGTGATCGGCTATGACCGTCCCGATCTTCCTGAAGATGCCATTGGTTTTGTTGAGCGTTGGCGTTTCTCCAACATTGGCTGGCTGGCGGATCGCATCAAGCGCGAGCGCCCTCGTTTCGTTGCCATCGACAGCCTCACTGCCTGCCTAGCTGGCATGGAAGTCGATTTGATCAAGAGCGACGCGGGCAACGTCATCTACGAACTGCGGGACATTGCCAACACCTATGGCTGTTCCATCGTCATCCTCCACCACTTAAACAAGACTGGCGGCATCCGCGATAGCTCCAGCTTTGAAGCCAACGTCTCAGAAGTGGTGAAACTCTACCGCCCCGAGAACAATCCCACTCCCAATGAATTCCTGCTGGAGTGGACAAAGAGTCGTTCTGGCCTGAGCGGCAAGCACTTCCTCATCCGAGAGCCTGACACCTATGGCTGGTTCTACAAAGGGCCAGTGGACGGCGACCCTGAGGGGCTGATGCGAACGGTGAACATTGTGAACAACCGTGGCAATGAACGGTTCAGCCCTGCTCAGATCAACATGATGCTTGGCCTTAGCAGCACTGGTTCGGCGCGTCGCCTGCTGGAGCAGGCTCGCCGCCAGGGCCTGCTCGATTCCTCCTGGCAGCTTGGTCCCACTGGTGAACGTGACCGTCTCTACCAGAGCTGGAACTATCAAGAGCAGGAGCCCGAAGACGTTCCTCCTAACGAAGTCCTAATTTCGCCCGAATTAGGAGATGAGCCTCAAGAACCAAAATCTATTGAAGACGACGACATCTGGTTCTAACTAGCGCAATAGAGAGGGAGACTTCAAAAGGCGTCTCCCCGCCCGCCCGACGCTACGAGGCGGGCTTTTTTAATGCTACTTAATTTCAGAAGGCGTAGCTAACATAATCT
>Ga0222713_10005175_pt1 | contig 12791 bp, 10 predicted proteins | sample C33_649DmetaG_FD_165061 | JGI IMG/M metagenome (GOLD analysis project Ga0222713, IMG submission 165061) | Estuarine water microbial communities from San Francisco Bay, California, United States - C33_649D | ecosystem: Environmental > Aquatic > Marine > Unclassified | place: USA: California...
CTCAGCGTTTTATTTTAATGGAGCCACCGGTAAAAAACATTAGGGACAGTTAGTCCCTTTTTTTGTGCTCAAAAATTTGTGCATAAAAAAACCCCATCCAAAGATGAGGTTTATAGTTGGTGGAGGTGCGGAGAGTCGAACTCCGGTCCATAACATCCTGTCAGATAAGGACTACACGTTTAGGTTAAGGTTATTTCATACCTTCCAAAATATTTGGTTCCTATTTTGACATTGTCACCAAAAACTGTGTCGAGTTCACTTTTGTTACGGTAGCCCTCTGAACGAGACCGTTGTTTTCTTTTAGAGTGAAAACCAACTCATCTGCGACTTCTGTTGCTAGGTTATCTGTCTGATCGACCCCCCGTTTCCGTATCTTATTAAGCTACAGTAACTTCAGAACCTCTTAAAAAACCAAGAGTTTCCATTTTGTTTAGCACATTGCCAGTTGTTTTGTAAGTCAGTTTTTAAAGAGATTAACTTAGTCCCTACGTGCCCTTGATCTTCAGCCAACGCCTGTCAAATCCAAAACCACCCCCATGTTTTTTATAAACTACTTATAAATACAAAGATAATAATATTTATCATATATGCCAAGTAGTACATTTGAATATTTAAAAAATTTTTATGAAAAAAAGGGGGGACATTACCAAGAGAATGATGATGAACTTATTTATTCTATTCACCCAAAATCAAATATACTACAATCTGTCGTTTATATTGTATTTAATGACTCAACAGATTTTTTGAAAACTTTAGGAGTTACTGATGATGAGGATATTTACACTTATGACGCTTTTATGGGATCATATCATTATAGAGATTTTGATTATTATAGATTTTATGAAGAATTTAGAGATGGTTACTTAATTGATGGTCTAAACGACAAAAACAAAAATTTATTTAATAACATATTAAATTATATTCCAAGAAATGAAAGTGCTGAGGAATATTTGAATGCGGCTTATCCTCGTGAAATTGATGAAATAATAAATATTTATGGATCAGAATACACCGATTGTGTATCAAGATCGGTTCAAAAAATTATAACTCAAGAAACAAAGAATCCATATAAAAATTTTGGAATTATTGAGGTTGTTCATGGATATAAATTCAAAACTACTTTGGGAACTTTACTTAGATTGTATAGAGTTGTTGGTGACTATGATCTTACAATTTCAGATTTGTTAGAAACATTAATTAAAAAATACAGACCAAATTACGAAGTTGGCGCTTGGAATGAGTTAGAATACAATACTTGGTGTGATGATTATGATAGTGAAGGTGTGAATGATAGAATTCAAAAAGAGTTAGAAACAATTTTTGAAGATATTTCAGAAAGGGCCTCCAATGGATATACCGAATTGATAAACAAAATTTTGGATTTTGGCGGATTTGGAAAACAAATAAAAACAAAGGTTTTAGATCGAAGTGTGATTTTTGATAAAATTGAAAATTTGGAATACCCGATTGTGTTTTTTAGGTTATTAAAACAAACAAAAAATGGTGTAAAGGTCGAAAAAAGAAGTTTAAAAACTATTGATGAGTTAAACATGGTTATGTACCAACCTGAATTATTTGAAAGTTTTAAAAAAATACTTAGAAAACTTTTGTAAAATAGTAAAAATTCTTTATCTTTGTTAGTATGGAAAGAAATCTCAATTTTTTAAAGGAAGTGCTATCTATACCTTCCAAAACTTACAAAGAAGAAATATTAGTACAATTTATTGTTGATTGGCTAACGGAAAATAAAATTCCACATTTTGTTGATGATATGTATAATGTATACGCCGTAAAAAAAACGGATGAAAATGTACCTTATTTTCCTTGTGTTATAAGTCATACAGATACTGTACATGATATTGATACTATAAACGTTGTTGAGGAAATTTTACCAAATGCTCAAGGTGAAATGAAATTATCTTTGAAGGCCTACAATGATAAAGGGGATCCAACAGGTATTGGTGGTGATGATAAATGTGGTGTTTTTGCTTGTTTGGAGTTATTAAAAGAGTTACCAAATATTAAAGCTGCTTTCTTTGTTTCTGAGGAAGTTGGATGTATAGGATCATTTCAAGCGGACCAAAAATTCTTTTCTGACGTTGGTTACTGTATACAATTTGATTGCCCAGAAAATAATATGATTTCAGAATATCTTATGGGTCTACCTATGTTTAGTAGAGAATCTGAATTTTTTGAGGTAGGATCCAAATTAATAACCGAAAGTTTTCCAAAAGATTTGAAATATCAAAAACATCCTTATACAGATATTTTCCCTTTAAGAAAAAATTTTAATTTATCTTGTTATAATGTTTCTATAGGTTATTACCAATATCACACTAAAAATGAGTATGTTGTTGTTGAGGACACATTCAATGGTATAGAGTTAGGAAAAAAACTAATAAAAGATTTGGGTTACAAAAAATATTAAAAAAGGGGGTTTAAACCCCCTTTCTTTTTGACTTTTTTAATTTTGGTTCTTTTATTTTTATCTGATCATCATCAACATACAAAATGTAATTAACATTTTCTAAAACCTCATCCGTTAATATTTTTTCAGAAATTAAATCTTCTATTTTATCTTGGATTGCCCTTTTAATTGGTCTAGCGCCAAATGTTTCATCAAAACCTACTTTAGAGATAAAATCAATTACAGATAACTCATACTCGAAATTGTAATTTTTTTCTTTGACTCTTTTAAGTAAGATATCAATTTCTAACTTTGTTATTTTATCAATATGTTCTTTTTGTAAACTATTAAAAAATACCACGTCATCAATTCTGTTTAAAAATTCAGGTGCAAAAAATTTGTTTAATTCTTTTTTTAATACTTCTCTTCTATATTCTTCTTGGACAGCATCACTTGTATTACTTTTAAAACCTACACCAGTTCCGAAATCTTGTAATTTTTTTACCCCAATATTTGAAGTCATGATGATTAAGCAATTTTTAAAATTAATTTTTCTACCCAAAGAATCTGTTATATGTCCGTCATCTAACATTTGAAGAAGAGTTGAGAATATGTCTTTGTTTGCTTTTTCTATTTCATCAAATAATACAACTGAGTAAGGTTTATTTTTTACCTGTTCAGTCAATTGACCCCCTTCATCATGACCAACATATCCTGGTGGTGAACCAATTAATCGAGATATTGTGTGTTTTTCTTGATATTCACTCATATCAACACGAATTAAACTATCTTCACTACCAAAAATTTCTTTTGCTAACTGTTTTGCTAAAAACGTTTTACCAACTCCCGTTGACCCCAAAAATATGAATGAACCAATTGGTTTGTTTGGATCTTTAATTCCAATCCTGTTTCTTCTAATTGCTTTTGAAATTTTCAAAACAGCATTTTCTTGACCAATTACTTTGTTGTTAAGATTATCTGACAAATTAATTAAGGAATTTTTTTCATCAAGGTTTATTTTGGAAACGGGTATTTTAGTCATGTTTGACACAACTTCATAAACCAACTCCTCGGGAATTTGTCTTTTACTTGTTTTTAAAAATTCTTCAAATTTCTTTTTTTCTTCTTCTAAATTTGCTAAAACACCACGTTCACGATCCCTCAATTCGGCGGCTTGTTCATAATTTTGTTTTTTTATGACCTCCATTTTTTGTTTTTTAATTTCCTGTGCTTCCGACTTTAAGTTTTCAATAACTTCAGGTAGTTTTATGTCAATTTGCATTCTTGACCCAACCTCATCCAAAATATCAAAAGCTTTATCAGGAAACTCTCTATCAGTGATGTATCTGTCAGCTAATTCGACAAATAACTTCAAGGTGTCATCATCATAACTTACCTTGTGGTGGTTCTCATATTTATCTTTACTTTGTTTTAAAATCTCTAAGGTTTCAGATTTTGAGGATGGGTCGACAATTATTTTTTGAAATCTTCTTTCTAAAGCTCCGTCTTTTTCAAAACTTTTCCTGTATTCATCAAGTGTTGTTGCGCCAATACATTGTATTTCTCCTCTTGATAACGCTGGTTTAAAAATATTTGAAGCGTCCAAGGATCCTGACGTGTTTCCCGCCCCAACCATGTTGTGTATCTCATCGATAAAAATTATAATGTTAGGTGATGCGGTAATTTCTTCTATAATAACTTTCATTCTTTCTTCAAACTGACCTCGATATTTTGTACCCGCAACCAAGGAATTAATATCTAATGAAACTATTCTTTTATCTAACAAATTTTTTGGGCATTCTCCATTGTTGATCATAATTGCCAAACCCTCTACTATTGCAGTTTTTCCTGCCCCAGGTTCTCCAATTATAATCGGGTTATTTTTTTTTCTTCGTGATAAAATTTGTGCAATTCTATAAATTTCTTTTTTTCTTCCAATAACAGGATCTAATTTACCTTGTTCTGCCAACTTATTTAAATCCTTACTAAAATTATCTAATACCGGTGTACCACTATCAGATTTTTTTTTGTTTTTTTCTCCGTCATCTAATGATTCTATCATGTCTTTTTTTTTAATAATTTAGAAAAATATTTGATAAAAGTCCATAATATAAAATAACCACAACTTATCACTTGACTATATGACAAATTGTCAGTATTTTTGAAATGGCACAAAATTCGGGAAAAAACAAATCAAAATAAAAAATAAAATTTAAAATGAAGTAAAACTATGGGAAAAATTATTGGAATTGACTTAGGTACAACTAATTCGTGTGTTGCCGTGATGGAGGGTAAAGAACCTGTCGTCATTGCTAACAGTGAAGGAAAAAGAACTACACCATCAATTGTTGGGTTCATAAAAGATGGTGAAAGAAAAATTGGTGATCCCGCAAAACGACAAGCGGTTACAAATCCCGACAAAACTATCTACTCAATCAAAAGATTTATGGGAAGTTCTTTTGATGAAGTAAAAAACGAGACAACAAAAGTTCCCTATAAAGTGGTGAAAGAAAACAAATCACCAAAAGTCAAAATAAACGATAGAACGTATTCTCCACAGGAAATATCTGCCGCTATTTTGCAAAAAATGAAACAAACTGCCGAGGATTATCTAGGTCAGACAGTAACAGAAGCGGTTATCACAGTTCCTGCATATTTTAATGATGCACAAAGACAGGCAACAAAAGAAGCCGGTGAAATTGCGGGTTTAACAGTCAAACGAATTATCAATGAACCAACTGCAGCGGCTTTGGCATACGGACTTGATAAAATGTCAAAAGACATGAAAATTGTAGTTTTTGACTGTGGTGGTGGAACACACGACGTTTCCGTACTTGAACTTGGTGACGGTGTATTTGAGGTTCTTGCCACCGATGGAGACACTCATTTAGGAGGAGATGACTTCGATCAAACATTGATTGATTTTTTAGTTTCAGAATTTCAAAAAGATAATGGAATGGATATTTCTAAAGATCCAATGGCCCTACAACGACTAAGAGAGGCTGCAGAAAAAGCCAAAATAGAATTATCTTCCTCACCACAAACAGAAATAAATCTACCTTACATCACTGCAGATTCTTCAGGACCAAAACACCTTGTAATGACTATTACAAAATCTAAGTTTGATCAATTGACTCAGACATTAGTCGATAGAACAATAAAACCATGTGAATCAGCGTTGAAAAATTCAGGTTTAAAACCAAGTGATATTGATGAAATTATTTTAGTTGGTGGATCGACTAGAATTCCAGCAATTCAAGAAGCGGTTAAGAAATTTTTTGGTAAAGATCCATCTAAAGGGGTTAATCCCGATGAGGTTGTTGCTTTAGGTGCTGCAATCCAAGGAGGTGTTTTAGCCGGAGACGTAACTGATGTTTTATTGTTAGATGTAACTCCATTGTCGTTGGGTATTGAAACTATGGGTGGTGTATTTACAAAATTGATTGATGCAAACACAACAATTCCTACTAAAAAATCCGAAGTTTTTTCTACCGCGGCAGATAACCAACCAACAGTTGAAATCCATGTATTACAAGGAGAAAGAACAATGGCAAAAGATAACCGAACAATTGGTAGATTCAATTTGGACGGTATACCGCCAGCCAGACGGGGAACCCCTCAGATTGAGGTTACATTTGACATCGATGCAAATGGTATTATAAATGTTTCTGCGGTAGATAAGGCAACTAACAAAGTCCAATCTATTAGAATTGAATCGTCATCAGGTTTATCTAAAGAAGAAGTTGAAAGAATGAGACAAGAAGCCGAATTGAATGCGGAAGTAGATAAAAAACTCAGAGAAGATGTTGATACACTAAACTCAGCCGATTCTTTGATATTTCAAATGGAAAAAAGTTTAACTGATTTAGAAGGGAAAATCGAAGAGTCCGAAAAAACAGAATTAGTTTCTAAAATTGAGAAATTAAAAAATGATTATGAAAAGAAAGATATTTCAGAAATTAAAAATTCAATTGATGATGTTAATTCTAAATTTCAAGAGATTAGTCAAAAACTATATCAATCAACAATGAATCAAGAAGCAACTGAAGAAGATTTTTCAAATGTTGACTTTGAAGAAGTAAAATAATTCTGACAAAATGTTTCTAATAAAAGATCCACCTTCGGGTGGATTTTTTTTTGATCCATATTTATTATTAAACAAAAAAAATGGCAATAACAAAAGAAGAAATCTTAGGTACAAAAATATTAAATGAAATTGATTCATCGAATTTGGTTAGAACAGAGTATGACACCGTATCCAAAAAAATGATTGCGGAATTCAAAAATGGTACTCGTTACGAATATGAGAACGTTCCCCATGAAAAATATACACAATTTAGAATGTCACAATCGCAAGGTAATTTTTTCAATAAAAATATATCAAAAACTTACAAATACACTAAACTTTAAAAGTTTAAGTATTTATTAATATGGATACTGAAAAGGTTTTAAAAAGTTTTGAATTTCAAGATTCCTTAAATACAAAAATTTGGGAAAAAGAAAACGATTCATATAAAATGAAGTCGGAAGTTCGAGATAGGTTGTTGACAATTGCGGAAATGTTTCTTGATTTTTTGAATATAGATGTCATAGTTTCGGACATAATCATGATAGGATCTTTAACTAATTATAATTGGTCAGAATTTTCGGACGTTGATTTACATTTAGTAGTTGATTATGACCAATTTGGTAAAAACTCAAAAGATTTATACGTTGAGTTTTTTGATTTAAAAAAAATCATTTTTAACATGAGACACAACATTACTCTTTTTGGTTATGATGTGGAATGCTTTGTTCAAGATGAAAAAGAAACTACATTCAGTAGTGGTATATATTCAGTATTGAATGACGAATGGATTAATATTCCCAAAAAAGAAAAAAACAGTAAAATAGACACAAACTTGATTAAAGAAAAATCCAAACAATGGATGAGAATTATTGACGGAGTTGTCGATAACATTCAAGACGAAAACCCTGAAACAATCAAAAAGTTAGTCAAAAAGTATAAAGAAAAACTAAAAAAATTTAGAAACTGCGGTCTCCAAAAAGGTGGAGAAATGTCAACAGAAAACTTAGTTTTTAAACTTCTTAGAAGAAATGGATACATTGAAAAATTATTTGAGTTACCAGTAGAACTCATAGATAAAAAGTTGTCAATGACACAATAAACAACAATTATAAAAATATTCTTACAAATAGATATATTTATAGAATAAAAATAATTTATTTAAAAATAAAAAAATGGGAGGATTAAAACCTATCGGAAGTGAAAAACTTCAAGGAAACGACAAATTGAGAAGAATAATGGAAATTGCAAATTACAATTTTACAACTTCTGTTAAGTCGGACGACAACTCATCTACAGAATACAGATTGAAATTGGCCGATGGAAACTCATACGAAATAGTTAGAGAAAAACAAGGTTATATTATTAAAAAAAATATAACGGAAAGTATTTCTGACTATATCGAACCAATGAAAAATAGAAGATATTTTAGTTCATATTCACAAGCTCTAAAGAAATTGAATTTGATGTCTAAAGAAATGAATGAACTATATGGTAATCCTAACGGTTTAGAATTATTTGGGGAGGCAAAATCATTCAAATTGAAAGTTCCAAAACCAAAGGCGGATCTCGAACCTAGTCCCGCTCCTTCTTTGGCTCCGGCTCAACCCGCCCCGGCACCCGCGCCAGCTCCTGTTGACGCATCTTCAACCCCAACACCACCGGCTCCGATGGGAGATTCTTCAATGAATACAGATACAATGGAAGAGCCATCAGGTGGTGAACCATCTGATGAAATGCCAACTGACTCTGAACCAACTGATGAAATGCCAACAGATGATGAGGAAGGAGATGATATGGATGAACCAACAGATGATGAGGAGGATGGAAAAGACCCTTTTAGGATGATTCAAAAATTAGTTGGAAAACTAACTCAAAAAATTAGAAAATTTCCAAAAGATGAGGAAATGACTGCTGAAAATGTAAAATATATTATCAATTCTGTTTTGTCAGCTTTGGATCTTACTTTGTTAGATGAGGATGATGTTGAAGAAATTATGAACAAGTTTGAAAATGAAGAAGAGGGTGATGAAGAAAATTTACCCGATCAAGAAGGGAATATTGAAGATGAAGGACCTGTAGAGGATGAGATCCCAACAGAACCAGATTCTGAAATGAAAGAATATAGCTATAGAAATAGATTTAGAAAAAGAATAGGTGGTGGTTTAGACAACACGGAAAATGAAATGTTTGGTGAATCTTTGGTTGACGCTATAATCTCAAGTTATTTCGATCCTGAAACTGAAAAAATGACAATGTTGGAAAAAAAGATGGAAAGAAAAAAATTAATCAACGAAAACTACAAAACTAATAAATTAGAAGTTGAGAGATTATCTGAGAGTACTTCGCAAATGAGAAAGGCTTTAGAGTTTTTGAAATCTTATCCTCAATCTGAAGTTTTAGGAACAACAAACAAAAAAAATATGGTAATAAAATTGGGTAATGAACAATATAAAATAACACCAAAAGGTAGATTAATTTAGTGAATTATTTAGTTTATATTAATGAATTAGGTCCAAACTATAAAGGAGATAACATATATGAATTTATTTTTTCGGACACTTTGGATGTTTGGGGGGAAAATTGGGATTCGAAACCCGCAAATGGTTACCCAACTCCACCGGATTTAGAATATATAAAAAAAGTAGGAGTTTTAACTTCTGAAGATATAAAATTATCTTTGATTCAAAACTCTGACATTTTTTCTCTTGTTGACTCTACTCAAGGAGTGATATGTTTGGGTTGGGAAAACGACGAGGAAAATGATTTTGATGACAAAAAAAGGTTAGTTTTTCCATTTGGTGAAAACGAAAAATTAGTTAAAGACAAACTGTATGAAAGAGATATGGTTTTAGAATTTGAAAAAAAAGTAGTATATGAAAACTAAATCAAACATTGCAAAACTTTTGGAACATGGATACCACTATGAAACTGTTTCTCAATTAAATGACAAACAAGTTGGGTTTTTGATAGAAAGAATAAAAAAAGAAGAATCTAAAGAGGAAGTTACTCCAGTTACTGAACCGGCCAAAACTTCATATATGATCAAGGGTTCTGGAGATTTACCAAATAACCCATCAGGAAAAGGTTATAAAGTAGAAAAAACCGCTGACGGTAATGTAAAAGCGACTCCTATGGAATCAGAAATGACCGAAGATGATACTTTGAATATTGTTCAAGATCCTGATGCAACTGAAGACGGAATGGGTATTTTTGAAACAGAAATGACAGAAAAATTTAAATCAAGAGCACAACAAGGTTTATTTTTTGCAAGATGTAAAAAATGTAGTAATGAAAACTGTAAATGGTGTAAGATGGCAAAAGAGTTTGCTGACTCTACAACCAAAAAAGAATACAAAAAAATGCCAAAAAAATTACATCCTGAAAAAAAAGTTTCCAAAAAAACTAATGAAAGTTACGAGTTAGAAATGGAAAAAGAACTTCTTAGAATTTTAGAAAACCACATTAATCCATCAATGACAAAGACAGAATTTGTTAATACTTTGATGGAAAAAAAAGAATCGATGATGTTAAAATCCCCAATAAAAAATAATCTTTTCAGTAAAGATTCCGGTATAGAAATGAAAAAACCTATTGGAAATCTATACGGTATTGGAAAAGAAATGGAAGAAAACACAAAAGAAAAAGAAAGAACAAAAAAACCTGGTACAAAACCAAAAACAAGACCTAATGACAATCCATTCGATGATCCAAATCCAGGTGTAGAAGAAAAACCAAAAGCGTCAGACAAAAAAACAAAAAACGAATTTTTATCTCTCATAAACAAAGCTTTAAACATGTAGAATGAATAATAACTTATTAAGAAGGATAATCAAAAAAATAATCAATGAAGACGCAGTTGACTACGGAGATTATGAAGAAAGAATGGATCCAATAGTCCAAAAAAAAATTGAGGATCCTGAAGGGATTTATGCAAAAAATAGGGCTTTTAGAGGAGGATCCCGTGATGTTGAAAGATTGGCGGGTTCTAGATTTAAGGAAATTGTAGATTATGTGAAGGATTATTTTGGTGAAAGAAGAAATTTGACAAATCCTACAGTAAAAAGGGAAATACAAATGCAACAAATGATGGCCGTACAAGAAGCCATGTCTATTGAACCCCTACATAGAGAAAAATTAAGGGATTTAGCACTTGAGATTGCCGCTAAAGAAGAGGGTTGGATGAATCCAAATATTTCTTTACAGGATTTAATAGATAATGGTGTTCTGAGAAAAAGAAAAAAAACGGACGGGGGTGTAGTATATGAAATGAAATTTATTAACCTAATTACTTATCTTGGTGAAAAGAAAATTAATCCAAAGATTTTTCAAATGGAGCCACCAAAATTAGACAAACTACCTATACCACCTAATTTTTCATTTGATGTCGATGAACTCACACCCGAAGAAGAGTTTCAATTAGAAGTAGAAAAAAGAAATGTAATTAACGCTCTTATACAAGGTACTGGTAAAAAAATGCAGTATGCATTCCAATTGTATAAAAATCGATTAGATCAGATAGATCCAAGATTATATCCATTATATAATAAAATTATGGGCGCTAATGACCTTATGTACTTTACTGACCAACAATTGATTGAAATGTTGGGTGGTAATGCCGCTGGATCAATGGGAAAAGATGAAGATCAAGAACAAACATGTAATTCATGTGGTGGAGAAGGTGCTGATGAGGATGGGGATGATTGTCAAATGTGTGATGGTGAGGGTGAGGTAAAAAGACCTACATGGTTTGCAAATGGATTAATTTTTCCAATATTACTTCATGAGTTGGGTAAAGTTTTTGACGCAATTCCTGCAAGAGGTCAATGGACTGGTATGGACCCTGAATTGGCAAATAGAGTAATTTCACAAACAGACACTATGGCTAATGAACCTATGAACTTTAGAGTTGGTACAGAATTACTTAAAAGATTAAGATTTTTACTTCCTGACGAACTTTTATTGGACCCTGAATCAAGAATATATTTACCATATTTTAAAAGAATTTTATATAGAATTCCATCACAAGAATTCTTGAGAGAAATAATTTCAAACGTAATTTCTGAAGACCCAAAAGACCAAAAGAAAGTTAGAAAAAGATTTGAAGAAATTTTATCTCAAGCAAAAAAAGATTACGATAGATATGAATCAAACAAAAGAGACAATGAGGATGACTATGACGAAGATTATGACGATGACTACTCAAACATTTAAATTATAGAATTCAAAACAATAAAAACCCCCTTTTACAAAATAATTGGGGGTTTTATATTTATAGTATATGGGACTAACAAAAGAACAAGTAATGATCGAGTATGTGAAATGTCTTCAAGACACTCCATATGCTCTTAGAACGTACCTTCAAACGTATGATAATACAGTTTCTAAGTATGTACCTTTAGAATTATTTCCCGACCAAATTTCATTACTCAAAGATTATGAAGATTTTGAAGAAAATATTGCGTTAAAATATCGTCAAGCAGGTGTTTCCACTGTGACTGCCGCATGGATTTCAAAACGATTAGTGTTTGCAAAAAAAAATCAACCTGAAAAAATATTGATTATTGCAAACAAACTTGACACTTCTATGGAAATGGCAAATAAAATCAGGGCCTTTGTTGATCAGTGGCCTTCTTGGGTTGGAGCTGGTTTTGCGGCCGAAAAAAATTCACAAAGACATTATAAGTTAAACAACGGGTCAGAAGTTAAGGCAGTTGCAACATCAAAAGATGCACTTAGAGGGTTTACACCAACAATTCTTGTTTTTGACGAAGCCGCATTTATTGAAGCGGATAGTGATTTTTGGGCGGCTTGTATGGCCTCTCTATCTACGGGAGGTAAAGTAATTGTAGTTTCTACACCAAATGGATATGACCCAATTTATTATGAAATTTACGACCAATCTTTAAAGGGTATGAATAACTTCAAGATTTCTGAGATGTATTGGTATAGAGATCCAAGGTATGCTAAAGATCTTTTTTTGGTCCCTACTGATGATTTGATTCATTATTTATTAAACAGAGAGGAATACGATGATTCTAAAAATATATCATTTGCACACATAGACCCTTACCAAAGAGATTACGAAGAACTCCAACATTTTTTTGATAAAGGGTACAAACCATGTTCTACTTGGTATGAGAAAATGGTAAAAAAACTCAAGTATGATAAAAGAAAAATAAACCAAGAGTTAAATTGTGAATTTTTGGGTTCAGGTGATAATGTTTTTGATAATAAGATTTTAGAAGACATTAAAAATAAAACACTTCAAGATCCTTCAACTAAACTTATGGGTAATTCCCTTTGGATATGGAAAGA
>Ga0222713_10005176_pt1 | contig 12788 bp, 11 predicted proteins | sample C33_649DmetaG_FD_165061 | JGI IMG/M metagenome (GOLD analysis project Ga0222713, IMG submission 165061) | Estuarine water microbial communities from San Francisco Bay, California, United States - C33_649D | ecosystem: Environmental > Aquatic > Marine > Unclassified | place: USA: California...
TTTTTAGTTTACAAAGATTTTTTGTTAGAGGGTTAGTTGGTGGGGCTGTAAAGGGTTGAACCTTAATAAATTTTTAATTTTTTTTCTTCTTTGTAGCTGTTCAAGTACACAAACTACTACTTACAATATTGAATTAAACAATACAGATTCAAGAATTGATTCTCGACTTGTCATTAATGTTGAGTATTTAAAACAGGATATTGTGAAAGTAACATCTCAAATATTTCCCAAAAACTCAGCTGAAATTGAAAGTTACAAATTAGTTTATGACATGAAATTTAGAGAAGATTATAAAGATGAGTTTAATGGAGTTTGTATTGGACCAAGATGGCAAGAGTATGGTCCTGGAGAATTTACGCATATATTATCAAGCAACAATAATTTTAAAAAAGAAATTTCTGGAACTTTAACTCCAAATGAAGGAGATAGATGTAAAAATTATTATTACTATTTAAGATTTTTAGAAATAACAATGGTTTCCAATGAAACATACTTAATTGGAGTCGCTACTGATTATGCTGAAGAATACCCCGACGCACCAAATGTTTGGCTACGTAACAAAAAAGGTGAAATAGAAAAAATAGGTACTACTAACATAAATAAATATAGTTTAAATTTTGAACTGAGTAAATGATATGAAAATAGGCATTGACTGGGGTGGAACTAAGATTGAAGCAGTTGCACTAGACTCAGATACTTATAAAGAGATAAAAAGAATTAGAGTAGATGCTCCTAAAGATAATTATCAAGAAATATTAAAAACAGTTTCAAATTTAATACATAAGATTTCAGAAAACAGTAAAGAATTTTCTGTAGGAATTGGAATGCCAGGATCTCTTCACCCTAAAACAGGTTTAGTTCAAGTTTCAAATACAAAAGCACTAGAAGGACAAAATGTAAAAAAAGATTTGGAACAAATTTTAGGTTTTGAAATAAAAATTGCAAATGATGCAGATTGTCTAGCTTTATCAGAAGCAATTGAAGGTGCTGGAAGTAAATATAGTTCAGTCTTCGCAGTAATTTTAGGCACAGGTGTTGGAGCAGGATATGTTCACAATAAAGAATTAATTGTTGGTCCCAATAGATTATCAGGTGAATGGGGTCAAAATCCAATTCCAGGTCCAATGGATGAGTATGAAAAATCTGTCAAAAGACATTGTGGTCGCGTAGGAGCTATAGAAGTCTTTCTTTCTGGCCCAGGGCTAGAGAAGTATTATGAGTATGAATCTGGTGAAAAACTTCAATCTAAAGAAATTATAAACAAATTCAGAGCAGGTGAAAGGTCTGCTAAACAAGTGATGGAAACTTATTTTGAGAGAGCTGCTAAATCATTTAGTACTTTTGTTAACATCTTAGATCCCGACATTATTGTTTGTGGTGGTGGCATGTCAGAAATAGATGAAATATATGAGGAAATACCAAAAAGAATAATTCCATATATTGCTTCTGATGTTTTTTTAACACCTATAGTTAAAGCAAAATTTGGAGCAACTAGTGGGGTGCGAGGTGCTGCACATTTATGGTAAAAAAATATTTTGTAATAATTTTTATATCTATAACTGCTTTATTTTCCTACTTAGCATATAAGCCCTATGACGTTGTAATTGCTGGGCCTGTAATAACAGATCAAATTTATTTTGAAGAAGAGTTGAAAGAATATTCATCAAAAAACGGTATAAAAATTAAATATTTATCAATGCCTGATATTGAAACTTATCTTATTCAAAACCCAAACCATAAAATTGATATAGCAATCATTCCAAATCCACAAGGTGTAACTAATTTAGGTGAAAGGAGCATTGTCTTACCTATAGAGGAACTTATATCTAAAGACAAGATCAAAAGCTCTTTTTCAAATCATCTAATAAATGTGACTACCTCTAGTGATACAGAAATCAATTACGGTGTATTTTTTCGTTTATTTCCCAATTCGTTAATTTGGTATGATGTTGAAAAATATCAGAAATTAGGATCTCCGGAGTTTGAGTCATACATTGATTTATTAGAATTTACAAAGCAAAACTCATCTGGAAATAATGAGTTATGGTGTCTAGATATGGAAAGCGGGGGCTCCACAGGTTGGGTTGCTACTAATTGGTTAGAAGACTTAATAATTCATCATTATGGACCAGAAATATATGACAAATGGTATTCACAGGTATTGAAACCATCTAGCAAAGAGGTTATCTTCTCATTTATGGACATTGGTAGGCTTGTGTATCCTGAGAATTATGTTTTTGGGGGATATAAAAGAATAGTTAGAAAAGAGTTTAGAAATAATTTTTTAAATTTAACAAATAAAGATCTTAGTTGTGTTTTTTCATGGTCTGGTCATTACTCCAGCTACTATTTTCCAAATAACTCAGAATTTGGCAAAGATTATGATTTTATGAAGTTTCCATCTATAAAAAATAAAAATGCTTTAATTGGCATCGGAGATATATTGGTAGCAACTAATAAAAAAGAAACCACAATAGATGTTATTAATTTTTTAATAAATGATAATTTTGGTAAAACATGGATGTCTAAATATGATGCTACATATCTACCAGCTAATATAAATAATTTAAACAAAATTGAAAATCAAATGACGTATAAAGAACAGCTACTTGTAAGAAGTTCACTTCAAGAAGATTTATTTAGATATGATGCAAGTGAACTTATGGAAAGAAAAATTGGTTCTGATGCATTATGGAAAGCATTAAAAAATTATATTGATTTGGGTCCAGAAAGAGCTTATAAGGAAATTTTAGACATTATAGAAGAGCTCGAAAGCAAATACTAGGCTATTGCTAACCCTGTTTCTGGGTCAAAAAAGTGGAGTTTTTTAGAATCAATTGATAGGTCTATTGTTTCACCTTCTTGAACTGAAGAGTTTGGGTTAATTCTTGCAATAAATTTAGTCTGAGTTCCTAAAACTGAAATATCTTCACCTTCGTCTGCTAAAATTTCTTCAATAGCTTTAGTTTGCACAGGTTTAATATCTTTATAAAAATGTATATAAGTATCAGAGCCTAATTGTTCCAATAATGTAACAGTAATTTTAATTTTTTCTGCGTATTCATTTGTGTTAGCAAATATAGCATCTTCAAAAGCTTCTGGTCTAATGCCCAATACAATTTCTTTACCTTCAAAATCTTTAAGATTTTCAGGTGCATTTTTTGAAATTATTGTAGAATCCCCGAAGGTAATTTCTGTTCCATCTTTAGTTAATTTAGTATGCGCATAGACAAAATTCATTGAAGGACTGCCAATAAATCCCGCAACAAAAATATTGTTTGGATATAGATAAATCATTCTTGGAGTATCAATTTGTTGTAATTTACCTTTTCTAATTACTGCAACTCTATCGCCCATAGTCATAGCTTCTACTTGATCATGGGTTACATACAGAGTTGTTGTTTCAAGTTGTGAATGTAATTGTCCTAATTCAGCTCTCATTTGAACTCTTAATTTTGCATCTAAATTTGATAGTGGCTCATCCATTAAAAATGCTTGTGGGCTTCTGACTATAGCTCTTCCCATAGCAACTCTTTGCCTTTGTCCACCAGAAAGAGCTTTTGGTTTTCTATCTAGTAATTCAGATATTTCTAATGTTTTTGCTGCTTCCTTGACTTTTTTATCAATTTCATCTTTAGGTAGTTTTCTAAGCTTAAGAGAAAAAGCCATATTGTCATATACACTCATATGAGGATATAAGGCATAGTTTTGAAAAACCATTGCTATGTCTCTATCTTTAGGTGCAACCTCATTAACAACTTTGTCAGCAATTGAGATTTCACCTTCTGTTATATCCTCTAGTCCAGCAACCATTCGTAACAATGTAGTTTTGCCGCAACCTGAGGGACCAACTAGTACAACAAACTCTCCATCATTAATTTCTATGTTTATATCTTCTAAAGCTCTAGTTCCGTTAGGATAAATTTTTCCAACATTTGATATGTTTATTGCACCCATAAATATTCTATTAATTGTAACTCTTATTTTTTAATTTAGAAAACAAAATAAACTAATTAATTTATTCAAATAAGTACTTTAAAATATTTATATGAATCAAGTCCCTTTAAGCAGAGTTACGGTCTTAAAAGATGAGACACCAAATATTAAGCAATCTTCTTATGTACTTTATTGGATGATAACATTTAACCGAGTGCAATATAACTATGCATTACAAAGAGCTGTTGAATGGGCAAATAAACTTTCGCAACCTTTAGTAATTCTAGATTCTTTAATTTTGGACTATCCAATGTCTAGCTTAAGGTTTCACAAGTTCTCTTTAGATGGCATGAAAGAAATCTTCGAAAGTACAAAGGGTTCTAAAGTATTTTATTACCCCTTTGTTGAAAAAAATGCTCGGGAATTCGATGGTTTATTATCAGAACTCTCTAAAAAAGCATCGGTTGTAGTAACAGATGATTATCCAACGTATTTTGTACCGCAAATGACAGCTAAAGCATCAGGTGAACTGCATTGCAGATATGAATTAGTAGATTCAAATGGATTAGTTCCAATTAGACTTTCAGAGAAAGAATATATCAGAGCTCATGACTTTAGGCGTTACTTGCATAAAAATCTAGAAGACTTTTTAGTTGAAACACCTTTAGAGAACCCCATTAGCACACTAAATCAAAAATTTGATAAGAGCTCTATTAAAGATGTATTAGCTAAATGGAGTTTATTCGATTTTGAAAATACAAATATTGATTTATTTCTTGATGAATTAAATATTGATAAATCAATCACTATTAGCAGCATAAGAGGTGGATACTCCAACGCTCAGAAAAAATTAGAAAACTTTATGAACGTTGGATTTAGAGATTATGCCCAGTACAGAAGTGATCCATCCAAAAATGCTGCAAGTGGTCTGTCACCTTATTTTCATTTTGGACAAATATCAACCCACGAAGTATTTGATAAAATTTCAAAACTTGATTCATGGAGCCCAGCGACTATCGAACCAAAAATGGTAGGCAGGAGAGAAGGCTGGTGGGGAGGTTCAATCAACTTTGAAAGTTTTATGGACGAATTAATCACTTGGAGAGAGCTTGGTTATCATACTTGTGTTAGGCGAGCTAATTACAATCAATATACTTCACTTCCAGAGTGGGCTATAAGGACGCTTGAAGAACATTCAAATGATGAAAGAGAATATCTCTATTCTTTAGATGAGTTTGAATTTTCGAGAACTCATGATGAAATATGGAATGCTGCACAAAATCAGTTAAGGGATGAAGGTATTATTCAAAATTATTTAAGAATGTTGTGGGGAAAAAAAATTCTTGAATGGTCTCCAAATCCACAGACTGCACTTTCCTATATGATTACTTTAAATGATCGTTACTCACTAGATGGCAGAGATCCAAATTCTTATTCAGGAGTTTTTTGGATACTAGGAAGATATGATCGAGCTTGGGGACCAGAGCGAAAAATATATGGAAAAATTAGATACATGACTTCAGACTCTGCAGCAAGAAAATTTAATCTAACTCCCTATTTAGAAAAATGGGGAAATAAAAATTATTGATATCAATTTTAAAAAATAAGTTACAAAAATTTTTTAAAAAATTCAAAAATTAATTCACAATTAAATCAATTTTTTATAATTAAGTTATATGGGAAACCAACAAAAAAAATTAAGGAGATAGCTAAATGGCTGAATTAACTTATAGACTCTTTATGGTTGCAACTGTAGCAATGCTGGCTGGTACAGTATTTTTACTAATGTCATCAAGAGAAGTCGATCCAAAATGGAGAAGAGGAGTTTATGTCTCTGCAATTGTAACTGGTATAGCTTGGTATCATTACCAAAAAATGACAGTTTCATTTGCTTCAGGAGATTTTGATACTCCGTTAAGATATGTTGACTGGATATTAACAGTTCCACTTATGCTTGTTGAAGTAATTGCTGTAACATCAGTTGGAGCAGTAGCAGCAGCAAAATTCAAAAATTGGGGACTTGCAGCAGTTGTAATGATTGGTGCTGGTTATTATGGTGAAACAGCAAGTGCTGGTTCACAACAATATTGGATAGGATTTGTTGTCTCTATGGCTGCTTATGTTTACATTTTAAGAGCATTACAAGCAGAAGGTGGCGACTTAAAAGCTGCAGAATCAGAACAGTTTGAAAAAATTAAACAACTTATACTTGTTGGTTGGGTAATTTATCCTGTAGGTTATCTTGCACCTTTAGTAGGTGGGGATTTAGGAGACTTAAGAGAGTTACTATATACAATCGCTGACATGATTAATAAAATTGGTCTAGGTGTTTTAGTATTAGGTATGGCTCGAATAAAGTCAGGTGAAAAAGCTTAAAAAATTAATTTTAAAAGTTTCAATAGGCGGCTCAGCCGCCTATTGTTTTTTATGAGGTAATATTTAATATGGATTTAATCTCTTTCTTCAACACATTATTTGGTTTTTTTACTTTTATTTCTTGGCTTATTAGCCTCGCATTACTATATGCATTAATATTTGGATTTAAATTACCTGAAGTAATTTCAGATCAACTCTATAACTATGCCACAAGTGTCGCAGTATTCTCAATGATTGGAAGTTTGATATATTCGGAAGTGGTTGGATTTATTCCATGTAAATTTTGCTGGTATCAAAGATACATAATGTATCCTTTAGCTATTTTTCTATTTATTGGATTGTTTAATTCTAAATTTATGAAGTTAGGATATTTTAGTTTTGTTGGGTTCTTTATTGGACTTTATCATATATATCTACAAAATGGTGGAGGATCCGGTGGTTCATGTGCTATTGACGTACCGTGTAACTTAAAGTATGTAAATATTTTCGGTTTTATAAGTATTCCCGTAATGGCTGCTAGTGGATTTTTAACAATATTTTTATCTCTTTTGTATTATGATTTATCAAGGAAAAAAATTAATGAATAAAAACTTTATCATAGGTGGAGCAATTGTATTAGTTGTTGGTTTAGCAGTTGCTATTGGTGTCAGCTTAGTAGATGAACCATTAGATGGTAATTTACCTGAAGGTGAAACAACTATATCTGGAGATGCATTACCTGAATATGCTGGTGAAAACGATATTAATATCTCAGTTGGGTTGCAAGCTCCTTTATTTTCTGGACCAGATCAAAACTCTGAGATTATATCATTAGAAAAAAATGGTAAGTCCAAGATTTTACTATTTTTAGCTCACTGGTGTCCTCACTGCCAAGCAGAAGTACCAATTGTTCAAGAGTATATAGATACTTTCGGTCTTCCAGCAGATGTTGAGGTTATTGGTATTCTTACATCTATTGATAGATCTCGTGATAATTATCCTCCTCACGACTGGTTAGTTAAAGAAGGTTGGTCGGAAACTCAAATCTATGACTTGGATAGAGAAATTGGAACAGTATACGGTTTAAATGCATTTCCTTACTGGGTGACTTTAGATAAGGATTTAAAAGTTGTAAATAGAGTTACAGGAAAGTTAACACCTGATCAAATCACTGTATTGATTAATGTACTTATTAACCAGTAAATTCAGCTAAATAAACGAAACCAAATATTCCCATTCTGTAAATTTTAAAAGTTTTGAAAGGATTATTAGTAAGTTCATTTTCTGGTTGAGAATATTTATCCAATGATTTGTGTAAGAATTGATATTCTTTTAGATTAAGAGTCATAATTCCAATTAATAAAGTCACTATAAAAGTTCCAAAAAAGTGAATTAAAGTTAGAAATTTATTTTTTGGTCTTGTCATATCTAGCAAAATAAACTTTCCATCTGGTTTTAAAACTCTTCTAATTTCATCCAATGCTTTATTAGTATCATCAAGATTTCTCCAAACAAATGTACAAATTACGCTATCAAAAGAATTATCTTCAAAAGGTAAAAACTCAGCTTTGCTTACTAGTTTTTTTTTAAATTTATTTAACTTAAGCATATTTTCATCTGGATCAACTGCAGTTACTTCAAATTCACTCATGAGATTAAATAATGCACCGGTTCCGCTTCCTAAATCTAATATTTTTTTGCCAATAATTAGATCAACTGCTTTTTTTCTCCAAACAGTGTCATAACCTAAAGTGAGAATTTTATTAATAAAGTCGTATGACTTATATATGTTTGAAAAATTAGCAGAGCTAGACAATTAAAGAATATAAGCTACTGTTAACAAAATACCAGTTAAGAAATGTATTCCAATAGTTGAGACATTAACTAAAAGTAGTTCATATGGTACTTTTTGTCTGTCTGCATTAGCATTGTTCCACTTTACCATCCACTCATCAGCCATTTTGAAAGCTTTCCAAACTAAGAAAAGCGGAAGCAAAGCAATAAAAGCATATGGTGTACCAAAATCCGTAAAGAAGCTCAAAGATCCAATGATTGCTACTGAAATAAAAGCTTCAATCATAAATTGCTTATAAAGTTTAAGTGGTTTTTCAAGCTTCATCCACTCACCTTTTTCTGCTGTTCTTACAACCCAAGTATTTTTACCTACAGCAGCATCAGATGGTGCGTCTTGGAATTGATTAATCCAAACAATCAGCATAACGAGAATTGCTATTGGAACTGATGCAACTAAAGCTTCAACCCAATTCCATGAAGATAATACATTGTTATGTAGTGGAGCAGTCAAAACATAATGGGCACCCATTACCATAACCGGACCAAATCCTAGGGCAATAGCTATCTCTCCAAAGCCTTTATAGCCTAGTCTTATTGGATCTCCGGTATATCCAAGGGCTAGAAAAGTACCAAGAATTCCGGTCCATAAAATTGGAGTATTTCCAAACACAGCCCCGCTAATTTGAAGATTTAAATACAAACCAATTGCAATAGTTCCTGCAATACTTAAAAGAGCAGTTATTAAAACTTGACCAGGTGTCATAAGTCCAACCTGTATAACTCTACTGCCACCATTGAAAGGGCTAGCAACTTTGTTAATTTCATCTGCGTTTGAAGTATGGTCAAAGTAGTCATTTGAAGAGTTAGTAGCAATTTGAGCAAGTGAAGCACCAGCTAGAACAAGCCAAAACATTTTCCACGACCATGAAGTGGTTAATCCGGCTTCTTTAATGTCACTCCAAGCTACAGCAGCACCAATAAAAATTGGAGCAAAAGTTGCTGTCAGGAAAGGCGCTCTGATTGTTCTTAACCAAAGGCCAACTCTTTTTAATCCAAGTTTTAATGCCATTTTTAAAGCCGATGTTTTATTTGCAGGATATGTTTTCCACTCAAACTTTTCATCTTGATAAAAATTAACATATTTAATTGTTGTTGGTTTAATTCTGTAATAGCCAACAACATCATTCTTAATAAGAAATTCATCTTCCATAAATTCTTTAAAAGCTTCAGTAGTTTCAAGCACTAATTCATATGCACGCTTTTTTTCTTCTTCATCTTTAATTTTGTAGCACTCGCCATCGATTTGTAGTCCTTCTATACCTTCTTGTCCTTTTGGCCAAATAACAACGTGAACCCGAGGATTTAATCTAATCTGTTCTGCTTTTCTTGTAGGGTGGAAAGTGAAAAATACTAAATCTTCACCATCTCTGCTAAAAAATACTGAGGCTCCTGAGGAGTTTCCGCCAACACTAGTTGCAATAAACATTCTGTCAGCTGAATCTAAAACGTTTTCAATTTTTTTATCTAACAAATCAACCATACAAATAAGATAATATGCTTGTGAAATAATGCACAAACTAAGCTTTCAAAAAAATTTTTAATTTCAAACTTATATAAGATGAAAAAGTATGTTTAAAGTTTTTAAAACACCGGAATTTAAACAAGCTTTAGGTTTCTACGTTGAAAGCATAAAAGAAAATAAAAGAAATTTTACAATTTCAATGGTTTCAGCAACGGCTTGGGTTTTTTTAGTTATTGTTCAGCCATATTTGATAAAAAGAATTATTGATGATGGAATAGTTTCTAAAAATAATAGCATTCTAGTAATTCTTATCTCGTTTATGGTTTTAGCTGGATACGTAAGGGCTATTTCAATAGGAACCAGAAGATACTATGGGATGCATGTTTCATATAATGTTGAAGCAGGAATTCGAAATAGAATTTTTACTCACATGCAAAAACTTGCTTTTAATTATCACGATAGAGTGCCTACTGGTGAATTAATGGCAAGAGCCTCAAGTGACGCTTCCCAGGTAAGATTAGCGTTTGCAATTGCCCCACTTGCAACAGCCAATATATTGTTATTAATTATCCTTAGTGTCACGTTATTAAGTCTAAGTCTTCCACTTGGTGGATTAGTTCTATTATCAATTCCAGCAGTACTATGGCTAGCTTCTAGTTTTTCATCAAAAGCAATGGGAGTTTCTTTAAAAGTTAAAGAAGCTGAAGCAAGAATGACAACAGAGGTTGAAGAACAGTTGGGTGGAATCCGAGTTGTTAAAGCGTTTGGTAACGAAGAACTTGCATCAGAAAAAGTTGATGGAGCAATTAATAATATCTACGAAACATCCTTGGAATATTTAAGACTAAGAACAAGATTTGTGCCTTTATTTGAACTAATTCCAATGTTCATCACATTATTTGTTCTTGTGCTTGGAGGATATTTATCAATCAATAATTTTGTTTCCCTTGGTGAATTTATTGCGTTTACTCAGTATGTAATCTTACTTGTTTGGCCCTTAAGAATAACAGCTTGGTTTTTGTCTGAGATCCCATCAAGTGTTGCAGCTGGAAACAGAATTTTGGAATTACTTAACGAAGTGCCATTGATAATAGATAGCCTAGAGACAAAAAGCCTACCAAAAGATGGAAATGGTAGCTTAAGTTTCAAAAATATTACTTTTAAATATGGAAATGACAAAATTTTTGATAATCTTTCTTTTGAAATTGAAGGTAAGAAAACAGTAGCCATTGTTGGAGCAACTGGTTCTGGTAAATCGACTTTAGCATACTTGTTGCCACGATTATATGAAGCTGAGTCTGGAAGTATTGAGATTGATGGTGTAGATATTACACAACTTAAACTTGATGAGTTGAGGAGTAATGTTAGTTTAGCTTTTGAAGAAAGTTTTCTTTTTTCCAATACAGCAAGAGAAAATATATCACTTGGTTCAGAGAAAGTTTCACAAAAGGAAGTTGAAACTGCTGCATTAATAGCCAGAGCGCATGAATTTATTTCACAACTTCCAGAATCATATGAAACTAAAGTTGGTGAGAGGGGATATGGTCTTTCTGGAGGTCAAAGGCAGAGAATTGCATTAGCAAGAGCAATTATCAGAAAACCACGAATTTTAATTTTAGATGATGCTTTGTCAGCTGTTGATGCTTCTACTGAAGAAGAAATTAGAAATGAGTTAAAAAGTGTTATGAATAACATGACTACTTTAATTATTACAAATCGAGTTCCTACAATTGAGCTTTGTGATGAGGTTGTGTTTTTAGAAGAGGGTAGAGTGAAAGCACAAGGTAGTCATTCGCACTTACTTGAAAAAGTGGAGAGCTATAGGTCCTTATTTCTAGAAAACCAATCTTCAGGTGTGCAATGAAAGATGTAACTTTTCTTAGATCTTTCAGATTGGTTCCTGAAATCAAAAAACCTTTTTTATGGAGTTCTTTAATTGCTTTAGTAGGAACTTTGATACGTATGATAGGTCCACAATTGATTTCTAGAGGAATTGATAATGGTGTTTTGAAATCGGATTATAATTATCTGCTAATTCAAAGTGGGTACTATTTTTTAACTTTAGTTGCACTTTATTTTGTTGCAAGCAAAGCTTTGCTTTCTATAGGTTTAGTTGGTGAACTTTACGTTAAAAATATTAGGTCAAAACTTTTTAAACATTTATCCTCATTAGACATAAATTATTTTGAGAAAAATAAAACTGGTGTTCTAGTTGCAAGAATGACTTCTGATATGCAAAGTTTAAATGAGTTTGCAAGAGAAGGAGCAAGTAGCATTCTTACTTCTCTACTTACCATATTTGGAGCAACTATCGCTGTCTTTTTAGTTGATGTTAGATTGTCTCTTTTGTCATTTTTGATTCTACCTTTACTTGGGATAGCAACAAAAATATTTAGAAAACATGCTGATAAGGCTTACTGGTCAGTTCGAGAATGGATTGGTCAAGTTCTCTCTACATTACAAGAAGGTATATCTGGCGTAAGGATTATTCAAGCATATGCAGATGAAAATGCCCAACTAAGTAAGTTCAAAAAAGTAAATAATGAACATTTAAAAGCAAATATGCAATCTGCTAAAAACATAGCTATCTATTTCCCATTTTTAGAAATCACTAGAGTAACATCCATTGCTGTAGTCATTTGGTTTGCGGCTAAAAGAATATCTGAAGGAAGTTTGACTGTTGGTGAATTGGTTGCTTTACTCTTTTACTTAAATTACTTTTTTGATCCTTTAATCCAACTCTCGTTTAACTATGATTTATTACGTTCTGCAGGTTCATCTATGAGGAAAGTATTTTCAATACTTGATGAATCCCCAGTACTTAGTAAAACTGGAACTATTTCACCAGCAATGACAACAGATAATGTTATAGAATTTAGAAATGTAGAGTTTTCATATGGAAGGGAGAAAGTACTTCACGACATAAGTTTTAAAATTAATAGAGGAGAAAAAATTGCTATTGTTGGGGAAACTGGGGCAGGTAAAAGCACAATAGCTAAATTAATTTTACGTTTCTATCTACCAACAGCTGGACAAGTATTGTACTACAACGAACCTTCATCAACGGTTTCTCAAACTTGGGCAAGAAAAACTATCGCATATGTTCCACAAGAAAGTTTTTTGTTTAGAGGTTCAATTAAAGATAATTTAATATATTCAAATCCAAAAAAAATAGAAATAG
>Ga0222713_10005177_pt1 | contig 12785 bp, 12 predicted proteins | sample C33_649DmetaG_FD_165061 | JGI IMG/M metagenome (GOLD analysis project Ga0222713, IMG submission 165061) | Estuarine water microbial communities from San Francisco Bay, California, United States - C33_649D | ecosystem: Environmental > Aquatic > Marine > Unclassified | place: USA: California...
AGATATAGTTCCTGGTGTCTGCAGTGTTACGGGGAAAGACTCTAGATTATAGTAAAATACTCTAGTATTGGTGGCATCAACTTCAGATACTTTAGTCGAAATATTATAATTAAATGGAGATACACCACTGATACGAACGGGTGTTCCCTCACTCAATCCATGAGGAAGTTCTGTTGTTACCGTAACTCTATTGGTGGGTGTTCCACCCGAACCTGCTTCAATAGAAGTAATCTTGAGAGGATCAGTGGCAAATGCACCGACAATTTCATATTCAGGACGTTGTGGTTCAAATCCTTTGAGACTTGATGGGAACTTATCATCAATGTCTCTACTTGTTCCAGTTCCAAATGCGAGTGACAACTTCGCATAATACATCTGAAGATCAGTCAGTCCAGTGGTGCCTACTTCATTAACACCATCGGCATATTCAAATACTGTCAGTTTGTGGTGAGAGAATCTTGGTGTTGATTGAAGTGTGAAGTCGTCTGGTTGTGTATAAACAAGTCCAAATTCATCGCCATCAAAGATGCAGAACTGCCACATGTAGCAGGCACCAGTCAATCTGAAGATAGCAGAGTTTGCTACGTCAGTATCTGTTGGGTTTGGAACATATTTGGGGCGAATCTTTGTCTTTCTTAAGTCAAGACCTACGATTGATGTTCCCCTGGGGACAATAACACCACCGTAGATACTGTTGAACTTGATTAGTTCATTGCCAGATTGTGTTAAATCAAAATTAGAATCAAGTGTTAGTGGTAAATTATCTGTGGCACTTACAGCAGTAACACTATTATCGGCTGCGGTTACCTTTGCTCCACTATCATTATAGATTTGATAACCTGGGCGGTTGTCAACTTCGTGAACACCAGGCATCAAAAGGATGGTAGTTTTTTCTACCTGATCATTGCTATTTCCTTTAACATACGAAAATCTTGCCGCTTCAATCAGTGCTCTCTGAATAGTTTTAAACGGACGAGCAAGTGAGTTACCTGTGTTTAAAATACTATCAGTTGAATCTAAGTCCGCTGGACTTACATATAGAATTCGACCCTCAGTGTTCTTAATAAAGTTGTCTAACTTATTCAGAGGCATTGTATTATGACTTCTATGATATTTCTATGTTTTATTTATCAACCCATCAAATCCTCCTCATCGTAAATATAATACTCGTCTTCTGGCATATCCTCTGGATTTTCCAACTCCACTGGGAATAAACAAGGATGCACTTCCTCATCTATCAGATAGAAAGAACTTCTGTATAAGTCTTCTGGTTCAAAGGATGTTTCGTTATTGGCAAGTTCTATTAAATCCTTATCCATTAAATGTCCATCAGGTAGTTCATCAAAAGTGAACGGAACCTGATTAATGAAATACATCTTCACTATCATACTGCCGTTATCATACCAACAGTATGCAGTATCGATTCTATAAGACATAGTGGATGCTTTTGTCTTATTTATTTTAGCGTAATACAGTTCTTATAGTCTTCCAACTCTTCTGATGTAAACTCATATGTTTTTCCCATTTCATCTACAGCAAATAAAATATCGTAAGTTCCTATCTTAAAAGTATATTTGTCTTTATACCCACTCATAGTTCTTAAACTTACAATATAATTTCCAGATGGTGCTTTCTGTCTCGTAGTTTTTACTTGAACTTTTTTTAGACCATCAGGATATTCAACCACCAAATCATATTCTTGACAATCATTTAAAGGAATACTAACTGTATAACCTTTTTGGGTATAATATGCTATTGCTTGACCCATCCCAACATTTCCTTGAGATTGACTATTGCTACATTCTTTAAACAGCATAACAGACTATAACTCTGTTTTATTTATACCCGTGGTCGGATTCGAACCGACCCTGGAACGATTTTAAGTCGTTTGTCTCTGCCGCTGGACTACACGGGCTGGTGCTCCTTGCGTGGATCGAACACGCCTCAGGCGAATTATGAGTTCGCTGCATTCACCAGATTGCTAAAGGAGCAGATAGTGTAGAAGACAGGATTTGATACCTGCATACCCTTATAAAGGTGTGTTTCCTTACATCACATCTACACTAATAGGAGTACTGGGAGTTGAACCCAGACTACCCCGTTATAAGCAGGGCGCTCTAACCATTAAGCTATACTCCCAGATGATGAACTACGATGCTTCGTTATTGTTCTCAGTGTATATTCGGTAAAGTTCATCATCTATGGGCATCATAACAGCAGCAGTGCCATCATCTCCTATAACTCCAATATGCTCTCCATTTTCTACCCTTTCGAGAAGAGAATCAAAGTTCTCTTCCCATTCCTTAACCGTAAATACTTCCATCAATACTCTTCCCCTTGAATAGCAAGATCGGCATACTCAATCTGATCTTCGGACAAGTTAGCAGTCACAACTTCCAGGACATTCATAAACTCTTGGACGGTATCACAGTTTACCATCTTTTCGTTGCCTTCATCGCTGAGCAGAAGGAAGGAGCGGGTGCAAACGTCGATAACGATGCCGAGAACAGATTCTTGTGCGGTGCCCATTGGGTGTTCCGTTGATTACCCCAGTATTATAGGGCATCTAGGGGGTGGTGTCAAGACTCTTCCGCCAATTCCCGCTCCGCTTGTGCCACTATGTCATCTGGCGAAACCTGATACTCCCAGTTTAGCGTCTCTTCATTCCAAAAATAATTACTTCCTGTAATACCATTAGCAATATCATCCTCCGTAAGGGTTGGAGGTGGCACTGGAGATTGCCAAATGCAAGTATCTTCATCTAATATCCACGAATCAAATGGTTTAGGGGGAATAAAAGCATCCCTATCTTCATCATATGTGTATCCAACACTTCCATAATTTTTTCTGAAAGGCACTCCACCTTGACGATGCTCTCCAGCAAATGTGTTGTAACTAGTTCTTTTACAAGACAATCCAGTAACTGATGAGTAATGTGCTTCCCAATCCATCTCATCACTTTCATCAGATCCAACTATGACATTAATAACAACATTGTCATTGTCTATAAGCGAATAATGTGCCATATCAATTTGATAAAGTAAATGTTCCTGTTCCACCAGTAACGGTGTATATATTATACCCCGAAACTGCCGTATTTGGTGTTGGTGCAAATGAAGATGCAGATGTTTGTCCGTTTACAGTCATACCAGCAGTGAAAGTTGCCTGATATAAGTTAGGGACTCTGAAAACAACAATACCAGATCCCCCAGATCCTGCAACCTGTTGTCCATTTCCATAGAAAGAGTTTCCTGGTCTACCTTGTGCTCCAATGTTACCAGATCCACCACCACCGCCACCAGTATTTGTGGTTCCTGGTTGTCCTCCGGTATTAATACCACCTTGTCCGCCTCCACCGATACCTCCAGGTTGGTTACAAGTTCCACCACCACCTGCATAATGAGTTTCTGTTCCAGAAATATCGGTTGGAAGACCATCACCACCTGCTTGTTGTCCAAGGCTGCTACCACCCTCACAATGATCGCTACCTTCTCCTGCACCACCACCGCCAGATCCTTGTCCACCTGACTGGAAACCATCAAAACCTTGTCCAGGTTCGCCACATCCAGGTATTGATTGATATCCACAACCACCACCAGATCCTCCATCTTTACCTCTTGTGCAAGATGTGTTTCCACAAGGTTGATTACCGTTGTATCCAGCACCACCACCACCTAGAGAAATAATACCAGCTAGTTGACTGTTGCCACCAGTTCCTCCACGAGCATAGTCACCATTTCCAGGACTACCTCCTCCACCAATACTAATAGTGTGTGCTACACCAACTTGTAGTTTTAATGCTGGTTCTGGATTACTATTTCTACCAGAAGTTAGAGCTGCACCTACACTTGCACGGAAACCGCCAGCACCACCACCGCCGCCGCATGGATCATATCCAACGTCGTTTGATGCTCCACCTCCACCACCAGCTACGACAACAAACTCGATTGATGGTGTATCTGTTACATAAAAAGGTTCCCAAGCACCTTCATTTTTTATCCAACCAGAACAAACTTCTTTCCATGCATCTTCATGTTTTACATAAAGATCACATATCTCTTCCCAATTTCCTTCGTGTTTATAGTATGAAGTGCAAACCATAATGTTTAATCAGCAAAGTGTATACCAAATGTCTCCATTGTTTCCTAAGGTGTTTCCACCAGAACCACCAGGAGTAGATCCAACACCTACACCAACATATCTTCTTGAAGTGGATCCATCCGCCATTACATATTCCGAAGATATACCAGTAGATATAGTTGCTGCCAAATCTTTAAGATCGGATAAAGCTTGCTCAGAAAATCCACTTCCTCCAGCGCCGCCGCCAGCACCACTTATCCCAATAGGTTCAGAACCAGACATTTGACCTGCAGCACCACCAGCAGCCTTAGCAATACCTGCCGCTGCTGCTGCAACTCCAGCGAGAGCAGTTCCCGCAAAGATGCTCATAAGGGGACTAGTTCCCAAAAGATCACCCATGTTTCCACCATCAGCATCGGTGTCAACATTATTTCCCGTTATTGTAACTTGATCTGGTTTATCTGCATCTGCGCCAACCTTTCCTATATTGATTTTATTTCCAGAAATAGTTAGCGTATCAGATGCATCTATTGTTATGTCTTTGGCTTTGATACGTACACTTCCGTGTTCGGCAGTTAAATCAATATTTCCTTTGGTTGCAATAACATTAAAAGCTTCATGTTCGTTACTACAGTCTTCACCAACAGTGATTTGCAAACACTTATCAGCATGAATTCTAGATAATCCAGATCCTTCGTGAACACTTGCGTTAAATTTAACTCCATCATCAGTCTTTGCTTGTATAAAAGCCGCAGAAGGACCTGGAGCCTCTGCATCTTGCAGATTAGCGCCGATACATAATTTTCCAAAACACTGTTTATCTGCCCCTAAATCACTCATGATACACAATCAATAACTTGTACTAATTCTTCTTGTGGTTTACGTGTAAGTCCCATAATTGGTTTTATACGCGCACCATAACCAGTAATGGTATTAATATTTATCTCAGGTATCGTAGTATATTCAATTTGTTTAGTAATTCTAGCTGAAATAATTCTTCCATCTACAATCGTTACCTCAATATCTTCATTTTCGGGAACATCATCATCTGCATAGTTTTCTCCCGAATCTTCGATAACCAAATTATTGATATAAACTTCTTCTATGTCTCCCACTGGATAATTTTCTCCAGAACTCAATATAAGCACAGAGGTAACTTCACCATATGTTGGGGAATTTATATTTGTATCAACAATTGCTCTACCATAGGCACCATATCCCTGTTCACATCCATCTGAGAAAGAAACTAAAGGTGGACTGGTATAACCCTCACCTGGTATTGACATTTCGACACCCACAATACCACCACTTCTCTTAATATCGCCGTATATATCGTCTGGATCTACATTGCTTAAGAAGTTACCCATAAGAACCTTACCAGCGGCTCCAGAACCACCTCCACCAAAAAATTCTATCTTTGGTAGTCCACATTCAAACACATTTCCAGTATTACAATCCCCCAATATATCAGGAACTCCTTCTGCTCCACCATCTCCAAATATACCCCAAGATCCATAATCTTTCTCCCAGTTACTCAAACCCTGACTAACAGCTGCTGAAGGAGATAAATTTCCAACTGCGTCCAATGCATCCATAACATTATTTAAGGATTTATTTTTTGATCCTTCATCATCATCTTTTACACTCCCCTTGTCAATTATATACTTTGATGATGCTGGACACGTTTGTTTATCATCACATTTAAAGAGATTTGATATCTTTCGAGCAGCAGATATTGCGGATAGAACAAAATCTCTTATTTTAAATACAAATCCAAATACATCTTGTATTTCTCCCAATACTGGTCCAAGAGCAGAATCAATTAAAGACGTAACTTTTGACATCATTGCGCCCATAAATTGCTCGATGGCACATCTTGGAGCATTGATTACATTCTTAACCATTCCAATAATCAAGTCTTCAATCGTCTTTTCTAGTGCATCACCAATCTTAGCAAGTAAACATTTAATAGCACCAAAGAATGCATTGGTTACATCAACCATTCCGGGCAATAAATCAGAAAGTCCACTTATTTTGTCTTTAATTAATTTAGATATCTTATCTGCAATAAGATTTGCTATCTTTGAAATAAACTTTTTGGCAAAAGAGAATATCGAACCCACAATTGTTTTTATCTCTTCTCCCATATTGAGAAGTTTGCCGCCAAGTTTAGTAATTTTTTTGAAAAAATTATTTAATTTCGCTTCTACTTCTGCGAAAAAATCATCCTTACAAGGATCTGCTAAAAGTATCGTGTATCCAGTTACTCCCGACGCTGTTTTTGTTGGTTTTTTAAAGGATTTGTTTAGAGCATATGCACGTTGTTGAATTCCCACCTTTTGAGTTGCCGAAAGTGCGTCATATTCTTTTTGAGTTAGTGATTCTGCCGCTACTTGTTCAGGATATTCTTCCTTTATTTGTTTGAGTTTTTCTGTTAACTCAGCAGATCTTAAATTTTCTGGTATTTCATTTACAGAATTCCAAAATCCAACCTGAGCAGCATCCAACCTTTCTGGTGCTGGTGTCGGTGTTGTTATTGCTGATCCTGATGTTGCTGCTGCTGGTGTTGCTGGTGTTGCTGGTGTTGGTTCTACTACTTCTGACGTTCCTGATACTGACGATCCTTGCGTTACTGCTGCTGCTGTTGTTGCTAAAGTAAAATAATTACTTCCTCCCTTTGTTGCATTTTCTATCAGCTGTGCTTGACGCTCAGGAACTTTTGCGGTTTTTATTGCGGCATCAAAACTAGTATTAAACTCATTTACAGAACTGTTACTTGCACCATTAATTTCAGGTACTGTTTCAAATTTCCCGTTATTATATCTTCCAACAAAAACATAATATCCACCATTACCGGGAAATTGCTTAGCATAACCTGGATTAATACTATTTTCTTCAAGGAATGTTTTTGTTTTGTCGTATGTTTCTTTACTTACAATTTGTACTACATATGTTCCATCATCAGCCTTTATAGAAGATAATTTTCCTATATTTGCCATTTTTCTCTACCTCCTTGTGTTGATATTTATTAAGAGTCTGCTAATATACTTGCCCTAAGTTCTGCTGCCTTTGCTGCTGCTTCCTCTGGTGATGCTCCGACCCTTTCAAGACTCTCTTGATATCTTGTTTTTCCATTTTTTTGAATATAAAGAGCGTCAGAGTTTGGACCTACCTTATCAGCAGCAGTTAAATCGGCATTTCTGACAGGTGGAGATGGTTTTGCAGCAACCTTATTTTCTCCAGTTATTCCCATTTGCTGCTCCAATTTTTTTGAAGCTGGTTCTCTTTTATTATCGTTTTTTGGTGTTCCTTTCAACAGTGGTGTCGCTGGAAGACTCGCCTCACTACTTTCTTGCCTTTCTGTTGGACCAGATGGTTTTATATTACCAGTAAATCCACTTATGGGAGCAAATTTAGCGGTGCTTTTAGTATATTTAATAGCAGAACCTCTTGCAAAGGCACCAAAAATTATAGGTGTTCCCTGAAAATAAAATCCAGTAACCATATCACCCTGAGTATATTTTAGTGACTTAAACCTACCAGCGGCACCCGTTCCATCAGAACCCGAAACTATTGCGATGGCATTTATCAATTTTTCATCACTAATCTGATCGTCATTCGAATCTTCCGATATTATCCTTACTTTATATCTCCACCCCCACCCCAAACCAGAAAGTTGTTCTTTCTGTTTATCGATAGATACAATTTGCCCCATCCACTGTTCGGTTTTCATTATCCTTTGTTTTTATTAGTATATAGACCGTAGGAATCACGAACAAGTGTCATTGATGTGAAAGATCTTAGAGCATCTGTATGGTGACACAAGTTGCAAATAAGATATTTACCACTGGTTGTAGGATCGGCAGATCCCAACTGTTTTTTATCTTGAGAAACTATTTCAAATCTACAGTTGATAGTATCACCCGCAGATAATTGTGGATTAAATGGAACCTGAATTTGAATAATCTGAGAGAACAGAGAATTGTATCTCATCTTTGACTTTGCTCGCCATTCTCTAGGATCATTGTTGACTTTTACACTGACACCTTCGTCCAAACCCCCAATATCCAAAAAGTGGAAGTGTGTTGGTACGGCAAATGTTGTTGGTATTTCAGTAGTCTTTCCAAGTGATGCATCTAATCCAGTAAATTCATAAGTTCGATGTTCAACTGTATACAATACGGGATCAAAGAATATGTTTTCACTTTTTAATGCACCAGACAGGGCTAATGTTGATATGTCTTCAGACTTGATTGTTGATTTTAGAGCAATCTTAAACGTATTTTCATTACTTTTCACACCAGATCTTAATGCATCAGTCTTAAAGTATTCTACAGGATAAGGATCTTGTCTAATCAAATCATCTATTGATCTAAAATTTAATCCTCTTTGCGTCTCATAGAAGAAATAACCCGGATTACCCTTGAGTGGTTTGGATTGTTTCGCAACTTCACACAATGTTTTAACAACCGAACGACTTTCACCCTCAATTCCACCTTTAAAATTCAAAGAATTGCTGGTAGGGTCAATAATAACATTTACATCATTTCCAACATAATCTTTAAGTAATCTTTGCACACTATTTCCAATATTCCCCGTATATTTTTTCTGAACCGATGCTTTTGTTTTAGCGGCAGTTGGAGAAACCAACTTTAAAATCATACCTTGACGATTAGAATCTTCGGAAGGAGTGATATTGCCATCATAAACAAAAGGTTTTCTAGTAAAATCAAGTGAACCCATCCCAGAAGGAGATGTAATCTTACAAGATATTGTAACATCACCAGTCAATGGAAGTGCAGATTCTAGAGTTCCATATCTGTTTTGTCTATCATATTCTGATGAATAAGAAACAGAACCACCAACATCCATGATGGATATTATGGCAGTTGTATTTGGTGATAAAATACTCTCATAATAATCAAATGAAGTTACTCTGGCACCATAAGGATCCGTGCCAGTGATGTCTATTATTCTACCATTCTTTTCTAACTCAAATACTTCATATGCCGATGCTGCTGCTGAATTTGCCATTTATGTTATGCTCTCCACCCTGATGGTACTCTTCGTTTTGATGGTGCTGGACTAGATGATGCTGTCTTAATAGGAACAGGATACGGAAATGGAACAAAAGTTTCCACTGGTTGCACTGCATAAACAAAGACTGATTGATTTCCACCACGCCTAGAAGTATTTACCAGTTTTCTATTACTACCAACACCATTAATTCCACCTGAACCACCAATACCATTTGCAGGAGGATTACCTCCAAAAGTTGGATCAACAAGGTTAGATATATTAAGCCAACGAGAATAAGCACTTGTTTTGGGATTGTATGGACCTCCTGCAGGATAAAAATCCACACTCATATGTGGACCAGTTATACTTCCCCTCTCTTCTAATGGGTCACTTAGTTGTCCCATCCTTCCAAGAATCTGTCCCTTCTTAACTTTTGTTCCTGGTTTTGGAAAATTTTGATTTGGGAAGTGAGCATACAAAGCATCAAATTCAGTTCCAGTATCTGGATCTTTGTGACGTATAATCATAAAGTTTCCATATCCTCGTCCAGTTGATGCATTAAATTGATGATTAGTTCCTGCTGGATCAGAAACAACTACACCATCAAAAAGAGATCTGACATTTAAACCTGCAGGTGTAAAATCAACACCTGGTTCTCCGGTTGCATCGATACTTACCCCAGAAGGTGTGGTAAGAGAACTCCATGGACCTGCACCATTTATTCCAGCACCTGGAGGAGTTCTAGGTCTTGCAGAGGTAGAGGTAGCGGTTCCAACTATGCTTGCCTTATTAAAATTCTCTACTGCTCTTCTTGTTAAATCTAAATTATCCTTTTCCTTTTGTGCATACTCATCGGCAACCTCTGCTAGTCTTTCAAAGTTGACGAATCCGTCATTCATATTTCTTCTAGCCGCTTCTGTTTCTCCACTCACTCTAGGAGTTTGTGGTTTATTTTGACTTCCTCCTTTACTGTCAGAATGTCCTGGTATTGTTCCACCTTTAGAACGCTTAACCGGTGGTTTTGGTTGAGGCCAATTAAACAATGGAGATGGTCCTGAACCAGAGGGAAGGGTAGGAAACATTCCCGAAAAAGGACTCAGTGGCATTGGCGTGTTATTAGAATTAGATCCAAACATGTTGGCAAAGAAATTTTTTGCCGAGTCTAAATCCCTACCTATTTGATCTAGTGAATTTTCATAATATTTTTTCTCATTTTCCAATCTTTGCATATTTGCAGCAGTTAGTGTGGTTGCAATATCAAATAGAAATACTGCACCCTTCACAATCCCAGAAACTACAAATTTAATACCCTTATAAAAATCACTATCAAAAAATTCATTTATTTTTGTTACAATTAGTGGAAGTTTATTTACAAGTATTCCAAGAGCAATAAGTCCAAAGAAATCTAATATCTTATCCATTATTCCCCTTGCTGGAGATGTCACTTTATTGTAAATACCAGTAAATGTAGATCCGACACCAAGATTCTTAGTTTCTAATTTAGTTTCTTTCTCTCTTTGTTTATTTCTTTTTTCTAATTTGGAAAATAAATTGGTTTTATCGGTTCTGAGCTTTTTTAATTCTCTATTCGAACGAATCAAATAACTCTGAATATTAGTTACGTTTAGTTTAAGTTGATTTGCTTGAGTTTCCATATATTATCACCCGTACATTTGAATTCCGTACCATTCGGGAAGTATTTCCGTCCATGGATTAGTCAAATCAATTGGTGATATTAATGGAACATCATTTGCCTTAGATTGCATCTCAGGTATGGTTGGCATTTTGCCAGATTGTTTAGGAAGAATCATTGGCAGGAAATTCATTCCTCCAGAACCTCCTGGACCTCCTGATGGTGGATTTATAATAACATTTGTATTAGTAATTTTCGGAGCAGGGGCAATTTTTGCCATTCCTGGTGTTCCACCAGGTCCAGCAAGGTACGTTCTTTGTCCAACATCTGGTGCCGGATTTAATCCTCTATTTCTTTGAATATCCTCTTGTAGATACTCATCAAAATCCTCCATTATAGACTTAAATTCATCAGATCTCTCTGATATAACTTCCCATAGGAAGAGCATTTTTGTTACTGCCTCCGAGAAAGTTTTCCACATTCTTCCAGCATTATCATTAATATCTTTTAAGAGAGGTCTGTATAGCATTGCCGAAGACGTTTTGATTACTTCTTCACCTGGAGCAAGCATTGCTCTTACACTATCAATCCATCCAGGTCCTTGTCCAGGAACCGTCATACCATTCGATGCTTTGAGAGAACATGCTGAACATTTTTTCCCTGGTACTGTTCCACCATCTGCTTGAGCAGTAGCAGGCAACAAACCTCTCCCCAGAATACCGCCAATAATAGAAACAAGAGTTTGTAGTGTATATCCAAAATTAAATCCTGGTTGATTCTGTGGATTTGTATCAAAAGTTAAGTCTGGTGTTGGTTTTGGTGCTGGTTTTGGTTTTGGTGTTGGTGTTGGTGAAGATCCAGGTAAAAAAGGCAATCCTAATACTGGGAATGCAAGTCCTAACCCAGTCAAGAACTGTCTACTTCCTAACAGAGAAGTTCCAATTTGATTTACAATATGCGGATTTGCCGCTAGGAAAGGAACAACAGAAGTGGCAAAACACTGCATTACTCCTGCACAATTAAGAGGACTTCCTCCACCAGGTCCTTTACCTCCAAGTCCTAGTAGTCTAGCAAGACCTACAAGTTTGAGTATAATACCAGCTAACTTTATACCAAGAAATACTCCAATAAGTTCTTTCCAGTAGGTTCCGATAAAATTAAATACTTTTTCTAATCTTGCCTGATTCTCTGGATTTTGTAACCACTTAAACGCTGCGTTTAATACTATTCCAGTTAGAATTAAACTAAAAAATTCTTTAATCTTATCAAAAACACTTTTGATTGGTGAAACAATTTTACCGACTGTTCCTCCCAATGCACTTCCAATTTTGTTAGTGCTTTCTATAAATTTCTCTTTTGCCGCAAATTTTCTTTTTGATTCTTCTTTCTTTACTCTCTTTAATAAGTTCTTCTCATCTGCAATTCTCATTGCAAAATCAATAGATAACTGTCTCTGAATCTCTACAAGAATTCTGTTCGTTTCTATTAGAGATTGAGCCGCACTTGTATCAGATATATCAGACTTTAATGCATCCGCAGTAATCTTTGGTTTTATAAAAGAAAATCTAGTCCTTGTCAGTTTTGGAGTGGTTGCACCACGCAATACCGAAGAAGATACATTCTTCTTACCCAGTTTCGGTATTGATGGTGCTTTATAAACTTGATTAATGTCCACTCTGCTGTGCCTTTAGATTTTCCTCTTCAATGTATTGTTCAAGCAGAGAAAGATATACATCTCTCTCCCAAGGAATCATATTCTCAAGTTCAGTCAATGAATATTTATGATGCTGTATCAAGGCAAAATTCACCTTATAGTATGACTCAAGGTTAATATGAGCCATACCTAACTGAAAAAACTTGCGAGTCCCTCCAGAACAACTTCAGATTCTACTTTTGTATTAGGGTTTTTTATTTTAATTGTATGAGAAAGTTTTGGCATCGTTGTAAAGAAGGTTTCAATTTCTTTAAACTGCTTTGTATTCAGTTGTTCAATAAACTCCTCCAGTTCCTTCTTGGTACAATCAACAGCATCCCAACTTTCTTCAGAATCATA
>Ga0222713_10005178_pt1 | contig 12783 bp, 20 predicted proteins | sample C33_649DmetaG_FD_165061 | JGI IMG/M metagenome (GOLD analysis project Ga0222713, IMG submission 165061) | Estuarine water microbial communities from San Francisco Bay, California, United States - C33_649D | ecosystem: Environmental > Aquatic > Marine > Unclassified | place: USA: California...
ACTGGGTTTTAGATGGAGCCTGGTTAGTAATTGTTACTGTCTTAGTAACAAATGGTACCTTGTAGTTATACTTCCACGCTCTACCTATAATTTTATTTTCTCTTACAGAATCTGTAACAGAGACATAACCAAGAGTGTCTAGTTTTACACTGTCAACATATATTGCTAAAGCAGTGTACATTTTAACTAGATTATCAAACTGTATCTTTAGAGCAGCATAATTAGTATCCGCTAGATACTCAGTTTTACCTGCAATAAATAAACTATCATGAATGATCTTAGCCGGTAAAGGCTTAGAGTAAATCAAACTATCCTTTTTAAACCAGGTAGTATCATGTACTACTAATGTATCAGAAGTAGAATGACTACCTCCACCTACACAACCTTTATTCTGTAAAAGAACAAAGACTACTAGTACACCTATAATAAAGAGATACACTTTATTCATCGGTTTTCTTTTTTAGTGAGAACTTATCCCCGGTATCTCCAATAAGAGCTGCAATACAGATATACATTACAGCTTCTACTAAAGCATCTGAAGGCTTAATATCTCCGTGAGTAAAACTATTAGCTGTTAGGGTGACGCATAAAAAAAGAGCACACATAAACCCAACTACCGGTTTGATAGAGGTTGATCCACGCTCATCTTTAAATAGATCTAAAGCCCATTCTTTAAAAGTCATACTTAATTATTTTTAGTTTAAGAGCTTTATCATCAGGCAGTACTGCTGCAACTGTTTGATACTCAGGAATTTGTTTAGTTGGTGCTGTAGGACCACTTGCACTTTTAAAAAACTGACGCTCTAAATTATCAATTCTTGTCTTGTCTATATTAGACTGAGCCATAAGAAGCTTAACATCAGCTTTTATCTCATTGACATCGTTCCATATCAAAAGACTAACAAGTGATACTAAAGATGGGAATATCCACACCTTAAAAGCAGCTACAGAAGAATTTTCTCTAGTCATTATCGTGCAGGTTGAAACTCATAAACTAATCCAGATGGCTTTTTTATACTAGCAATCAATGAGTTAGGGATAATATTCCCTTTCCTATCCTTGCGTACAAAGTATCTCATCCCATTCTTACGAATGTTTGCAGGACTTGTTAACGTATTAGCTGCAGGAATAACTAAAGTATTAGCTGGAACTGCAGATGGAGTTTCAACACTCATCAAAGTACCCGGTACTGGGTATCCTAGAGCATCTTTTTGGGCATAAAAAGTATTTGCCATGAGTATAAATTATTTATAAATAAACGTATGAAGTGTAGTTTTTTCATAAACCCTACATTATAATATACAAAATATTCAGGAATTATCCTAGATTTGTGAATAAACCAACTAATTACTATGGAAACATCTAGTTATGCAGCAAAGCTTGAAAAAAAGCTAGTTACGGAGTTTAAAGACATGTTTTATGAAAAAATGGGATACTACCCAATTGTCCTTGTTAAGAACAGAACACAAGGAGATGGTGGTATTCCGGTAATGAGCTTAGATGCTTTAAAAAGTGTATTTGAACCATTCTTACCTTTTATAAATGAGAGACCCATCTCATTAGATTCTAAGCTTAGAAACAGAGAAATAGTTGAACTAAGGTGTATTTTCTGCTACCTGGCTAGAACAATGAAGTATAACCTAAATGATATTGGAAGATTTCTAGGTAATAGAGATCATACTACAATTATTTATAATGTTAATACATTTAACAATCTTGTAGAGACCAACGAGGTATTTCGTGCAAAGTATTTTACCATCCTAAATTATATAAGAGAGCAACATGAGTCATCAGTTATGGACAACATTAATCAAGTACAACATCAGCCCCAATCAGATATACTTTCTTGATTGCTGCAGAAGTAGAATTAAGCCTACTGGAATTATTAATTCAGAGGCAGAAGCCAACATCTGTAGAGCTAAAGGCTATATAAACGAAAAGGGTCAGCTAACAGAAAAAGCGTTAGTAATTTTAGATGAGTTTCAAACCTTCCTCCTCAAAAGTAAAAAGAAGGTTACTAGTGCAGTGTTAGGAGATGACTTCCTCGATAAGATAAGATACTATAGAGAATTATTCCCTACAGGTACATTACCATCAGGAGCTGTATCAAGACAGAGTGTAGCACAACTTAAAGATAAGTTTATCAAATTTTTTCAAACGTACACTGAGTATGATTGGACTTTAATCCATTTAGCCACAGAGTATTATATATCTGAAAAAGAAAAGGTAAACTTTGAGTATATGAAGAACAGTGGGTATTTCATAGATAAATTTGGTGTTTCTGAATTAGCTAACCACTGTGATTTATTAATAGATATGCCAAAAGTTCTAGAGGAAGCTTTAGAACAATATAAAAAACAATATGCTGAGTGGCTCCAAAATAAATCTTAGTAATATTTTGTTTTTTACCAAATTAGTGATATATTTGAAGTACAATAAAACAACTTAACATGAGCAACAATCCCCACAACCCAAAAGTTATTAAAGAGATATTTGACTCTCTTCCTACACTAGATCCTTCAAGACCTGATCTACGTATTATCAACTATGATTTACTAAAAACTATTGTAGCTAAAGCTGAGCATATTGCTTCCTTACAAGGATCATTACAAGCATATGGTGAGGCTAATACAATTGTAAAAGATGTTTTAAGTAAATCATTTCCTAGTTTATAATACAATACATACATGGATCAAAAAACAGAAAGACCTTTTGGTGCTATAACGCATGCAGAAGGGTTACGCATCGGTCTAAAATACATTAATGATAGACGTAAAGGACGTATAAAGTCCTTAAGAACACCTTGGGATGCTATTAATAATGCAACTATTGGTGGTATAGAGTGGGGCAGCCTAGTTACTATAGGTGCTCGTCCTGCTGCAGGTAAGACTATGTTCATTAGTCATATCCTTAGAGAGTCTAAAAGACTTAATCCAGACCAAGACTTTTCTATCTTGGAGTTTCAGTTTGAGATGGGTGATGAATCTTATGCAGCTAGAGAATATGCTGCACAAGTTGCTATGGACTATAACGTAGTGTTATCTTCTAAAAGACAGCTTGATGATTTTGCTTATGAGCAAATGGAAAACTATCTAAAAGATGCAGAAGAGTTAGAGAAGCTTGGAGTACAACGTGTACGTATTAAGAAACCTCTGACTGCAGCTGATATGAAGAAAGCTATTCATCTCTATTTCAATCAACTAGGTGGTAAACCTATGATTGTAACTATTGACCATAGCTGGCTTGTTAAAAAAGCAGCAGATGAGAGAGAGAAGTTACAGACTCTATACAATATAGCAGATATGCTTATTGATGTAAAACGTGACCTACCTGTTATTATTATTATCCTTACACAGCTTAACCGTACCATGGAAGATGTATCACGCAGAACACCAGGTACAATTGCCAACTATCCAAGTTCATCAGATATTTTTGGTGGTGACGCTCTTATGCAAGGATCTGATTTAGTATTAGCTATTAGCAGACCGTTTACTCTTAACATAGAAGACTATGGACCAGAACACTATAGAGCAGATAAAGAAAATGTATTCTTGCATTTGTTAAAGCTACGTAATGGTGCTACAGATGAGAACATCATTTTCTTACAGACAGATTTTAAAAGACAACGTATGATTGAGTGCGGTCCTCCACCAGTTGTACAACAACAGCAACAACAAACATGGGCTCCAAGAGGACCTAGAACAAACAGACAAGCACCTTCGGCTGATGTTGGCCAAGAATTATAAACAAAAACACACATTATGTCAAGTAACACACCACAAACAACGGACATTAAAGAAGTAAAAAAGCAGAAGCTTGAGTCTATTAGAGACTTTCATCAAGATCTTATTGATGACTTAGGTATTGCACGTACTGACTTTAACATGAAAATGCCATTCTATGATAAGCATGGTAGATTAGTAGTAGGTATTTTCTCATCTGAATTTAGAAAAGAAAAAGGTTTTTTCTTTGAACTAATTACTAGAGACTTAGCTCCTGCAGATGCAGAACGTAAAGTTTACAAAGTACCATTTAGTAGTTCATTTGAAGAGGAGTATGAACTTAATGAAAAAGGATCTTACTTAGTTCCTTTAGAAGAGCTAAGAGTAGTTAATCCTACATCAGTAGCTATTAAAAAGACAGCTAACTTTGGTGACGAAAATGAAGAAGTAGTTAAGCCTTTTATGCAAGCATATAAAGCACCGGCTACTATGGAAGACGCACCTTACAGTGAAATGACTATCAGAGATTACTATGCTATACACTCAGGTAAACCTGTAAGTGCTAAGACATGGTTAAACGAACTTATCAAATCTACAAAATAACATATGGCACAAGGAGTATTAATTATTGCAGAATCTGGTTCAGGTAAATCAACATCTATTGAAAACTTGAACCCAGCAGAGACGTTTATTATTAACGTAGCAAACAAAGCTCTACCTTTTAAAGGATGGAGAAAGAAGTATGTTCTATGGAGTAAAGATAACCCAACAGGTAATCTATATTCTGCTAGTTCATCACAACAAATAGAAGCATGCCTTAAGTATGTTTCAGAGAAACGTCCTGAAATTAAGAACTTAGTTATTGATGACTTTCAGTATATGAGTTCATTTGAGTTCTTTGACAGAAGTGACGAGAAGGGTTATGAGAAGTTTACCCAGATTGGTGCTAACTTAGCCCGTATTGCACGTATGCCTAAAGACTTAAGAGAAGATCTTTTAGTATTCATCCTAACTCATGCTGAAGAATCTACAGACATGGAAGGTAAAAAGAAGTTTAAAGCTAAGACTATTGGTAAAATGGTTGACGAAAAACTTACTTTAGAAGGATTATTTTCTATAGTTTTGTTTGGCAAAGTTAAAAAGGACAAAGATGGTAACATCAGATACGTATTTGAAACAGCTAATAACGGTGAGAACACATGTAAAGCACCAAGAGGTATGTTTGATGAGTTTGAGATTATCAACGACTTAGCTGTAGTTAGACAAAGTATTATAGATTACGAGAACTAGTATTCAATTTTCATTCACAATAAATTTAACAAACATGTTTAGTACAAAAGGACAAGAAGTAAAAACAACAGGAGGGACAGCTAAGTCTCTACAAGCAGGAGTAGTTTATGCACACATTTTCGGTGGGCAAGTTAGAACATCTAACAAGGGTGACAAGAAAACTTTAGAGCTAATCTTAGAAGGACCAGCATCTGAAGGTTTTGAAGGATGGCCAATTGATAAAAATAATCCTGATGGAGCTAAATTTATCGGTCAATCAAGCCGTGTATCAGCAACTATTTGGACAGATCAGTTTAACGAACCAAACGTTAGTAAAAATGAGATTATGTACAAGCTTGCAGTTATCGCATCAGAGCTTGGTCTAAGAGATCATATTGATAACATTTCTGCTAGCACTCTAGAAGAATGGGTAGACAAAGCTGTTAGTATTCTTAAAGGAAACAATCTTTATTGGTTCTTAAAAGGTACAGAAGAAGAGTACAATGGTAAAACTATCATTAAGTTATCTCTTCCTAAATACAAGTTTGTTTCTGTAGAAGAAGCTAAGCTTGATAAGTTTGATAAAAACAACCAGTATCATTATAAAGCATTGCAAAATAAGCCAGTATCTAGCTTTGAGCCTGCAAATAGTGACTTTGATATGTAATTAGCTGCTCAGAAGATTGGGGGAGAGGTATCACTCCCCCTTCTTCATTTTAAATCTAGATCATGTTTAAAATAAAAAATATGGTGCATGACATCAAGGATGTCCCAGCATCATGGATATTTGAACACTTCTGTAAGCTTGGAGAAAAGCTTAATGGGCATGATATAAAGATTAAAAGTTTGTTTAATTCTAAAGAACGCACACCTAGTATGTGCATCTACTATGATCCAACTAAAGATACATACAAGTATAAAGACTTTTCCTCTGGCAAAGGAGGATCAGCTGTTGATCTTGTAAAAGATATCACAGGACTAACCTATCATAAAGCCTGTACACTAGTAGTAGAGAATTATAATGACTTTGTTCTCCATAATAATGGAGGGTATGACGTACAGAAATTTAAACAAGCTTCTAAGTATAAAGTTAGTCAGTTTGTTTTCAGGTCCTGGACCACACAAGATCAGTATTTTTGGACCCAGTTTAATATTGGATCTAGATTACTTAACGAACATAACGTTAGACCTTTACATAGTTACACTATGCACAAGGATACTGATGACGGTCCAATTGATCTAACCATTACAGGTAACTATTTATACGGTTACTTTAAAAATGATGGTACACTGTACAAAATCTATCAGCCCAAAACATTAGATAAGAAGTTTATTAAGGTAAATGATTATGTTCAAGGTTCTGAACAAGTTAAAACAGCACCCTACCTTATTGTTACATCTTCTCTAAAAGATGTTATGTCTTTAAAGAGTCTTAAGATTCCAACATTGGACATTATTGCTCCAGACTCTGAGAATACAATCATCCGTAAAGAACTAATGGATCAATACATCAAGAAGTATAAGAAAGTAATTATACTATTTGACTATGATGAACCAGGTATTAAAGCTATGGAAAGATACAAAGAACTCTATCCAGAAGTTGAGTATGCTGTTTTACCAATGAGTAAAGATCCGTCAGATTCAATTAAGGACTACGGTCCTAAAGAAGTGTATGTACGCTTAGTACCTATACTTAATAAAAGAATACTTAATGACCAAGAAGAAAACAACTAGACGAACAGCTGCTCCTAAAACTAGGAATGCTGGTACTATGACTGAATCTGCCTTTTGGAGTTTCATAAGAAGTGCATTACGTCAAAAGTCAAGATGGTGGAAACCTATTACAGAATGTAAGATGAAAGCTCGTAGAGCTTACAAAGGTCCACTAAAAAGACAAAAGTTTGAATATCAGTGCAACACTTGTAAACAATGGTTTCCTGATAAAAAAATTAATGTAGATCATATAGTTGGTGCAGGTAGTCTAAACTGTGCGGCAGATCTTCCTGGATTTGTAGAACGTTTATTCTGTGAACAAGACAATCTACAAGTATTATGTTCAGATTGCCATAATGAAAAAACACAACTAGAAAAACAAAAGTAAGATGGAAGACCCAATTATTGAAGCTGTTATAGAACAGATGAGAAAAGACTTTGAGATGGATGATATAACAGCTATCTATGAACTGTTAGAACATCTACCAAAGAAAAATCTATTAGGTTACCTACCAGAAGAGGTATCAGAACAATTAGATAAATAACAATTATGGATTCAGAAAAGCCAACATGTCCTTCTAGTATCGCTGACATAGAAGGTCAACTAAATGAGCTTATTAAGTTCATTGAGTATGAAGAAGCAATGACAGTAGACCCAACTACACAAAGAAGAATTAGAGCTAAACTTGTGGAACTTGGTATTTGGAAAAAAGATTAAAACAAACTAACTATGGATTTAGAGGAAATGATGCAGGGCACTGCAGATGTCTTAGAGAAAAGCTTTTATGACAAAAAGTTTTACTTTAGTTACAGCAGCTTAAATAAACTTATGTGGAATCCAGCTGTATTTTATCAGCTGTATGTTCTAGGTATGAAAGAAGAGCGTACTGACGCTCACTTAGTACAAGGTAAAATTGTACATGCTTTATTATTAGAAGAAGAAAAATTCAATGATCAGTTTATTATTAGTCCAGGTAAGCTACCAGGAGACAGTGTAAAGATAGTAGTAGATAGAGTGTTTGCTCACTACTTAGAAATATCTGCAAACGGTGATCAAAGAGCTAACTTAGTTGAGTTTGATCAAGCAATCTTAGACGTAATGATTGATATGAACTATCATCAGTCACTAAAGACAGATCAACAACGTTTAGATAAAATCATATCTGCAGAAACCATTAGCTACTGGGATTTCTTAAAAGCAAAGGGTAACAAAACTCTTATAGATCAAGCCACTTATGACTTCTGTAAAGGAGCAGTAGATTTAATTAAGACTGACAAAAGTCTTTGTAATCTAATTGGTTGTGATGTAACAGAGTTTGATAATAAAGAAGTGTTTAATGAGATAGCACTATCTATAGATTACGCTAATGCACCTTTTGGGCTTAAAGGAATTATTGACAATCTTGTAATAGATCATGATAAAAAGACTATTTTTGTTAATGACATCAAGACCACAAGCAAAGATCTAAAGGATTTTAAAGAGACTATTGAGTTTTACTCCTACTGGCTACAAGCGGTAATGTATTGTACATTAGTTAGTATACAGTATAAGCATCTTTTAGAATCTGGCTACGGTTTAAAGTTTCATTTTGTAGTGATTGATAGATCTTTCCAAACTTATCCTTTCTTTGTTAGTGAACCTACACTAAAGAACTGGTTAGACAGAATGGAAAAGGTGCTTGAAGCAGCAAAGTGGCACTACGTTAACAAAAGTTATGATCTACCTTATGAGTTTGCTACAGGTAGTGTAGTTTTATAATCAAATTTAAAAATGATAGAGAGCTTATACACAAAATACTTTCAGAAATCTAGATCATTTCTGTTTCCAGCTTTGGGTATCAAGCGTACTAGTAATTATACACCCTCTGGTACCTATGTGTCTATAGAAGGACTAATAGGGCCAGAGGATATAAAACTAGTCTGCAGCTTTCCTGATGATAAATCAGAAGGCTTCAAAGCTTTTGAACAACAAATGCTTTTAAGTAATCCTTTATTTTTAGAAGTGATTGAGATTCAAGGGTATAAGCTATATGTATTTGACTTTCAGATATATAAGAAAGATTGGTTTACTTTTATTTTAGGTAAATACTCTAAACTATCACAGGTTTTAAAGAGAGCAATCAAAAACTTTTATGGTGATAAGTCAAGTGAATATAAATATATAGAAACCTTTTTGTATCCTGAGAAGTTCTTTGACGTCTATGCAAAGCTGCTAGATGTTGATGTAAAAACTCTGGAAGAAACTGGTGAGCTATGTGATCCTTGTGATTTAGAAAAAGAAACTTTAAAAATTCCAGCTGAAGAATTGGAATTATTAAAAAAAGGTACTTAATTTTGTAAAAACATAAATAATCAAATGAAACAATCAATGATGTTAGTTACCAGTAGCTGGGGTAATGATAAAACATTTAAGCTGTTACCTATTACACCAGAATGCCCTTACAACGAGTGCATCTTTGATGTTAGCACTAAAGTGTTAGCTGTTATTGGTAAAGAAAAGAAGGAGTCTTTCCACATGTTGCCAAAATTATCTGATGAAGGTGATGTACAGTACATGAAGATTGGTAAAAGAAACAACGGAAAAGACTACAAAGAAGAAAGAAAGATGCTCCAAACTTTCTATGAGTACTATATTGAGCATCCACAAGAGATTATTGACTTCTTAAAGTTGTTTGCTATCAATGCTGACTCTTTTAACTACACTGAGTACTTAGAAAAGAAAGTAGAACAACCTAAGCAATCTAATATTTTGACTGGTATTTAATTTTAATCTTGTCCATTTTACAAATTAAGGCAGTTCTTCTGCCTTTTTTTGGCGGCAGAAAAAGGGGAAACAGCTTAACTGAATGAAAACTATGGAACAAAAGCTACCTACCCATTGGGTAATGGACTATGAAACACTTGTAAATTGTTTTATAGGAGTGTTTCAACATTACAAAGACGAGTCTATTAGACGTACGTTTGTAATCTATAAAGATCAAAATGATCTTCCTGAGTTTGTCAACTTTCTTAATGAGTGCAAAGACAGAAACCAGTGGCATATAAGCTATAATGGTTTAGCTTTTGACGCTCAGATTAGTCAGTTTATTCTAGACAAACAACGTCAGTTACTAAAACTAAGTACTGAAGACGTAATTAAAGAAATCTATGCTTTTGCACAGAGGACTATTAATCTTAAAGATCAAAATAGTTTTCTAGAATACTCACCTGCTAAGTTAAAAATTAGACAGATAGATCTGTTTAAGATGAATCACTGGGACAATCGTGCCAAGATGAGTAGTCTTAAGTGGATACAGTATTCTATGGACTGGCAAAATGTAGAAGAAATGCCCCATCATCATACTGCTCCTGTAGAAACAGATGAGCAGCTTAAGATGATTACTGAGTATTGTGTTAATGACGTACTTAGCACTAAGAAAGTATTAGAGCATTCTAAAGAACAGATTATACTAAGACAGACTCTTACTAAAGAATATGGTATAGACTTGTATTCTGCATCTGAGCCTAGAATATCTAAAGAGTTATTCTTACATTTCTTGTCACAGAAGTTAGGATGGGATAAAGCCTATATCAAAACACTACGTACTCATCATAGAGAAATCTATTTAGGTCAGTGCATACTTCCTTATATTAGTTTTCAAACAGAAGAGTTTCAAAAGATGTTTGATTATCTACGTACACAAGTAATTATATCCACTAAGAATGGATTTAAGTATACGGTAAACTATAAGGGTATGAAAACTGACTATGGTTTAGGTGGTATACATGGTGCTAGAGATGCAGGTGTCTATGAAGCTAAGCCAGGTTATACTATTATGACTTCTGACGTAACTTCATTCTATCCAAATCTAGCTATTAGAAATGGATTTCACCCTAGTCATCTACCTAAAGATGAATTCTGTGAACTGTACGAATGGTTCTTTGAAGAGCGTAAGAAGATACCTAAGACTGATCCTAAGAACTATGTGTATAAGATCATCTTGAACTCTACATATGGTTTAACAGGTGATGAGAATAGTTTCCTGTATGATCCTAAAATGACTATGCAGATTACTATCAACGGTCAGTTGCTACTATCTATGCTATATGAGATGATATCTTTGGCTATCCCAGAGTCTATACCTCTTATGCAAAACACAGATGGTCTTGAGACTTTGATTCCTACTCAGTATGTAGAAACTTATCATCAAGTATGTCAAGAGTGGTGCAAACTAACTATGCTAGAACTAGAACATGATGAGTATTCTAAGATGATCATCAGAGATGTAAACAATTACATTGCAGTGTCTAAGTCTGGTAAAGTAAAATGTAAAGGTGCATTTGAATGGGAAGATCTAGATAAAAAGAAAGTGGCTGTATTCCATAAGAACAAAAGCTTCTTGATTATTCCTAAAGCTATCTATGCTTACTTTACAAAAGGTGTTAAACCTGAAGACTTCTTAGCTCAGAATAAAAGCATTTTTGACTATTGTGCTGGTATTAAAGCTAAAGGAGGATGGTACTTTGAAAATAGGTATCTTAAAGAAGGTCAACTAATAAACACTAGATTACAAAAGATTGTTCGTTACTATGTTTCAAATCAGGGTGGTAAACTAGTCAAGTGTCATGCAGATGGTAGACTTATACAAGTTGAATCTGGACAGTGGCTACAGACTACTCTAAACGAAATAAACGAAACAAGACCTTTTGAGTCTTATGGTATTAACACAAGCTACTATCTAGAACAAATCTATAAAGAAATACATCAGATAGAAAAAGAAAAGAGTTTATCATTTACACAATTATCATTATTTTAATTAACACAATTATGCCAGTTAAAACAATATTTGCGTCTGAAGATTATTTAAGAGGATGTAGACTACCTAACCACGGTAAGTCTTACACAGTAATCTCACACGGAACAGTTATAGATGAAGCTAGAGCTAGATTATCATCAGCAGGCTTTGTCATTACAAATGAATTATATAAAACTACAATCTCTGGAGATGTAGCACAAGGAATTTATCACCTAAAATCAGGAAATGATCCTGATATGGGACTTATGTTTGTATGGTCAAACAGTTACAATAAAACCATGGCTTTTAAGTGTGCAATTGGTGCACAAGTATTCATCTGTATGAATGGTGTAGTATCAGGAAACTTAGGTTCTTATAGAAGAAGACACAGCGGATCAGCTCTTTCTGATCTAACTACTTCTATGCAAGAACAGATAGCTAATGCTTCTACATACTATGATGATCTTATCAAAGACAAAGAGATGCTTAAAGATATTACTCTTACTGCAAGACAAAAAGGTAGTATTTTAGGCAGATTATTTGCTGAAAATGAGATCTTGACACTTACTCAAGTGGGTATAGTAAAGCGTGAGATTGACAAACCAAGTTTTTCTTATAGTGGTAATCCAGACAGTGCCTGGGATATGTACAATCATATCACACTAGCACTTAAAGATTCTCATCCAATGAGTTATTTGTCTGACCATCAAAGAGTACACAGTTTCTTTGTTAATGAGTTTGGTAATATTGTTAATAACCAATCTGAACCAGTTACCTTAGAACCTGAAGAACAAGTAGTTGAGTCTTCTTACTTTGAAGAAGAAGAACAACCAGTGTTTGGTGTAACATTTTTATAATAAATAAGTGGGATGTACAATATATGTCCCACTTGTTTTTAAACTCTAAAAAAATGAAATGGTATAAACTAAACGAAGACCATACAGTAGAAGTTCTACCTGATGGTGAGTATCCTAAATTAGGAGATTTAAATGGACCCACTAAACATGTAGGTAATACATTTATTGGTAACCAAAGAATCTCTACTGTATTTTTACACTTTGATCATGGTTTAAACTTTGGCACAACAGATCAGCCATCTGAGCCTGTACTGTTTGAGTCTATGATTTTTGAAGGTCCGCATGATGAGTATCAACGTAGATACTGTACTTATAATGAGGCTTTAGAAGGACACAATAACTTAATCAAAGCTCTGGAAGAAGAAAGACACCCAGACTTTTATTTTAACGATTAAATAAATCTATATGATTATAGGAATTAATGGATATGCCGGCAGTGGAAAAGAT
>Ga0222713_10005179_pt1 | contig 12783 bp, 13 predicted proteins | sample C33_649DmetaG_FD_165061 | JGI IMG/M metagenome (GOLD analysis project Ga0222713, IMG submission 165061) | Estuarine water microbial communities from San Francisco Bay, California, United States - C33_649D | ecosystem: Environmental > Aquatic > Marine > Unclassified | place: USA: California...
TTTTATTATTTTTTTTTTTATATTTTTTAAAATAAATAGGGACTAAAAGTGCTAGCTCACCGCTTTGGGGACGTTCAAGCATTACTGACTTCGAGTTCCTCAACGGATAAATTACTACTTTGCTGATCATTACATTCATCAATACTGGCTAATTTAACATTCTTTGCTGGAACGACTGTTGAAATAGCATGTTTGTAGACCATCTGGCTAACTGAGTTTTTTAATAACACAACGAATTGATCAAATGATTCTACTAAACCCTGAAGTTTAATCCCATTAACAAGGTAGATTGAAACAGGAACTTTATCTTTACGCAATGCGTTTAGAAAAGGATCTTGTAGTTGCCCTTTAGACATAATTAGCTTCTCCATGCAAATTTTAAATATAAATATAATCTCAAAAAGCCTTGGCCTTAAATTTATTTAGCTTATAACCAAGCGAAATAAGTTTAGCATGGTAAAGTCATAGGGCATAGTCCTTAACGTTAAGAGTTTGCTTGATTTCCTCAAGGTCCGAGGAGATATAAGAAAAATAGTTCATACCGATTCAGCCTAACAAAATAGGCTATCGCTATTAAAACAGGGATAAAAAATTAACCCTAGGCGTTTAAGCAGGCATAAGTTTTTTATCTAAAAGATAATTTTTGGTAAATTTTTGTCATGTTGTGTTCCAATTTAAACCGACCTCACTATCGACGATGAGTGGAACGGATAGGCGCGTGGTATTGACCATTAAATTTTCAATGACAGGTTGTGCTTGCTTAAGATCGGCATTTGCTACTTCGAATACCAGTTCATCATGGACTTGCATAATCATACGTGCATTAAGGCGCTGTTGAGATAAGGCCTGATCGATAGCGATCATCGCTTTTTTTATGATATCCGCCGCAGTCCCTTGTAAGGGCGCATTAATAGCAGCGCGTTCACTGGCGCGACGTCGTAAAGGATCATTGGAGTTAATGAAGGCTAAATTTAAACGTCGTTTGAACAGAGTAGTGACATAAGCGTGTTCATGCGCTTGTTGGCGAGTGCGCTCCATATATTCTTTTACGCCGGGATAACGATCAAAATATCGTTCGATATAGTTTTTAGCTTCCTCACGTGAGATGCCTAATTGTCTGGATAAACCAAAAGACGACATACCATAAATAAGACCAAAATTGACCGCTTTAGCACTACGGCGTTGTTCAGGTGTAACTTCATACAAGGGAATGTTTAAAACTTCTGCGGCAGTTGCTTGGTGAATATCGAGTCCTTGAGCAAACGCATCGAGTAAGCCTTTATCTTGAGAAAAGTGAGCCACAATGCGTAATTCGATCTGAGAGTAATCCGCGGCAAGGATTTTATAACCGGGCGGCGCAATAAAAGCGGCGCGGATTTTTCGCCCTTCTTCCGTTCTTGCTGGAATATTTTGTAGGTTAGGATCGGATGAAGAAAGTCGACCTGTGACTACCGCCGCCTGGTGATAGGAAGTATGGATACGACCGGTTTCTGGATTAATTCGCTCAGGCAGTTTGTCGGTATAGGTTGATTTTAATTTACTTAAGCTACGATGTTTTAAAATCACTTTAGCCAGAGGATATCGTCTGGCCAATGCCTGCAAAACGTTTTCAGAGGTGGACGCTTGACCTTTGGGTGTTTTTTCCAAAATAGGTAAGCTTTGTTCTACAAATAATACGGTTTGTAATTGTTTAGGCGATCCGAGATTAAAAGCTTTACCGGCCATTTGATAGGCTTTTTCTTCTAATTTTAATAAGCGTTTTGCAATGGAAAGACTTTGTTTCTTGAGTAATTGTGCATCGACCAATACGCCATGGCGTTCAATACGAGAGAGTACGGGGACTAATGGCATTTCGATATCTGAGAAAACCTTAAATAAACCAGGTAATGCCTCCAATTGAGGTTTAAGAACCTCTTGTAAACGAAAAGCAATTTCGGCATCTTCAGAGGCGTAAGGACCCGCTTTTTGGATGTCAATTTGATTGAAGGTTTTTTGTTTTGATCCTTTGCCTGCGATTTCTTCAAAAAGGATGGTTTTATGATCCAGATGCTTGATTGCAGCACTATCAAGACTATGTGAATTACTCGCACTATCAAGTAAATAGGAAGCGATCAGGGTATCAAAGTAAAGTCCTTGCAATTGAATTCCATAATTGGCGAGTACACTCATGTCGTATTTTAAATGATGACCTATTTTTAATTGATTAGGATCTTCAAATAAGGGTTTTAATTGCTGTAAAACCCAATCTCTCGGTAATTGTTGGGGTGCTCCAAGGTAATTATGGGCGAGTGGAATATAAAAAGGTTTTTTACATTTAAAAGCAAAAGAGAGACCGACCAGCTCCGCATGCATCACATCTAAACTCGTGGTTTCGGTATCGAAAGCCCAGATTTTTGCTTCAGTAAGTTGCTTTAGAAATGTTTGAAAAGATGTTTTGTCGAGAATTAAGGTATACGTTGCTTGGGTAGGCTTCACTGGCTTAACGGGTGTATCGGCCTGTTGATTTTGTTCTAACTCGCGTAACCACCCTTTAAATTCTAACTTTTTATAGCATTCCATTAATGCGGCCGTGTCCGGCGTCCTAAGACGGAATTTCTCTAAATCAAATTCAAGGTCAACATCTTTTTTTATGGTGACTAATTGACGTGATAAGGTGAGCTTATCGAGGTGGATTTTAAGATTTTCCCCTACTTTTCCCTTAATTTCATCAGCATTTTTTATTATTGACTCAAGGTTTCCATAGTGCTTAAGCCACTTTGCGGCTGTTTTGGGTCCCACATTGGGAATTCCAGGTACGTTATCAACCGGGTCGCCAATTAAACTTAAATAGTCTGTTATTTGCTCGGGAGTGACGCCAAATTTATCAATAACCCCTTGACGATCAAGTTGTGTATTCGTCATGGTGTTGACTAAGGTAACCTGTTCAGAGACCAATTGGGCAAAATCTTTATCGCCAGTGGAAATTAAAACTGGCCATTGTTGTTGAATGGCTTTAGCCGCTAACGTCCCTATCACATCATCGGCTTCAACGCCGGGATGGATGATGAGCGGTAAACCTAAACGGCGTATGATGGTATACAGGGGTTCAATTTGTTGTTGTAAATCATTTGGCATCGTAGGGCGATGTGCTTTGTAGTCTGTGTAGAGTTCTTCACGGAAGGTTTTGCCTTTAGCGTCAAAAACAACAACAGCATAGTCTGGATTTATTTCTTTAATTAATTTACGGAGCATAGTGATCACACCGTAAACTGCTCCAGTAGGCTCCCCTCTTGAGTTGCTTAACGGTGGAAGCGCATGAAAGGCACGATAAAGATAAGAGGTGCCATCAATTAAGACAAAAGGTTTTTTCATAAAGCTTTTTTTCAGCATATTTACGCGATGGATTGGCATGGATGGACAAGCGTCTTATGATAACATAAGCGCTGTATTGTATTTTAATATCATCATGGGGTTAATATGCGCATTGAGCAAGAAATAAGATTAGACTTTAAGGATGTTTTAATCCGCCCAAAACGCAGCACATTACAAACACGAGCCGATGTGGATTTAACCCGTGAGTATCTGTTTAAACATTCACGATTTTCATGGAAAGGGATACCTATTATTGCTTCGAATATGGATCACACCGGCACGTTTGCGATGGCGAAAAGTTTAGCAAAATATAAATTACTGACGGCCATTGATAAGTTTGCTAGTTTACAAGATTGGAAAAAATTTTCTGAGGGAAAAACTAAATTGAATGCCTATTGTTTTCCGACAACAGGGATTAAGTCAGAAGATGCCGATATGTTGGCGAAAATTATTAAAGTAGCGCCGAGTCCTTTTATTTGCATTGATGTTGCGAATGGCTATACCCAGCGTTTTGTGGACTGTGTTCGCGCATTACGAAAAAAATACGCTAAAAAAACCTTAATTGCGGGTAATGTTGTGACTGCTGAAATGGCTGAAGAGTTGGTTTTAGCGGGTGCAGATATTGTTAAAGTAGGCATTGGTCCAGGTTCTGTTTGCACGACTCGTTTAAAAACAGGCGTAGGTTATCCCCAATTATCCGCTATCATAGAGTGTGCCGACGCCGTACATGGTTTAGGAGGGCATTTGTGTGCGGATGGGGGTTGCGTTTCGCCCGGAGACGTTGCTAAAGCATTTGCCGCGGGTGCAGACTTTGTTATGCTAGGGGGGATGCTTGCAGGGCACGAAGAATGTGCCGGTGAAAAAATAGAGGAAAAGGGTCAGTTGTTTATGCGGTTTTATGGAATGAGTTCGAGTGAGGCCATGCAAAAACATCATGGTAAAGTAAATGCTTATCGTGCCAGTGAAGGTCGTTCAGTCAATGTTCCTTATCGAGGTAAAGTTGAAAACACGATACTTGATATTTTAGGTGGACTGCGATCGACGTGTACTTATGTGGGCGCACAGCGTTTAAAGGAGCTTTCTAAACGAACCACTTTTTTGCGCGTTACGCAACAATTGAATGAAGTTTTTGCTGCCTTGCAAGTCAATGAATGGGTTAGTGAAAATTAGTGAGCACATCTAGGCTGAAAGAGTGACTATCTTTGGGCAAAAATGACAATGAACGCGCTTCAAAAAAAACGTTTAAATTTTGTTTTGTTTATGCTACTTGTAGCCAGTGTCAGTATCAGCTTGTCTCTTTATGCGTTAAAACAAAATATCAATTTGTTTTATACACCTAGCCAATTAGCTAAACAGCACTTACCTCCGGGTCAATTGTTTCGTTTAGGGGGCCAGGTTAAAAAAGGGTCAGTGAAGCAAAATGAACAACAATTGCTTGTTTCCTTTGTGGTGAGTGATTCAACACATCCTATTTTAGTTGAATATCGTGGCGTCCTACCTGATTTATTCCGTGAAGGGCAGTCGGTGGTAATTGAAGGGAGTTTAGATTCAGCGGGTATTATGCAAGCTAATCAAGTACTGGCAAAACATGATGAGCGTTATAGGCCCGCTAATACCCTTCATAATTGAAAGATTTTTTAACAACATTTTACATCTGATAGCAAGAATAGGGAAATAAAATGACCAGAATGAGTTGGCTAAAGTTATCGTTAGGGGTTTTGCTGGTGGCTATAGCCAGCCTAGTTTACATCTTACTGACTCGATTTTTTCCAAGTGAAGAGGTCTTTTTCATGGGATCCCGAGCGATAACTCGGGCCTTAGTATTGGATCTCAGTATCAAAAGTAATCAAGATTATGCGACTTTTTTGCCTGAAAATTCAGGATTTTTAGTGCTTCATCCCATAAAATCGTCCGAAGATCATCGCGAGGATATCCTTGAAACCCGTGACATCTTTGCTTTAGTTAAAAAAACCAATAAGAATACGATACAAGATTCGGACCCTCTTTATCCCGAATTAGAATTACTTTTTTTGAAAAAAACCCCTTTAGGAATACGCGCTAATTATGTGACATTGTCTAGTTTAGGGGTTAAAAGTATTTTTTTTAATCCGGATTATCTTCTTCATTTTTCACCAATCTATCAAGATAAGCTTCCTCATGCGGCGGGTTATGCCGTTATGGGCGATAGTAGCCAGCGGCAAATTCGTGATATTCTAGTGCATTAATCTTTGGCAGACCGATTACTGCTTAACTATGAAGAATTTACAAGAAAAACTAAAACGTTTACGATGGCAATGTCGGCGCGGGATGTTGGAATTAGATCTTATTCTGCAGGCTTTTTTAGATAAAAGTTATCTCAATTTGTCTCCAGAAGATCAGGATCAATTTGAACAGTTATTAACTTACTCTGATCAAGTGATTTACTCTTATTTAATTAAACGTCAGCCGATTGCAAGCACAAGAATGCAAGCATTGGTAGAACGGGTAATGAATAATGGCCGCTAATTTTTATCGTTTAAAATCCTCTTATTATTTAGCTATTTTTATCTTAGTGGTACATGGCGGTGCGATTGCTTGTTTATGCTTTTTGGCTTGGCCCTGGTGGACTAAATTATTGTTAAGCTTCGCTTGTTTGATGAGTTTTGTGACACTTTTCTGTCAACATGTTTTATTGAATAATCCTTATTCTATCATTGAATTTTGGCAACAAAGTCCGACCTGTTGGCAATTGAGAAATAATCTCGGTGAAGTCAGTAAACAACAATTGACTACGGATAGTATTTGCACGCGCTATTTTGTGTTATTGAATTTTGTCGCTTTAAATAAGAATAAAACTAAAATTTCTTTAGTTTTATTGCCGGATAGCTTAAGTCCTAAGGATTTTAGGCAACTACATAGACAACTCCAGCAATCGGGCTGATTTCATTTAAAACAAGATTTAAGCGGTACAAGCACTAATTTACGTATAGTCTTAGTATGCGGATCAATGTATAATTTTCACTCAGTTCCAATTTTAGTAAGCTTTATGTCACACACAGTATCACAGCCTACCTTGCCTTCCTCGGAAGGCCCCATAGCGATGTCTTCTCTCGCTATCACTGAAAATGCCGCCAATAAGATAGGAGAGCTCATTAGGGATGAGGGAAACCTTCAACTAAAACTACGTGTATTTATTACCGGAGGGGGTTGTTCGGGGTTCCAATATGGATTTAGTTTTGATGAAACTATCAATGAAGATGATACGATTATCACCAAGGCGATAGTTCAAAAATCAGTAGAGGCTTCTGAGCCTGCTCAGGTTCAATTACTTGTGGATCCCATGAGTTTAACCTATTTAATAGGCGCAGAGATTGATTATAAGTCCGATTTAACCGGCGAGCAGTTTATCATTCGTAACCCCAATGCTAAAACGACGTGTGGTTGTGGTTCTTCTTTTTCGGCTTAAACGCATTATTTAACTAACTTTAGTTTTTAGTCTTTTTTAAATCTCGATAAAAGTTTGCAAACTGTTGAGTCTCTTATTCCTAAGCCCGTAGTTTTAACGAGGTACTTGATAAACTCCTCCCAGAATAGTTGCGTTTTTAGCGCCAGTGACTTCAGGAAGGTTACTGGTCTTTTTTTCTAAAGTTTGTTTTGCCATCCATGCAAAGGCCATGGCTTCTAGCCAGTCACTGGATATTCCTCGATCCTCGGTTAGTAGTACAGATTGCGGATGACAATGTTTTTCTAAGCGTTTTCTTAAATAAATATTTTTACGGCCTCCCCCGCACAGTAAAATCACCGCGTGGCTTGCATTAAAATTTTTAATGGCCCTGGCCACACTGACAGCAATCAGTTCACAAAGTGTGGCTTGTATTGCAGCGGGTGTTAAACATCGATTGAATGAAGTTAAATGTCTGGATATCCATTTAAAATTGAAATATTCAGGCCCCGTACTTTTGGGGGGTTTCAATTGGAAATAAGGATCCGCTAAAAATTGTGTTAATAAATCTTCGTCTAGCTGAGCGTTTGCGGCCCAAGCCCCCTCTTTATCAAACCATTGCTTGAGATGATGCTGTATCCACTGATCGAGTAGACAATTTGCAGGACCCGTATCAAAGCCTAAAATGGATGCCTTTAAATCAGCCGGCAAATAGGTGATATTGGCAATCCCACCGAGATTAAGTACGATGGTATCTTCTTTTTGAGTACGAAAAAGTGTGTTGTGAAAAGCCGGAGTTAATGGGGCTCCTTGACCTCCGGCCGCCATATCGCGTCGGCGAAAATCCGCAATGGTTGTAATGCCCGTTTTTTCGGCAATAATATTCGGATCACCTATCTGTAGCGTAAATGGATAATTGCAAAGATGAGGATAATGAAAAACAGTTTGACCATGACTTCCTATTCCTAAAATTTCCTTAGCAGAACGATGGCTTTTTTTTAATAAATGTTTAACCGCTTCCACTGAAATTAATGCGATTTTTTGGTCAAGCTCAGCCAATTTTACAAGACTGATTAAGTCTGTGCTATAAAGCTGAGTGAGCTCTTCACGCAAAACATCAGGTAAATGTGATTTATAAGTGGCTAGTAAATTGGGTGTGTCAATAGAAAAGTCCACCAGTACTGCATCGATTGCGTCCATACTGGTCCCAGACATTAATCCAATGTACAGTTTTTTCATGTGATTTCTTTCCGAAAGCTTAAAAGAGGGGCGTAAAACTTTTTAATTGTATTGCAATATACACCGAAAAAATAGTACGCTAAGCCGGAGTAGAGTTAGCTAGACAGTCGCTGTAATGTCCCTATTTAAATCAGTTAAAAGATAGAATGGGTTTATTACAGAGGAAAGTCCGGGCTCCATCGGGCAAAGTGCCAGGTAATACCTGGGAGGTCTAAGCCTACGGAAAGTGCCACAGAAAATAGACCGCCGAAGACTATCCGTTTTGCTTTGGCGAAGCGGAGCTCATAGCAATCGGATTTTTTGACAAGGCGCCGTAAAAATGAGCAACCGGAGTGTGTGTAACAGACTTGAGGATTGCGAATTAAGCGGAAACGTAGTCAAAAATTCAAGTGCGAGGAGTATAGAGCGAGGTAAGGGTGAAAAGGTGTGGTAAAAGCGCACCGCGTCATTGGTAACAATTGATGGCAGGGTAAACCCCACTTGGAGCAAGACCAAATAGGAATCTTTTAAGCATGGCCCATGCGAGGTTCGGGTAGGTCGCTTGAGATGTACGGTGACGTACATCCTAGATGAATGACTGTCCACGACAGAACCCGGCTTATCGGCTAACTCTCTTATCTATTTTCTATCCGTTTATTACCTTTTTAATAATAAATACAAGCCTTTTTTAAGCCTTTCCTCTGAGCTTTCGGGTAGCAACCCATAGCAAAACTTTTATGAATTTATCCAGTGCTTGACAAGAAGCAATTCTAATTCCTATAGTGTAATTAAGTGGACAAAAGTGGACAAAAGTGGACAAAAGTGGGATAAATTATGTTTCGGGGTATAAATTTGGTAGTGCTCGATGCGAAGGGCCGGATTAAGTTACCGGTGCGCTATCGGCAGTTATTGCCTACTGATAAAGAACCTCAATTCGTGCTGACGACAGATACCGAATCTCCTTGTCTGCTGCTTTATCCCATACAAGAGTGGGACATTATCGAAGAAAAATTACAGGCTTTACCGAGCTTTAATCCGGCAGTACGACGCATACAACGCTTATTAATAGGGCATGCAACGGATTTAGATTTAGATACCAATGGTCGGATTCTGTTACCGGTGTTGTTAAGAAATTATGCGCATTTAGAAAAAGAAATTATGGTCGTTGGTCAGGGTCGAAAAATTGAATTGTGGAGTGCCCGTGAATGGAATGATTATCGGACTCAATGGATAGCAGATACGGTGAAGCCAGAGGATATGCCGGATGATTTACAGAATTTAGCGTTGTAGGCAACATTGATGCAAAAAAAAGAACCGCATCAACCGGTTTTACTGGCCGAGGTGATTAAATATTTAGCGATTGATAGGGATGGGATTTATATTGATGCAACCTTCGGGCGGGGTGGGCATGCAAGACAGATTTTGCAAAGCTTAGGGGATAAAGGAAGACTCATTGCGATTGATAAGGACCCTGCTGCCGTGGCTTATGCGCGGCAGCAATGGGGTCATGATAGGCGATTTAAGATTTATCAGGGTTCATTTAAACAAATTAAAGCAATCGCTAAAATTGAAAATGTTATCGCTAAAGTGTCAGGACTTTTATTAGATTTAGGAGTTTCTTCACCCCAATTGGATCAACCGGAGAGAGGATTTAGTTTTTTACGAGATGGACCGCTCGATATGCGTATGGATCCCTCAGTGGGAATCAGCGCAGCTGAATGGCTTGTTAGTGCAACAGAAAAGGAAATTGCACAAGTACTCAAGGATTATGGCGAAGAACGTTATGCAAAACGTATTGCTCGAGCAATAGTAGAAGAACGAAAGTTAAAACCTATTGTGACGACGGTTCATTTAGCGACTGTGGTGAAGTTCGCTCATCCTCGTTGGGAGAGGCATAAACACCCCGCGACACAAACCTTTCAAGCGATACGTATTCGAATTAATAATGAGTTGGAAGATTTGAAGGTCTGCTTAGAACAAAGCTTAGAAGTATTAAAGTTGGGTGGACGTTTATTAGTTATTAGCTTTCATTCATTGGAAGATCGAATCGTAAAACGTTTTATTCGTCAATACACGCATGAAACGGTGGAGTTAAAAAAGCTACCCTTCATGCCAGCGGGATGGCGGCCTAAATTAAAAAATTTAGGTCGCGGAATTAAACCAAATGCGTATGCGATTAACGTCAATCCACGATCGCGCAGCGCTGTGTTACGAATTGCGGAGAAAATATCATGAATATGGCAGCACGTGCTTTAACACAAAACTCCTTCACGTGGGAGCAAAGTCAAAGTTGGTTTATTTCGTTAAAAATGTTAGGGCTTGTTTTACTTACATTAGCGGTATTATCTTCGGCACTTTCAGTGATTTATATAAAAACAGTACAACGTAATTTATACAGTCAATTGCAAGTCAGCCAACAAGATTATGATAGTTTAAAAACCGAATGGAGCCAACTTTTACTCGAAGAAAATACCTGGGTGGCACCCGTTCGAATACAAGCTTTAGCACAACAGGAATTAGGAATGCGAGTTCCCGAAATGAAAAACACGGTGTTATTAACCAAGTCAGTTTAGCCATGCGGTTCAATTTTTTTCTAAATCGCATTGGGTTTTTAATTTTATTCTATAAACCGAGTTTACCATTTCTTTTCAAAATGATTTGGGTCTTTAATTGTTGTCCTCCTCGGAGTCAAGTTCTTCACTTGGTTTAAAAAGAGGTTTTAGTTTTCATGCAGGTACGTCAGGTTAAAAAAAATAAACGTACCTCACTTGTCTCGACTTATCAATGGCGTTTAATAATCGTGGTGTTTCTATTATTCACCATTGTTTTAGGGCTTATTAGTAGACTCATCAATTTAACGGTGATAAATCGTCAGTTTTTGCGTCATCAAGGAAACGCAAGAACAGTGCGAACCGTAAATATTCCTACACATCGCGGTATGATTTTGGACCGTAATGGCGAACCTTTGGCAATCAGTACACCGGTAGAAGCTATTTGGATAGATCCTGCGTATTTTAAGCCTAATCGACAGCAACTTTCTTTATTAAGCCATTTTTTACGAATTAATCCGAAAACCATTCTTGAAATAGAACGGCGTGGTCGGTTGAAAGAATTTGTTTACTTAAAACGGGGTTTAAATCCAAGCTTAGCAAAACAAATTAAAGACTTAAAAATACCGGGCGTTTTTTTGCAAACGGAATATCATCGTTATTATCCAGAAGGGCCTGTGATGGCACATGTCGTGGGTTTAACGAATGTAGACGATCAAGGGCAAGAAGGTTTAGAGCTTGCTTACAATAGTTGGCTGGAAGGTCAATCCGGTTTAAAGAAGGTAATTAAAGACCGCTTAGGGCATATTGTATCGAATATAAGAATGATTCGGCCACCAAAGCCTGGACATGATTTAAGATTAAGTATTGATAAGCGCATCCAATATGTAGCTTTTAGAGAGCTAAAAGCAGGCATTGAGCGCTATCAAGCCGACTCTGGATCGGTGGTTGTACTGGATGTTAAAACCGGCGAGATTTTAGCCATGGTAAATTGGCCCTCTTATAATCCCAATGACAGGCTTACGGTGCACGATGGGCATACACGAAATCGTGCGTTGACCGATTTATTTGAACCGGGGTCCACCATCAAAAGTTTTAGTATGGCCAGTGTGTTAGCCAGTGGTCAATTTAAGCCTAATACGCAGATCGATACATCTCCGGGCTGGATGATTGTTGCCGGTAAACGAATTAGGGATGAACATAATAATGGTATTATGGATTTGAGCAAGATTTTACAGATTTCGAGCAATATGGGCATGTCAAAGCTGGTTCTTTCGCTGCCCGCAGAAAATTTATGGAATACGTTAAACGCCGTAGGTTTTGGTCAAATAACACAAAGTGCTTTTCCCGGTGAGCGAACAGGGAGTTTGCCAAATTTTAAAGTGTGGAACCCTTTTGTATTGGCAACACTCTCGTTTGGCTATGGCCTTTCGGTGACGGCTTTACAGCTCGCACAGGCTTATGCGGTGTTAGCACATGGCGGTGTGAAAATTCCAGTTACTTTTCTTAAAGTTAATGAGGAACCGCCAATAGGGCAGCAAGTGTTGAATAAGCCTATTGGTCGAGAAATTTTGGCTATGTTAGAGTCGGTCTTGACTAAAGGTGGAACCGCTCCTTTAGCGCGTGTTCCAGGTTATCGAGTGACAGGAAAAACCGGTACAGCGCGTATAGTTGGCCTACATGGTTATGAAAAACATCGTTATAATAGTATTTTTATTGGTATTGCGCCCGCAAGCCATCCACGTCTCGTGGTTGCTGTGGTTTTGCATGATCCAAAAGGTCGGTGGTATTATGGGGGCTATACGGCAGGACCTATTTTTTCGCAGGTGATGAATAATGCGTTACATTTACTGAATATTCCGCCGGATGATTTAGCAAGTCTTAATCAACCGCTTCCTAAGGTAGTGTTACCTTCGCATGGGATTCAGGATTAAATCAATAAGAAATTTTAAATTGAAGTTTTGTTTAGCAAAGAAGCAGTATTAATGTCAGCATGTTAAGTATAAGGAAATACGGTGCTTAAGAAAATCATTTACTCTAAGTTATTTAAACTAACCATTTATTTTTTATTTTTTTCTTTTACGTTGAGTATTTTTGCACGCGAACCTTTAGCACCCCGTTTTTCAGCGGATGCATTTACGGGTATGTATACGGTCGGACAAGCCGATTTAATGGTTTCCTTAGATGGCGATCAACAACATAATTTGTATGTGGATCCGCAAGGCGCTTATGGGAGTGATCAAC
>Ga0222713_10005182_pt1 | contig 12781 bp, 27 predicted proteins | sample C33_649DmetaG_FD_165061 | JGI IMG/M metagenome (GOLD analysis project Ga0222713, IMG submission 165061) | Estuarine water microbial communities from San Francisco Bay, California, United States - C33_649D | ecosystem: Environmental > Aquatic > Marine > Unclassified | place: USA: California...
AGCGGAGACACAATTACTCTTTCAAAAGGAAGTGGGCCATCTATACAATTTGCTAAAACAGATGCAACTGCACAAGCATGGGCTTTAGCTGGAGAAGGCACTGCTTTTAAACTTTATAATTATACTGGAGGCACTACTCCTTTAGTAGTTACAACTGCTGGCAACGTCGGCATCGGAACGACGGCGCCACAAGGCTCTTATATGCTAACAATTTGCGGAGACTCTTCCTCAAGAACTGGTGGTATTACTTTTAGACAAACATCTACGGATACTTTTTATATGGGTAATCCTGCTGTTACTAATACAACTGACTTTGAATTATGGAATCCAAGAGATGGTTATACAAGATTTGCTACTAACAATACCGAACGTATGCGGATTACTAGCGGGGGGGATTTACAAATAAATAATAATTCATCTAATGGAGTAGTAGGTACAAACTTTCAAGCTTTTGCATTTTCTTCAAATTCATTTTTTAGATTAGGAAATAATACTAGTAACTCTTTAAACATTCAATTAACTAGAAGCGATTCGGCTACCATGTTTAGCGTAGACGGACATAGTGGAGCTGGATATTTAGGCGCTAGTGCTTGGACTTACGGGTCTGATTTACGACTAAAAGAAAATGTAAATTATATCGAAGAAGGTTTAAGTAAAATTTTAGCTTTAAAGCCAGCTAAATTTGACTATATTAAAGGACTTAAAAATAATATCGGTTGGATAGCTCAAGATGTTAAGCTTGTAATTCCTGAAGCAGTAGATACTATTAGCGAGGATAATGACCAGCTTACTCTTAAATCGGATTTTATAGTTCCTTATTTAGTTAAAGCAGTTCAGCAATTAGAAGCGAAAATTAAAACTTTAGAAAATAAATAATATGGCATTCAAATTTATCATATCACAATTAGACTCTATCCCTTCCATTGACGGAATGGATAAAGTAATTTCTACAATTCATTACAGAGCTCAAAAACAATATAAGTCTTTAGCAACGGCTAATTTTGGTTCAGAGCCTAGTGTTTTATTTACGGCTGACACTTACGGAGCTTTATCCGTAGATGCTCCACACGAAGCGAGCTTTACTCCTTACGATGAAGTCACAAAGGAAATGGTCGAAGGATGGCTTGAATCGTCTTTGGACTGCGAATCAATCGAAGCGAACTTAGATGCACAGATTCAGAACTTTTTAAATCCCCCGATTGTGGCTTATGCGCTACCTTGGAATAACAATTAGCAAAACGCTATTTAATAATAAGTTCAACCAATAAATAACGACAAAATGAAATTAGATTTTAACTTTGACTTAGTAGGTTTAGACGGTATCGCTATCGAAGGCGCTAACGCTGGTGTGCTATTGGCTACCGCTTTGGCGCAAGGCTCTAAAGGAGACGCGCTTAAATTCTGGGACTGGGCAGTAAACCTTAAAAAAGGCGAAATCCTAGACTTAGATTCTAGCGACCAGGAAACAATCAAGAATTTCATTAAGGATTCTGAAGGTTTCACAATCCTTGCAAAAGCGCAATTATTACAAGTTTTGAAAAAAGACTAATTAATGGAGATTAATGACATTCTTGGGCAATCTGTGACGGGTGCAATCGCGGCCTTCATTGGATGGCTGGTAGGTAGACGAAAAGAGCAAGCTGAGATCACAACCACAGAGCTCGATCAAACAACCAAAGCAATTGAAATCTGGAGACAGATGGCTCAAGAAATGTCAGACAAGGTGAAGGAACTAAGCGACAAGATCGACATCCTTACTGAGGAGGTTCACTCACTGAAATCCGAGAATTCAAATCTGAAAACCAAACTAGGCATAATTGATGAAAGTAACGAAAGCAAGCCAAAAAGGACTCGATCTAATAAAAAGATTTGAGGGGCTTAAATTAAAGCCCTACCAATGTCCTGCCTCGATTTGGACTATTGGATACGGGAATACTTACTATCCTTCTGGAGCTAAAGTAAAAGGCACTGATCCAGCAATCACCAAAGAGAAAGCTGAGGAGTTACTCAAATTCCTTCTTACATCCTATGAGAAAGGCGTCGATTCTTTCTGTCGGGATGACATCAACCAGAATCAATTCGATGCGCTCACATCCTTTGCATACAATGTAGGAGTAGGGAACCTGCAAAAGTCTACTTTAATCAAAAAAGTAAACAAAAATCCAAGCGATCCGACGATCCGGGCTGAGTTTATGAAGTGGAATAAGGGAGGCGGAAAGGTTTTACTTGGACTAACACGCAGACGCCAGGCGGAGGCTGATCTTTACTTCTCATAATCATGCAAAAATTCATCATTCTTTTGGCTTGTGTTGCGTTCTTTTCATGCAAGTCTAATAAGTCAGTCACTGAATACAAAGAGACGCTCAGAATCGACACAGTAAAGTCAGAGAAAATAATCGAAAAGTTCAGAGCGGTGCGCGACACTTTAGTAATCACTAATCCATGCGACTCTTCAGGCTTACTATCTACGTTCTATTCACGCCTGGTCCTTCCAAATGGATCAGTGACAATCAAGTCAGACAAGGGGCAGATCAGAGCCACGATTGATATTGATTCTATTCGACATGAAATCGAGAAGAATTACAGAAATTCACAGGCTAAAATTATCGAATACAGAGACAGAGAGGTCATCAAATACCGGGTTCCTACCTGGGTGGTGATGTTATTATTTGCACAGGCGATTATGTTAGTCGCATGGCTTTACGTTAAATTTGGTCTTCGTGTATAAAATAGACATAGAACCGATCGAAAATCCTAGAAATCCTACCACGGAAACGCTTGATAAAATGATCGAAGTCATGGAGTCAATAGAGCATATTGATGACGCTGGCTTTGTTCTTAGAATGAAGCTATTAAATAACATTGAGTTCCTTGTGGACCAACTAATGGAAGAATATGAGCAAAGACAACGCTAAGGCGGAGGCAATTAAAAAGCATTTCTACTCGACTAATATGACTCGAGCAGATTTCGAAAGGGAAAACTGGGAGAATTACGGATATGCAGATTTGGCTTCCTTCCATCGCCAGATGACTAGATACGGAATATCTGTAAAGGACCGATCTGAATACTTTAAACAGACCAGACCAAGCGCGAAGATAGAGTCATTTGATTTAGACGAAGTGGATAGCTTTGGAATTGAGCCAGGGATTGGCAAGGAATACACCAGTGCGCGCCTTCCAGATCACTTAAAAAAGATCGGAATACTATCTGACATTCACGTTCCTTTCCATTCCTTAGAAGCGCTTACCTGCGCGATTAAATATCTAAGAGAGCAAGAGATCGATTGCCTTTATTTAAACGGGGATACGTTCGACTTTTATTCCATTTCACGCCACGAAAAGGAGAAAGATCTCAGAGACTTTCCGCGCGAGATAGAGATGTGCAGAAACTTCCTTCAGAAGCTCCGTGATATATTCCCTTTGATACCTATCTACTTCAAGGCAGGGAACCACGAGAATAGATTCCAGCGCTATCTGTTTAGCCAGGCTGAGGAGTTCGCTGGATTGCACGAATTGCAGTTCGATAAGTTCTTTAGAATGGACCATTTAAAAATCGAGTGGGTAGAGGATTGGCAAGGTATGGAAATGGGTGATTTGTTGGTAGCTCACGGCCATGAATTAATGGCTGGAGGAATGAATCCTTCCCAGACCACATTCAACAAGACCTTTTGCAATACATTGATTGGTCACGTCCACAGAACTACCAGCACAATCAAGAAGAATGGCTTTAAAAAGTTTATTCATTCCTATTCAACTGGATGCTTGACTCACTTATCTCCTAAATACTATCCGTTCGCGCAGCACAATCATGGCTTTGCATTGGTAGAAATAGAAGATGGCAAGGCAAAAGTTCAGAATCTTATGATAAAAGACGGGAAAATTGTGTAGATTTGTAAGGTAAAATAATTGTTTTCATAGTGTCTTATAGGTTTAGATGATTATTAAAAAGCCCCGGGATAATGTCTCTGGGCTTTTTTGTTACCGTTAAATAAATAATTGACTAAATAATAAAAATAAATTTAAAATAATTTTTTAATACGGAATCATTTAGTAATTTTGGCTTATCGAAGCAACGGTGCTAAGATATAATCATCTAAAAAAATGAGAGAATCACTTAAAAACCTAACGCGTAGCGAAGTAGCTGAGGCCACTTTGTGGACCTTAGTTATCATCGGAATCTTATCAATTATCACAATCATTTCAAACCTTTAATTTTTATTATCATGTCTACCAAAACACAAATTATTGCCTCTTCGACTGGAGGCTCAAACTACGAGCCGATCGCGGCTGGTACTTACGTTGCACGTTGCTATTCCATGATTCACTTGGGAACAGTAAAGGAGTCCTACATGGGCGAAGAGAAGTTCGTCAATAAGGTACGCTTAACCTTCGAGCTTCCAACTGAACTAAAAGTATTCAAGGAGGAGAATGGCGAACAGCCTCAGGTTATTTCTAAGGAGTTTACTTTGTCACTAGGTGAGAAGTCAAACCTTCGCGCATTCTTAAACTCCTGGAGAGGCAAGGCACTAACAGAAGAGGAATGCAAGGCGTTCGATATTACGGTCCTTGCTGGCAAGGCTTGCACCTTGTCTATCATTCACAAGACGTCCAAGGTAAGCGGTAAGGTTTACGCTGAGATCGGCTCGATTGGTGGCGTCATGAAAGGTATGGAAGTGCCTGCTTTGATGAATCCTCAAATGGTTTTTTCGGTGAGTAACTTTGACCAGGTGGCTTTTGATTCTTTCCCTGATTTCATCAAGGAGAAGATTGAATCCTCGAATGAATACAAGGCGCTAAAGCAGAACGCTAAGCCAACAGCTACAGCTGTGGAGGAGCCAATTATGGAAGTGGAGGAGGACGATCTGCCATGGTAGTCGAGACATACCCTCAGGTCCTTCGATTAGATATGAAGAGCCAATTCGGAAACTATTTCACAGTTATAGAGCGATTCGCTTCGAGTGAAGAATACGTCAAATATGTGGATTGGCAAATGATGTCAGGATACAAAGTAATTGGATCAGAGCCATACCAAAAATTAAAGCAGAATCAAGATGATCAGGATTAAGAAAATGAATGTTTACCAGCAATGTGCTGAGCGCCTAAATGCTAAGGGGATCAAACCCTTTAGCGCTAGGGAGTGGAACATAGGAATAGTCCAGCAGACAGTCTATGGAAAATTAAATTATCCAGAAGTTTTAGAGGAAATTAAATCGATTTACAATGAGCACGGAATCAAAATTTAAAGAGGGGCAGATAGTCTGGGTGCGAGATTCAGAATATCACGAATGGGCGATTAGTCATTTCATAATGCTAAATCCTGATTTGAATTACAAGTATTTTTGTAGCACAACAAACGATCCAGACAGAATGGAAGGCTGGATTTACATAACTACACAGAATCCCTATGAAAACAGAGAAGATTAATTTTAACGACTGGATGGATCACATTGCTAACCAGCTCCAGGAGGATTACCGGAAACTTTACTATTCATCTAAATATCAAAACGATGCTAACATTTCAAGAGTATCACGAAAGGAACCCAAAGATATACGAAGAGTTCAAGCGCTTCGCCTTTTTGCTGATCAATAGAGGCCATAAGAAAATAGGATCCAAGCAAGTATTCGAGCGTATCCGATGGGAGTCAATGATCGAAAGAATAGATCGCTACAAGGTTAATAATAATTATACTGCGGACTATGCCTACAAATTCGAATCAGACTTCCCTTACCTAGAAGGAATTTTTTACCATAGAGCTAGGAGAATAAAAAATTAGTTAAATTTGTAAACCAGGGCTAGTCACAAAGGCTAGCCCACATCTAACCAAGTAATGACAAGAAAACAATTTGCAAGCACTCTAGTGAAGCGTTTCCAGGAAGCGCACCCACAGATCAAGAAAAACAAAGAGGAGGCCATCGCCTCAGCTATCCTAGGCGCGGAAATCGTCATGGAAGCGATACACGCTGGAGACTTGGATCTCAGCTATTGGGCAGAATTAAGAGAGGACATAATCAACCTATAAGCCATGACACCACAACAGAAAGCAGACCAGCTAATTAGAAAGTATACATTGGATTTTACAATGGACTATGATCAGACAAGACTTTGCGCTTGTTTATGTATTGACGAAATAATTAATTTCATGCACCCTTTAGTTAATAGCAAAGAAGCCTTTGATTATTGGTATCAAGTCCGGGATATTATAATGGATATGAGAAGCGGAAGACACGAAGCAAGAGCTGACAGATTTAACGAAGACCTTTATTAATATGACACCGAAAGAAAAAGCAATAGAATTATTTAATAAATTTTATGCTCTAAATTATGAATGGGACGGAGGATTAAATAAAGAATGGGCAAAAGAATCCGCTTTAATTGCAGTCAAAGAAATAAAAAAATCTGCTCCATTAAAGCCATTACATCCCTTAGGAGCATATCCGTACTGGCAAGAAGTTAAACAAGAAATCGAAAATCTATGACACCGAAAGAAAAAGCAAAGGACCTAGTCCGAAGATTTTACCAGGCTACCGGAGATTTTGACATCGCCAAGCAGTGCGCTGGTATTGCAGTCTATGAAATCATAGATGAGAAAACTGACTACGAGGAGGACTCTGCTTATTGGCAAGAAGTACGCTATGAAGTCTATGCCCTAGGAATGATATGACAGCGAAGGAGAAAGCAGACGATATAATCGACTACATTGCAGGCACTCACCTAAAGCAATACGGCAAGATTCACATGAAGAGCGTTCTAGAGGAGGCATTAGAAAACTCCAGGCTGATCATTAAAAACAGAATAATCGACGGGCTAGACGCGACGTATTGGCGCGAGGTTGTTAGTCACATAAAAGAAAGACAATGACACTAGAAGACAGATGCTTTCTTGCAGTGGTAAACGTTCAAATAGCGCACCGTAAAATCGATCTAAACGAATACAGCCACATCATGAAGTACTATAATCCAGAGGTCAAAGCGTTCGATCTGATCCTGGAGAAGATCAGTGAAGCTGAGGAGGAAATCATGAGGCTAGAAAATCTTTTAAATGATTTGTAGGAGTTAAAAATTTGTTTTATACTTGCAATACAATAGGCCGAATGTGTGGAAGTATTCGGGTTATTTTAATGGTTAAAAAACCGAAGCCGATTTTGCTCTTCCACGCAAGTCGGCTTTTTTTTATTGTAATGATGCAAAAAAGAAAAAGCATTAGTAAGAAGACTCGATTTGAAGTCTTTAAACGTGATTCATTCACATGCCAGTACTGTGGGGCTAAGGCTCCAGATGCTATCCTAGAGATAGATCATCTAAATCCGGTAAAACATGGCGGAGACAATGATCTCTTAAATTTAATTACAAGCTGTTTTGTATGCAACAGAGGTAAGTCTGACAGAAAACTATCTGATAATTCAGTGGTAGAAAAACAGCGGGTTCAAATTGAAGAATTAAATCTTAGAAGACAGCAACTGGAAATGATTCTTGATTGGCGCAATGAATTGCAAAAAAACAAAAATTATGAAATTGATAAAGCTGGTAGTTATTGGAATCAAAAATTCATTAATTATGAGATAAAGCATCCTGAGATTTATTTTGGTAAATTTTTAAAAACCTATGGTCTTATAGAAGTTTTAGACTGCATTGATATTTCCTATAGACAATACTTTAAAGGAGATAAAGATACTGCAGTTTATTCGCTTGAAATGCTAGGTGGAATTTTATACAATAGATCAAAAAAATAAAATGGATATTTACTCACTAACTCGAAACTTCTGGGATTATTCATTTGAAAATCCAGACAAGCTTAAACCTAATCACGCCGCTATTTATTTCTTTGCCATTGAGCACTGTAATAGATTAGGATGGAAGGAGAAATTTGGACTTCCTACCACTATGGTAATGGAGGCAGTAGGTATAAAGAATTATAAGACATACCACTCAGCTCTTATGGATCTGATTGAAATCGGTTTAATAGAATTGATTGAAAAGTCTAAGAATCAATACTCAAGCAACGTAATTGCTCTGGTAAATTTTACCAAAGCAAACACCAAAGCACTTGACAAAGCACTGTCGAAGCACATACCAAAGCAAGTCCAAAGCACTGCTAGTATAGATATACAATCTTACAATACTACAAATCTACAATATAACAAATTAAAGCATGAGGCAGAATTTGAAATTTTCTGGAATGAGTATAACAAGAAAGTAGATAGAGCTAAGACTGAAAAGGTTTGGAATAAATTAACAGATCAGGAGGTTCAAAAGATTCTAGCGAACGTAAAGTTCTACGTCCAAGCGAATCCAGACTTGCAGTATAGAAAGAATCCGCTTACCTACTTAAATGGCAAATGCTTCAACGACGAAATTCAAAATTTGAAAAGTCCAGTTAATCAAGTAGCTTTGAACGACAAACCTATAATACCTAAAATATGGCAGTAAAACTAAATCTAAACGATGTGCACCTAGAGCGTGACATCGTCTCACACTTGCTAGCTTATCCTCACCTATTTAGTGAAGCTAATAAATTAGTCAGTGAAGAATCTTTCACAGACGCTTTATTTAAGGCGTCATTCCTTGCATTTAAGGAACTATCCCTAGAAGATAAGAGAATCACTAGGGCTGATATATTTAGAGTCCTTAAAAGCAAAGAAAAAGAAAAAGGAATTTCGGCTGAATTGGTCCTGAAACTAATGCCAGACCGATTGATTAACCTAGAAGATTCTTGTATCGCTCTAAAAGAGACAGAAGGAAAGAGAAGATTTCATGATTTAGCCTTTAAGATCCAGACTGCAATCCTAGATAACAAGGAAGTCTCTGACTTACAGACGATCATTACCAAGGAAATGGGTAGCTTAGAGCGATCAATCGAATCCTCTGAGGTGTTTGACATCGCCTCAGTCTATGATCAGGTAATTGATAAGCTAGAAGCAAACGCTGGGAAGATTAAATTCTCAGGTATCGACACCGGATCTAGGGATTTAAACTACATCCTAGGAGGGTTCCAGGAAGGAATGACGGTAATCGCTGGGCGTCCAGGTATGGGTAAGACAATTGCAGGACTTCAACACGCTAAGAGTGCAGCGAAATCAGGCAAGCGAGTTCTATTTCTTTCCTTAGAGATGCCTAAAGAGTCGCTAATGTTTAGACTTATCAGCTCAGAGAATCACGACTACAAATACAGCGATCTAAAAGCTAACCGAGTTAAGCCGGACGATATTCTTAAGATCAGGAACTCAAACGCCTCGATTCTTAAATCCTTACCGATCTTTTTTTATGACTCAGATAATCGAGATATAAACTACCTATCTATGATTCTTACCTCAGAGGCTAAGCGTAATAAGATCGACATCGTAGTCATTGATTATCTGCAACTGATCCGAGACAATCAGCTCAAGGATCAATCTGATTTTGCTCAGGTTTCTTCCGTATCCAATAAGATTCAGAAGCTAACCAGGAAGCTAAAGATTCCAATCATCGCTTTGTCTCAGTTATCCAGGGGAATCGAAGGAAGGTCCTCAAGACTTCCACAGCTCTCAGACATTAGAAGCTCTGGGAATGTCGAGCAGGATGCCATCGCTGTGATTGGTTTATATCGCGACGATTACTATAAATACACAGACGCCAGGGCTAACAATACAGCCAAAGGACCGGACGATAATATCCTAAACTATGTGATTCTAAAAAACAGAGACGGGGAGACTTGCACGATTGATCGCTATGTGGATGTCACTACCAATCGAATCGCTGATTCTTATGATGAGCTGAGGGCTTATCAGGGTTTAATTAAAGAGACGGTTTTAAATACAATTAATCACACCTTTGAGGAGGCTAAATTTTAACCTATGAACGTATTGAGTTTATTTGATGGAATGTCTTGCGGACAGCAAGCGCTAGAAAGAGCAGGATTTAAAGTAGATAATTATTTTGCATCCGAAATCGACAAGTATGCTATTCAGGTTACAATGGCAAACTATCCAAATACGAAGCAACTTGGAAGCGTAGTAAATGTCGATGGCTATTCTTTGCCAAAGATTGACCTGCTTATAGGCGGATCGCCTTGCCAGTCTTTTAGCTTTGCAGGTAAGCGCAAAGGAATGAGTACAAAGGACGAGCAGGAAATCTTAACGCTTGAGCATTACTTGCAATTAAAAGCAGAGGGATTCGAGTTTGAGGGGCAGTCTTATCTATTCTGGGAATACATGAGACTTTTAAATGAGACAAAGCCGAAATACTTTCTTCTTGAGAATGTAATGATGGGCGAGAAGTGGGAGAAGGTTTTATCCAAAGCTATAGGAGTCAAGCCAATCATGATAAATTCCGCTTTAATTTCAGCTCAGAATCGCCAGCGTTTATATTGGACTAATATCGGGCTAGAACCTGCTGGTTTGTTTGGAGATTTAGAAACTACAATTGAACAGCCAAAGGACAAAGGAATCTTTTTGAAGGATATTTTAGAGCCAGAAGTAGATGAGAAATACTTTTTAAGCTACGAAGCTTTAGAGAAAATCCGTAAATGGAAAGCCCAACAAAACCCTTTAGAGGACATTGAGACTAATTATCGTAAAAATGGGTGTTTAACAGCTAGAGGAAACTCCGATATGCACTCGGGAATGAAGCTAGTAATTCATAATATGATGCCTAGAAGTGGTGATCCCGCCAAAGGTGGAACAGGACACTTAACTAGAACGGATGGTAAAACATATTGTTTAGACACAGGAAACACCAATGCCGTAGAGAATTTAAGTGGAATTAGAAGATTAACTCCAATCGAATGCGAGCGCCTTCAAACTGTAAAAGATAATTACACTAATCACGTCTCAGACTCTCAGCGTTATAAGATGCTAGGCAATGGCTGGACAGTGGACGTGATTGCTCACTTTTTTAAATACATGAAATGATAACTATAAAAGGCCAGGTGCCAAGCAAGTCAAACGGATACCGGATAGGAGGCAATCGTCTTTATAAGACTGTCGATCTCAAGGAGTACGAAGTGAGCTTCGAGTGGCAGATCAGAAAGCACAAAGGCGAAACGATTAGCATTCCCTTTGAGATTTGGATTGATGTTTACTTCCAGTCTAATCGATCTGACCTGGACAACGCGGCAAAGGTTATTCTTGACTGCCTTCAGAATTGTGGTATGATTGCAAACGATCGACTGTGTTCGGTCCTGGTTATGAGAAAGCACATCGATAAGCTGGATCCTAGAATTGAGTTTGAGATAAAACCGATTGATAATGGACACTAATAAAAATCTGCCGGACAATTATAAGCAGTGCATCGCTTGGATTGAGTCAGAATTGACACGAGAGACGCGATCGATCACTCTGCCTGGTGTTCGTATCAATGACGTAAATCATTCGCTTAGAATTAATCTATTGAGAATTTTAAATAACAACGGGGCGGAGCGCAGGTCAGCGTTCCTGAGGACCAAAAGAATAAAGGACTATCTAAACAAAAACAAATGAAGACGAAATCAGAAGTATTTAATATGGATTGCATCGAGGGGATGAAGCAGTACCCGGACAATCACTTTGAGCTGGCGATTGTAGATCCTCCTTATGGGATTGAAAGATTTAAAAAATGTATCGAATCAGATATTACTGGAGCAAAAACAATTAAAAGCAAAAGAATTGCTCAAAGATTTCAAAGAATGGAATCAGTAAATAACACTAAACCTAATGAGCAGTATTTTCAAGAATTATTTAGGGTTAGTAAAAATCAAATAATTTGGGGAGCTAACAATTTTGTACTTCCTCCAAGCGAGTATTTTCTTTGCTGGAATAAAGAGCAAGCGATGCCAAATTTTGCAACCCTAGAATATGCTTGGGTTTCAATGGGATTAAAAAAGCCTGCGAAATTATTTACTTATTCTATACACCAGCATAATCAAACTAATAAAATACATCCAACACAAAAGCCGGTCAAGCTTTACAAATGGCTATTAACAAACTACGCCAAAGAAGGCGATAAAATCCTAGACACTCACTTAGGATCAGGAAGCTCTAGGATTGCTGCTTACGATCTTGGCTTCGAGTTCACGGGCTTCGAGCTAGACGAGGACTATTTCAAAGCCTCAGAGAAACGATTTAAACAACACACAGACCAATTAACACTATTCTAAAATGGCAAAGCTAAAAGAAAAAGAAACAATAATAATCTACGCTGGACTAATAAACGCGCTGATAGATCACATCGAGGCAGACTTCCGTCCGTCCATTTTTAATCGCCAATCGCTGAAGATGAAATCCAAGAGCGTCCTGGATGAACTACTCAAGTTAGAGCAGGAGATATACAAAGGCGATCCGACTGGAGAGGTTACTGATCAGTACTTGGATGCTGGGAAGCTCATGCTGTTATTCTTCCGCCTGGGCTTGGAGATGACTGAAATGTCAGAGACTAAGAGCGAAGGGCTTAACACTCAGCTCAATATATTACTAAAAAACTATGGGGTAAATTTGGAATTTTAAAAAACATTTTTTAAACTTTGCTTAACCAAACGAAATGAAAATGAATAGTAACGCTGAACAAGTGGTCAAGCCTGATCACTATCAAGGAAAGGGAGGACTCCAGGCGATCGATGTGATCGAGGCTTTTGGGCTTGGGTTCTCCCTAGGTAACGTCGTAAAATATGTCTTAAGAGCAGGCAAGAAAGATGATCGCCTTAAGGACCTAGAGAAAGCAATGGAATACTTGAAATTCGAAATCGAGAATACAAAGCGAATAGTCAAGGAAGTCGAAGCTTACATCGCTAATCTACCAGAGGACTTATAGTGAAGAGTAGAAACGAGATAAT
>Ga0222713_10005185_pt1 | contig 12772 bp, 11 predicted proteins | sample C33_649DmetaG_FD_165061 | JGI IMG/M metagenome (GOLD analysis project Ga0222713, IMG submission 165061) | Estuarine water microbial communities from San Francisco Bay, California, United States - C33_649D | ecosystem: Environmental > Aquatic > Marine > Unclassified | place: USA: California...
TGTCATTAGGTAAAACCACTTTTGTGGTGATCGAAAGTGTCTCCGCTGCTCTCTTAGATTTCATTCCTTTTTTTCACAAAAATAGCGAAAGTGGTGGTAAACAAAGATCATTTTGGCCACAATGCTAAAACAATTAACGAAAGTCTTTCTATTTTTACATTATGAAAACAATGAATCAACTTATTGAAGCTTTCCCTGATAATATATCAGACTCACTTGAAATAGCATCAAAGCACCAATTCGAAAAACCGGATAGAGAAATCAAGAACATTCTAATCTGCGGAATGGGTGGTTCTGGAATTGGAGGTAAGATTGTTTCCCTATGGATGACCAGTGATTCTCTGGTGCCAGTCGAGATCCTTAACGACTATAATTTACCAAAATGGGTTGATAAACATACATTAGTAATTGGTTCTTCATACTCTGGTGGTACTGAAGAAACTACAATTAGCGTTGCTAAGGCGCACGAAAAGGGTGCCTATATTATCGGAATAACTTCCGGAGGTGAGATGGAAAAATTCTGCAGGTCAAACAACTACCCTGTAGTCATTGTACCTGGTGGAAATCCCCCTCGCTCTCAGCTCGCTTTTTCTCTCATTCAGTTGGTAAATATATTCAGTCAACTTGGGTATTTTCATGAATCTGCATTAGATGAAGTCCGTTCAGCTATGAATCTGATCACTAGTAAAAGAGAAGAGATCCACACTGAAGCAAAAAGTATCGCAAAACACATGTTGGGAAAAGTGGGGGTGATCTATTCGACCGCAAGATATGAAGGGGTTGCCATAAGAGCTCGTCAGCAATTCAATGAAAACTCAAAATATTTATGTTGGCATCATGTCATTCCTGAAATGAACCACAATGAACTTGTTGGCTGGGGAGGTGGTGATGACAGATTCGCAGCACTTTTTATTCATCCTGCTGATGTCATAGAAAGAAATCAACGTAGATGGGAAATCACCATGGACGTAATCAGACAAAGAACGTCGCACGTAATGGAAGTTCATGCAAAAGGAAATAATATGATCGAAAGATCTATCTATTTGATCAATTTAGTGGACTGGGCTTCATGGTATCTTTCGGATCTTAAAAAAGTAGATTCAATAGAGATTGATGTTATCAACCTATTAAAAGGGGAGTTAGCTAAGATCTAATATGGGTAACCCAGTTGTCGAATTCAGAAACCTTGGCCTAATCGATTACCAAGAGGCATGGGATCTGCAAGAAACTCTTTTTAAAGAAAATATTGATCTAAAAATCAGAGCTCGTAATGGTGAAGAGGGTCTTCACACTAAAAATTACCTTTTGTTCTGTGAGCACCCTCATGTATACACATTAGGTAAAAGTGGAAGTATGGATAATCTTCTTTTAAATGAAGAAGAACTCTCCGAGCAACATGCTACTTTTTATAGAATAAACAGAGGTGGTGACATTACCTACCATGGCCCGGGACAATTGGTAGCCTATCCAATCTTTGACCTGGATTATTTTTTTACTGATATTCATAAATACATGCGTTATCTCGAAGAGGCGGTGATATTAACATTGAAGGATTTCGGAATTACAGGAGAGCGTGTGGAAGGCTTGACAGGAGTATGGATTGATGGCGAAACTGAAAAAGCTCGAAAGATCTGCGCTATGGGAGTGAAAAGTTCGAGATGGGTAACAATGCATGGCATAGGTTTTAATATCAATAGTGATCTGAACTATTTTTCTCATATCATACCTTGTGGAATTGACAATAAAGATGTAACTTCAATGCAAAGGGAGTTAGGTAGATCAATCGATTTCGAGGAAGTCTCGGCGGTCCTTAAAAATCATCTTGCTCAGCAATTCGACTATTTATATGTCTAACAATTCTAATCGAAAAAGATCTTTGGCTCGAAGAATAATTAAGAGTTTTTTATTCCTTTTTCTTGCGGTTTTTATTCTTCTAAATCTGTTTATTATTCTATCGGGAAGATTCTATTTGTACAAAGGAATTACGAACACCTACCTGAAGGGGCAAAGCGGTCCAGGTATATACGAACTTGATTTGTTTTACCACACGACAATTCAAACAGGAAAACCTGATTCTTGGCTAATACGATCCAAGAACGAGCAAAATAAACTGAGCACTGAAGAATTAAATTTTCTTAAATCACTTAAAACAAAAGCATTTCTTGTCTTTAAAGGAGATAGTCTCATCTCTGAGAATTATTGGAAAGAACACAATGCAAATACAGTTTCCAATTCATTTTCCGCAGCAAAAACGGTTGTTGCTTTATTGTTAGGTATCGCTATTGATGAAGGAAAGATCAAAAGTCTGGATGAACCCGCAGTTAATTATCTTCCCGAATTCAAAACGCAGGGGAAAGAAAAAATTACCATCAGAGACCTTTTGTTGATGGCCTCCGGCCTGGACTGGAAAGAAAGTTCCAAAGACCCATTATCCGAAAACGCAGAATCTTACTATGGGTATGACCTTTATGGATTAGTTCACAGACAAAAAAGAATCTCGGAACCGGGTAAATTATTCAACTACCAAAGTGGTAATTCACAAGTACTCGGTTTTATTATAGAAAAAGCTACAGGTATGGGGCTATCTGACTATTTGCAGGAAAAAATCTGGAAACCTATGGGTGCTGAACATGAAGCATACTGGAGCTTAGATGAAGAAAATGGGGATGAAAAAGCTTTCTGCTGTCTTTACTGTACCGCAAGAGACTTCGGTAAACTTGGAAAGCTGATTCTGAACCAAGGTAAGATGAATGGTCAACAGATAATTCCCGAATGGTATATGGAGGAAATGGTAAGTTTAACGCCAATGGATACGGAAGAAGGAATAAAAAATCAGCGCTATGGCCTTCATATATGGATCTATAAAGATCCAATTGAAAACATTGCTTATTGCAGAGGAATCAAAGGGCAGTATATCATAAGTTTACCAAAAGAAAATATAGTAATCGTACGTTTAGGAATGGACCGAATGGATAACTTTGTGTTCCCGGATGGAACGAAAGTTTCACCCGAAAAAAGACTCGAAATGAATAACAAAGTCGGTCATCCTAAAGATCTTTTCACCTATTTGAAGATCGGAAGGAGATTGGCAAACTAGAAAATAACCGATGCGAGAAGGTTTAACAGGTCCAAAAGTTGAGAAAGTTGCCGTAGCGATAATAGAGGAAACAAATGAGTATAACGAAACAATGTATTATGCTTATTTATTGAACCTTCGAGACGACATTATGGAAGGAATTATTATCAATAGCACAGGATATGGCGAAAATGTTAATACAGGCGAAAAGATAAGAACTTCAACCTTAAGGCATTCTTTGGAGGTTTTACTTCCAAATGAAGCTGCCAAAATTGAACCCATCATGGAAGAGGTATTTGGACTTGCTAATGAATATTGGGTTAGCTTCTGGGTCAATGATGATCTTTACGATAAGAAGTTTGTTTTCCTGCCTGAAACCATTTCAAAAGAGAAAATGAATTTTATTCCCGCATTAGGTCAAAAGGGAATTATTTTAGGTGACTAATACCCTTGATAAGATCTTCGATCGTCCTGATTTCTGACACAAGACCTCTCACGAGCTCACGATTTTTATTCATTTGGTATCCTCCAACAAGAATTTTGGGGTTTTTCAGATCCTTCTTTATGTTTTTGAAATACTGGACCATAAAATTAGGATCAACAGATGTCAACCATGATGTGACAATCAAATCTGGTTTCAATTGTTCATAACATGATACAATGGAATCGTAAGGTACACTCTGCCCCAAATAGTAAGTTTTAATTCCCCTTTTTCTCAGAACAAACTGATAAAAGAGCAGACTCAACTCATGCCATTCATGTTCCGGAAGATAAAGCAAAACACTTTGATTTGTTGTTTTCTCTCCACTCAAATCATCTATGGCCGAAACAACTTTCTGTCTAATCAAATTTGAGATAAAATGCTCTTGTGCTGGAGTAATCGATCCAACTTGCCACATTATGCCTATTCGGTCTAAAAAATCAATGATCGTTTCAGTAAACGTTTTTTCCAGACCTTTTTTATCGATAAGAAGTTTTAACGTTTTGGAAAAAAGGGCTTCGTCAATCTCTACCATAGAGAGGATCAATCTTTCCATACTCACATCCTCATTCTGGTCAGATTCCAGCTTTTGTACATGCTCACCTATGTCGATAGAATTCATGTTAGCAATCTTAGAAATCTTATAGCCGTGCTTGTTTAATAATGCTACATTCAAAAGCTGAACCAACTCACTGTCCGAGTACTTTCTGATCTTTGTTTCAGTCCTATTAGGACTAATTAGACCGTAGCGTTTTTCCCATATTCTTATAGTATGTGCTTTTATTCCTGTTAAGGTCTCAAGATCGCTTATTTTATACTCAGCCATTGTTAAATCAAATCCTAAACCTTAAACAATCATCGTTCTATTTTGTTTCCAAATCCGAATTAAAATTGTTTATATTTGTATCAAGTAATTTTCATAATGCCCACCAAGAAATATACTTTTTTCAGTGTACCTTTCATTGCTATATTTTCAGCATTAATAATAGGCTTAACTCTATTTTCTTCTTGCGGAAGCAGTGAAGAAAAATCAGAGGAAAAAGAAGAATTTACTCTCAATGAGGATTACTACGATTTCAGAGGAGTATCACTTTCTTCATTCGGGATCAATGCTCTGATCATGTTGCCGGATGAAACTGCCAACATTGGCGCATCCATTAAACCTGAAATCATTCATGCGGATGGAGACTTCAAATGGGATATCCATGTCGGGCCAAATTTTCAGTTGCATATTGAAGACTTCGGAGATTACAATGACCTTGTCGAAGTGAAGAAAAAAGAATTGGAGGAGTATGACTTTGTGAAGATCAATTATTTGATAAATGAAAAGGATCTTATTCTTTACGAGCAAACACTGCTCGTCAAGGGTAAAAAAGAAGCTTCAAAATCAGTTGGTGTTGAACATCGTTCATACCACGTATATGGTCAAAAAATGATAGATGGGGTTACTTATGAGCTCCGAAGTCGAGACGAAGGTTATGAAAAAGTAATCATTGAGCTCATGGCAAAATCGATTAAATCTTTCAAACCGATCCAAAAGTAAGATCAACTCTGCTTTTGATATAGGTTTAACCATAAGCTATTATTAATTTTGTTCTATGGAGTTGAACAGAGAAAATGTGCTTGAGGTTTTAGGTGGTATTCTTGAACCTGATCTGAAAAAAGATATCGTTACCCTTAACCTTGTTGAAGATCTTCAAATTGGAGAAACCGCAATTCAACTTATCGTTCACGTCTCTAATCCAGCTTTGCATGCCAGAAAAAGAATGCAGGAAGCTGTAGAATTCAATTTAAGAAGAGTCTTTGGAAAGGAGATCTCGATTGATTCGACTGTAAAAGCGATCCCGGCAGAAGCCAAAAAAGCACATCGCAAAATATTACCTGAAGTCAAAAATATTATTGCAATTGCATCAGGGAAAGGGGGTGTAGGAAAATCTACCGTTACCGCTAACCTTGCCGGCGGTCTTGTAAAAGCTGGCTACACTGTCGGTATAATTGATGCTGATATCTATGGCCCTTCCATACCGACTATGTTTGATGTTGTCGGAGAAAGACCATCGATGAAAGAAATGGACAGTGAAAACAAAATTTTACCTGTTCAAAGTCAGGGACTCCAATTATTATCTATAGGATTCTTTACTGATCAAGATAATGCAGTGGTTTGGAGAGGTCCAATGGCGGCAAAAGCACTTACTCAAATGTTCACGGATACTTATTGGGGCGAACTTGATTATCTTTTGGTCGATCTTCCTCCAGGTACTGGTGATATCCATTTGTCATTAGTCCAAACAGTTCCGCTCGACGGAGTTGTCATTGTGAGTACTCCACAAGAAGTTGCTTTGGCAGATGCAAGAAGGGGTATTAACATGTTTAAAATGGATGGCATGAAAGTGCCAATTGTAGGACTTGTTGAAAACATGGCATGGTTTACGCCTGCTGAATTACCTGAAAATAAATACTACATTTTTGGCCGCGATGGTGCTAAGAATTTGGCTGAAGGCATGAAGGTTCCTTTCCTCGGTCACATACCTCTAGTACAAAGTGTTCGCGAAGCGGGTGATGTTGGACGACCAGCTGTATTCCAAGAAAAAACGCCTGTTTCTGAGGCCTTTGAAGAATTAGTTCGTAAATTTGTAAAGCAAGCTGAAGATATCAGCAATGCAAAAAATCTACAAGCGGCGAAATGAGCATTAATAAAGAGGAGTTAGCAGAGAAGATCAATTCATCATTGGAGCAGCTAAGACCGTTCTTACATGCAGACGGAGGAGACATGGAGCTGGTGGAAATTACCGATGACGCTATCGTAAAGGTAAGATTACTTGGAACCTGCAGCGATTGCTCAATGAGCCTTATGACCCTTAAAGCTGGACTGGAAGAAGCTGTAAAGAAAGTAGCCCCAGAAGTGAAAGCAGTAGAAGCGGTAAATATGCCTGCTTTTGAACAAAACCTTTAATTAAAAAAGGGAAGCTTTCACTCCCCTTTTCAAATAAAAATAAAAAGTAATTCTTATTTCGCGTCAGCGTATTTCTTTGCTACAACATCCCAGTTGATCACATTGAAGAAAGCATTTACGTAATCAGGTCTTCTGTTCTGGTACAACAAATAGTATGCATGTTCCCAAACGTCAAGACCAAGAATTGGAGTACCTTGACAACCTTCTCCCATCAAAGGATTATCTTGATTCGGCGTTGAACAAACTTCCAATTTTCCATTTGTTACGCACAGCCAAGCCCATCCTGAACCAAATCGAGTAGCAGCAGCTTTTGAAAATTCTTCTTTGAAACTATCAAATGATCCAAAAGCCTCATTGATCGCCGTTGCAAGATCCCCAGTTGGAAGACCTCCTTTATTTGGTCCCATTACTTCCCAGAATAAACAGTGATTCCAGAAACCACCTCCATTGTTACGAACCGCAGGTTTATCCTTACAAACCAACATGATTTCTTCAATTGATTTTCCTTCAAGATCAGTACCTGCAATAGCAGCATTTAAATTTGTAGTATATGCATTATGGTGCTTAGTATGATGTATCTCCATTGTTCTTGCATCAATGTGCGGCTCCAATGCATCATATGCGTATGGTAGATTTGGTAATTCGAATGCCATAATATTGATTTTTGTTATTTATAATGAATCAAAATTAGCAAAAAACAATGGAAACAACAACCTCAAAAAAATCTCAAAATATAGATCAACTTATACTGATTAGAGGGTTTTCTCTTACATTTGACAACGAAACAACAAAGAAATACAATGAAAAAACTACTATTTTTTCTTCTATTTACCCCAATTTTTCAGCTAACAGGTCAAATCTGTAACATAGATTATACTCAAACCGCAGTAGGAATCTATCCTGATACGTTGCCCACAGGGTATGTCGGTCAACCCTATGATACTGATATTACATTCGTTATGCCGCTTGATACATTAGGTTATGACTTCACCAATTTCAAGATTCTTTCCGTTGCACTTCCGGTTGGACTCTCCTGGCAATGTAACAATGACGCAAACGGATGTAATTATAACCCTCAGGTAAGTCAATATGGTTGTGTTAATATTAGTGGAACGCCTTTATTGGCAGGTCAATATCTGGTCGATGTAACTGTTCTTGCTGATCTTACTGTCGTTTCTGGATACCCCTTTGTTTTCCAGATTTATATGGAAATACTGCCTAGTAACGTATCTACAACCAATGATGGTTTTACCATGATTGGTGCTTCAGGGTGCTCTCCGATTACAGTTGAATTCGAAAATAATAACCCAGGTCTGCTATCCTATTCATGGGATTTTGGGAACGGAAATATTTCAACTTCTGAAAATCCTGCCCCACAAGTGTACACTGCTCCCGGAGATTATGTTGTACATTATGAAGCTTATGACAATCTTGACGTAATTCAGGTCTATACCTTCACAGGAATTACAGTTAATTCCATGACAAACTACGGTGCAGGTTTTCCTTCGTATGACAATGCAGATACCTATTGGGTGCTAAGAGAGAATGGCACACCAATTTACAATTCCAGTATAATAGGAGATCAAAATCCTCCGGTAAGCTGGACTACCAGTATACTATTAGACCCTGCCAATACATACACCCTTCATGTTTACGAAGCCGATGATAGCTTTGGAGAAGTCTTGTTGGGCGCCGATGACTATATGGGACAACATACGGTAATGCTGACAGGATGTACAGGTTGTGCCACGTCTGGAGGTGATTCAGGATCAAGTGCAAACATCAATTACACAGTAACCAATCAAACCATCAACCCATCTCCAGTGGTTGTTTCTGAAGATACAGTGCATGTATATGGATATCCACCAGTACCTATCGTAAGCTACAACACTACTACAAATGTTTTGACTACTCCTGACCTGGGATATGGATACCAATGGTATTTCAATGGTAGCCCCATCGGTTGGTCGACATCCAATGAACACCCTGTTTTTCAATCAGGAGTTTATTACGTAGTGGCAGTTAACGAATTCGGATGTGTTAGTTTTTCTGATACCATCACAGCAGTATACTGTAATCCGAATTATACCCCTTCGATTCAATTATCTGCGAACTCCTCTCTTGTGATCAGTAATTCACAGGTAGATTATTCAATCCAATGGTCATTGAACGGTAATGAGATCGCGGGTGCAGCAAATGATACGATAGTGGCCACCAATCCGGGTGCGTATACAGTTACTTTAACAGATAGCTTTGGGTGTGTCTACACTTCCAATGCCTTTAACGTAAATCTTGGGATTGCAGACATTCAGGATTTCACATTCAACGTCTTCCCAAATCCGGCTAATACGTCATGCACGATTCAAACTGCTCACCTGGGGATTGGCCTTGCTGGAAACTTAATGGACATGACAGGAAGAGTGATCGAATCATTTAAACTGGAAAATGGCTCATATATCCTTGATCTCAGCAATATGAGGGCTGGAAGTTATCTTATTGAGATAAGCGACGGAACAAATAAGAAGGTCAATCACCTCATCAAAGAATAGCAAAAGAGCCCTTTCGGGCCCTTTTATTTTTTCTGGTATTTATTATGGTACTTCTCGTACAGTTGTTTTTGACTGTTGTCAAGTGACATGAATTTGCCATTGATCAATACGAGGGAAACATTGTTTGAGCGCATATCCAAAGCATCTCCATCTGAAACAAAAAGCGTCGCTGATTTTCCTTCTTCAATACTTCCGTAATTTTTACTAATACCTATGATCTCTGCAGTATTCAAAGTAAGTGATTTAACTGCCTCTTCAGCTGGTAATCCATATGCAATGCAGGTACCTGCCTGAAAGGGCAAGTTTCTCGCATTCATCGCTTCCATATCACCTGAATTTTGAATACAGAATTTTACTCCGGCATCGTGAAGTTGAGCCGCAAGTGCAAATGGCTTGTCTATAGGATCTTCTTCATATTCAGGAAGACTATGCACCCTTCCGATCATAATCGGTATTTTATCTTCTTTCAATCGATCAGCGATCAAGTGACTATCGTATCCACCAATAATCACTGGAAATGGCAATTCAAATTTTCTTACGAAATCGATCACATCTAAGAGCTGTTGTACGTCATTCGCATGAAAGTAGACTCTCTTTTCTCCTTTAAAACAATCCCTCATTGCATTGAATCTAAGATCCAAATCCACTTTTTTACCTCCATCACAGTACGCTTTTGCATCTGAAAAGAAATTAATCAATTCCTCTTTTTGATCTTCGTATTTTTCATTCCTCTTTTTAGGTGATGGCTCAGCCCACCAACCTCCTCCTTCAGTACTCGAGGGCCAGTTCACATGGATCCCATCATCAGAACTGACTGTTGCGTCCTCCCAGTTCCAACCATCCATCAACATGACAGCAGAAGTACCGCTGATACTTCCTCCTCTTGGAGTAGCCTGACAAATCAATACGCCATTCGTTCTCACTGTTGAAATCACTTTTGATTCAACATTGAAAGCAATCTGGGAGCGGACATGAGGGTTATATATCCCAACCTCATCAAAATCTCTTGTCGCTCTGACTGCATCTATCTCTGTCAAGCCAAGCGTTGAATTGGGTGCAATAAATCCAGGATAAATGTGCTTGCCATAAAGATCAATTATCGTATCCCACTCTTCCCGTTTGTATGAAGTCGCAAATGAATTTCTAACCATTTCAATCTTTCCAGCTCTTACACCAATTAATGCTGTTTCCAGGACTTCGCCATTCCCTTTGTGAAGAAATCCATTAATCAGTAAGATGCTCTTTTGATCCTGCGCCTGCGCAAAAAACGTTGCGAGCAGCGAAAAACAAATTATTCCAAATCTCAATTTCATAATTTCTTAATGTTGGTTTTCTCCTTCTGATCCTTCTTCTCCCATTGTATCACAATGAAAATGCTTTGCTTTTTTCTTCAGGAAAGGTTTCGATGGTTCTCCCTTATCATTTGACTCAAGCATTTTATTGATAATCCTTGCCTTTTCTTGTCGATTGACCACCTGAAGTTCCTTATCTTTCTCAGCGTCGAACATTACCGTTCCATCGATAATCGTCATCTCAGCCTTTGCTTGAATACTTAGTGGATTGTCAGACCAGATGACTAAATCTGCATCCTTCCCGACTTTCAAACTTCCCATACGATCATCGAGATGAAGGAGCTTCGCAGGATTTAATGTTACCATTTTCAAAGCTTCTACTTCAGTCATCCCTCCATATTTGATTCCCTTTGCAGCTTCCTGATTCAATCTCCTTCCCATTTCAGCATCATCAGAATTGATGGCAACCACCAATCCAATTTCATTCATCAAAGAAGCGTTGTATGGAATTGCATCATTCACCTCATACTTATACGCCCACCAGTCCGAGAATGTAGAAGCCCCAACTCCATGTGCAAGCATTTTATCGGCCACTTTATATCCCTCAAGAATATGAGTAAAGGTATTCACTTTGAATCCCATTGAATCAGCAACTTTCATCAACATATTGATCTCTGATTGTACATACGAGTGACAGCTAATAAAACGTTCTGACCGAAGGATCTCCGCCAACACCTCAAGCTCAAGATCTTTGCGCGGTTCCTTCACTTTTCCTTTTTCGTCAGACTTGAATTGTTCCCAAGCCGCCATATATTCCTGTGCTCTGTGAAAACCATCGTAGTAAACTTGCTCTACCCCCATTCTTGTCTGAGGAAAACGAACTGTATTAAAATCACCCCAATTCGCTTGTTTCACATTTTCACCTAGCGCAAACTTGATGAATTTTGGAGCGTTGTCGATCAGCATTTCCTCAGGTGTCGCGCCCCACTTAAGCTTGATCAAGGCACTTTGCCCTCCAACCGGATTTGCAGAACCATGTAGCAATTGTGCAGCTGTAACACCCCCAGAAAGTTGTCGGTAAATATTGATATCATCTGGGTTAACAACATCTCCTATACTAACCTCAGCCGAAATTGATTGCCCTCCTTCATTCACTCCTTTTGAAATAGCGATGTGAGAATGTTCATCGATGATACCTGGAGTTACATGCTTGCCTTTTGCATCAATTACTCGAGCACCTGTTGGAATGGTAAAGCCACCTTGTCCAACAAATGTTATTTTCCTGTCCTGAACGATTATAGTTCCTTCCTTGATCACACCTTGTTCCTCATTGGTCCACAACTGAGCATTTCGAATTACGATCGTTTCTGAACTCGGTTTGGTATCAAATCCATACGCCATGTGCGGGTACCATATCCGTTGACAGATCATAGTGTCGATTTCAGGATTTTTCGGTTCTTGCTTGTTTTCTTTGACCTTATCGCTCTTAACTGCCGACCACTGAACCCATCTCCCATCCGGAAGAGAAGCATCACCGAAAAGTACTCCCACTCTCATGTTTACCTTCCCATGAAGGCTAATACTTCCCTTGAAGTTTTCATCATCGACATTAAATTGAAGGGTAAGGTCATTCCCGATAAGTTGTGTAAAAGCTTTCAATTGTACCGTATCCTTTTTAGTCAACCCTGTCTTTTCATCTTTTACATCCTTGATCACAGACACTTTTGAGTCAGGCTTTTCTTTTGAGCCAGCAATTTCAAGAGGGTATCTTTTCCCGTCTACGTTGATCGTATATTTCCCAAGAATATCTTGCTCCGGAGCCCTGCTTAACACTTTCTGTTCACCAATTGTCCAGACTTCAAGAAGCTTTCCTCCTGCAAAAGGATCAGCAGAATAAATACTGAAACTTGCCAATTTGCCTTTTTCCAAAGTCCCCAATTTCTTTTCAACTCCGAGTAATTTTGCAGGATTAACCGTTAATGCTGCCAACACATCTTTCTTAGAGAGACCTCGTTGCATCGTCATGTTCAGATTTTTCCAGAACTGATCACTGGTCTTCAACCCACTACTTGTAAAACAAAAGTCTACACCTTCGGTCTTCATCACGTGTGGGTTAGAAGGTGCCATTTCCCAATGTTTAAGGTCAGAAAGTGGAATCTGTCTTGCCACATATGGATCTCTTACTTCATACGCTTCGGGAAAATTCAGAGGAAGGATCACAAACCCATTTACTTGACTAAATTGATCATGCGCCATGTATTCATTCCCTGAACCAAAGTAATTGAAATACAACCCAAATTCTTCCGCAATTTTTTCTGCTCTCAGGATTTCCCACTTGTCCTTTGTTTCAAACAAGATCGGAAGGGAATTCTGAGCAAGATAAGCTTCAATTGAAAGATCGGTTTCCTTTGAATTACCTCT
>Ga0222713_10005187_pt1 | contig 12768 bp, 10 predicted proteins | sample C33_649DmetaG_FD_165061 | JGI IMG/M metagenome (GOLD analysis project Ga0222713, IMG submission 165061) | Estuarine water microbial communities from San Francisco Bay, California, United States - C33_649D | ecosystem: Environmental > Aquatic > Marine > Unclassified | place: USA: California...
GTCCCTGGGCAAAGCGATGCGCGGCCTCGGCCAGCACTTGGCGCACCTCCGGCAAACCGGACAACACGGCGGAGATCGCCTTGAACTCGGCATCGGCGTACTGGGCCAACAGCAGGGACAAGGTGGTCTTGCCGCACCCCGGCGGGCCCCACAGGATCATCGAATGCACCCGGCCGGATTCGACCGCGCGCCGCAGGGCGGTGCCCGGTGCCAGCAGGCGGCGCTGGCCGACCATCTCGTCCAGGGTCTGCGGCCGCATGCGCTCGGCCAGCGGCTGCATGGCGCTACGGTCCACGCTCAGCAGGTCGGGCGCGTCATCGGGAAAGGTCTTGGCTCTGGCCACGCCGGCATTGTATCGCGGCGCCGCAAATGCCCTGTCGAAACCGGCGGCCCCGGCCCGCCGCTTCCGACGGATTGCCGGCGCGGCAGGCTCACGACGCCCGCGCCAGCGCGCCGCCGTTGGACGGCGTCAGTTGACGTCGCCCACCACGTCCACATCCTTGCCCGGCGCGTAACGGAAGGTCCCGCTGGGGAAAGACGGATTGCGCTTCCAACCACTGAAGGCGACCTCGGTGCGCTGTCCCACCGCATCGGTGAACTCCATGCGCTTGAGCTGCCCATCGGCAAAGCCCAGACGCGCCACCTCGAAGCCACTGCTGTCGTCGCTGCGCTTGGGCGTGAGGGTCATCCATTCCAGGCCGGCTTCGTCCGGGCCCTGGCTGACATCGAACTTGCTGTCCAGCTCGGCCGGCTTCATCAGCGCGGCCAGCGGGCTGGTCTGGGCTTCGTTGCCCTGTGCACGCACAGTGGCCTGCTGCAGGTCAGGCTCGTAAATCCAGACCTTCTTGCCGTCGGCCACGATGAGCTGCTCGTAGGGTTTGGCGTATTCCCAGCGGAACAGGTCCGGCGCCGACAGCGCCACGCGTCCGCTCGACTGTTCCTTGAGCCCGCCGTTGCCGTTGTAGACCTTCTGCGTGAACTGCCCATCCAGGCCCTTCAGGCCACTGGTGAAGGTGGTCAACTGGTCACGCGCGCCGGCCAGGGCGGTGCCGGCCAGCAGGACCGTTCCCAGAACGGCCAGTCGCAATGTGCGAATCATGGGAAACCCCTGTCGTGTTATTTCTGGTGCCAAGTGTGACGCGGCGTGCCTGAATCGGCATTCCATCCCCGGGCAGGACGCGTCCGGATGTTCAGCGCGACGCGCCGGAGGCCGTCTGCACCGTGGACAGGTCGCCATAGAGCACCTGCCCGCGGAAGCCGCGGCGCACGTCCTGGTAGAGCGCACGGAACGCGGCGTAGTCCTGCGGCTGGCAACGCTGATCCGGCCCGCGCATCGCGTTGAGCTGCAGGCGGTGGGTGGCGGTGATCTGCTGCCCGTCCCGCGTCCAGGTCACCTCGTAGCGTCCGGCCGCGTTGGCGTAATGGGCGCTGCGCGGGATGGCGATGATCGGCACCGAGGCCGGGAAGCGCAGCACGTAGGTTTCCTCACGCAGGGTCTGGTTGCACTGGAAGGGCGTGAGATTGGTCGGGGCCACGGCCTTGGCATACAGGCCCCGCATGGAGTCGGCACCGGGCATGTCGGGCAAGGTCATGCCACCGACGGTGGAGAAATCGACCTCGTCACGCGCGCTGAAGTCGAATGCATAGCCGAAGGGATGCTCCAGGTCGTCGGCGCGGCCACGCAGCTGCAGGTGACCCTGGCCGTCCAGCCCCGAGCCGGCCATGATCGAGTCTTCGATGCGCTGGCGGTTCTGCACGGTCAGTTGCGAGAACGTGCCACGCAGGCCGATCTCCCCCGTCGGACCGCTATCGATCTGCGTATGCCCGCTGACATTCCCCTTGTCGTCGTAATCGAAGGTGCTGATGGCGCGGTAGGCACTGCGCGAAGGGTCGTTCGGCGGGGTGCGCGCCACCAGGCCATCGGCGGTATGCACCACCGGCGCGTCCAGGTCGGACGCAGGCAATTGCCCGAACGGCGCATAAGGATCGGTCGAGTCCAGGTACAGGCCGAACTCGGGCACCCAGGTGATGGCATGGTTGAAGCGCCCAAGCACCACGCCAGGCGGCAGGACCGGACCGCCGCCGGCACCGATGAGCACCGGCGAACTGGCGATGCCCTTGGCCGCCAGCAGCGCCTCCAGGATCACGGTGTGGTCCTTGCAGTCGCCGTAACGGTTGGCCAGGATCGCGTCGGCCGGGTTGGGCTCCAGCCCGCCGTTGCCCAGGTATACCGCGACGTAGCGGATATGGGTGGCGACCCATTCGTAGAGGGCCCGCGCCTGGCCCTGGCGGTCGTCGATCCCCGCCGTGATCGCATCGGCTTGGCGCTGGATGGCGGGCGTGACCTGCGCGGCCTTGCCCGCGGCCACCTGGTAGGCCCGTCCCAGCTGCCCCCAGGTCTGGAAGGTGCTGGCCGTGATCCCCGGGCTGTATTCCCAGGCCGGCACGCTCCACGGCTGCGGCTCCATCGGCGTGGGATTGCGATAGGTCCAGGTCCAATGGGCCTGGCCGTCCTTCACCGTCCGCGCGCCGCCCTGCATCCCGGTGGCGTGCAGGAACATCGGCATGTCCGCCGGCGCGGTCAGCGTGACCTTGGCCTGGTCGAACTGCTGCATCCGCGGGAAGCTCTCCCACAGATTGAAGTAACCCGGGAAGTACGGCTGCACCTGATGGGTGCTGTAGCGATAGACCAGCCGCGTGCCCGGCGCCAGGTTCGGGAACACGATGACCTTGACCTTGCGGTCGGCATACATCGCCGCCGAGGCGCTGGAATAGCTTTCCTGCGTGTAGATGCGGTCCGGCGCCACGTCATGGCGCACGCCGTCCGGGGTCACCGTGTAGGCGGCCAGCACCTTCAGGCGCTCCATCTTCTCGCTGTAGCTCAGGCGCACCTGGCTCCAGGCATCCACGCCAGCCTTGGTCCGCACCAGGATCTCGTATTCGTCGGTCTGGGTGCTGGTGTAGTCGGGTGCGACGACGTAGTCGGCCAGAGAGCGGACGAAGCTGAAATTGGTGCTGGCTTCGCCGGCCGCTGCCCTGCCCGCTTCGCCGTCGCCGGTCTGGGCCAGCGCTGGCCAGCACAGCCAGACGCAACACAGGATCAGCAGTCGGCGCATCGGCGGGATTCCGGATCGGAGGAGCGGCATTGGAGTCCGCGCCCCCGGTTTGGTTCCCGGCCGAACGGATGCAAAGGCGGCGAGGCTCACCGTGGCGGCGGCGGCGCCAGCACGCTGCGATCACCATTGTGTTCGGGCGGACTGATCACGCCGGCGGCCTCCATGGCTTCCACCAACCGCGCGGCGCGGTTGTAGCCGATCTTCAGCCGCCGCTGCACGCCGGAGATCGACGCACGCCGGGTTTCGGTGACCACCTTGACCGCCTCGTCGTAGAGCGGATCGCTTTCATCACCCCCACCGCCACTGGTCTCGGGCAGGCCGGTCGCGCCGACCACCACGCCGTCGCCCATGGTCTGGACTTCCTCCAGCACGCCCTCGATGTAATCCACCGGGCCACTGGCCTTGAGGTGCTCAACCACGCGATGCACTTCCTCGTCGGAGACGAAGGCGCCGTGCACGCGATCCGGCATCGCCGTGCCGGGGGGCAGGTACAGCATGTCGCCATGGCCGAGCAGGGTTTCAGCGCCGGACTGGTCCAGGATGGTGCGCGAGTCGATCTTGGAGCTGACCTGGAAGGCGATGCGCGTGGGGATGTTGGCCTTGATCAGGCCGGTGATCACGTCCACCGACGGGCGCTGGGTGGCCAGGATCAGGTGGATGCCGGCGGCGCGCGCCTTCTGCGCCAAGCGCGCGATGAGTTCTTCGACCTTCTTGCCGACGATCATCATCATGTCGGCGAATTCGTCGATGAAGATCACGATGAAGGGCAGCGGCTCCAGCTGCCGTGGCATCTCGTCCAGGTCCGGGTTGGGCTTGAACAGCGGGTCCATCAGCGGCTGCCCGGCTTCCAGAGCGTCCTTGACCTTCTTGTTGAAGCCCGCCAGGTTGCGCACGCCGACCGCGCTCATCAGCTTGTAGCGGCGCTCCATCTCGGCCACGCACCAGCGCAGGCCGTTGGCGGCCTCCTTCATGTCGGTGACCACCGGCGCCAGCAGGTGCGGGATGCCTTCGTAGACGCTGAGCTCCAGCATCTTCGGGTCGATCATCAGCATCCGCAGGTCTTTCGGGCTGGCCTTGTACAGCAGGCTCAGCACCATGGCGTTGACCGCCACCGACTTGCCCGAGCCGGTCGTACCGGCCACCAGCAGGTGCGGCATGCGCGCCAGGTCGGCCACGGTCGGCTGCCCGGCGATGCCCTTGCCCAGGGCCAGGGTCAGGTGGCTGGCGGACTTGTCGTACTCGCGTGAGCGCAGCAGCTCGGAGAGATAGATCATCTCGCGGCTGGTATTGGGGATTTCCAGGCCGATCACGGTCTTGCCCGGGATCACGTCCACCACGCGCACGGATTTGACCGACAGGCCGCGTGCCAGGTCCTTGTCCAGCGAACTGATCTGGCTGACCTTCACGCCCGGCGCCGGCTCCAGCTCGAAGCGGGTAATGACCGGGCCGGGATAGGCACCGACCACCTGCACGTCGATGCGGAAATCCTTGAGCTTGAACTCGATCTGCCGCGACAGGGTCTCCAGGGTTTCCTCGGAATAGCCCTTGGCCTGCGGCTTGGGATCGTCCAGCAGGGCCAGCGGCGGCAGCCCGTCGGCGGTGGCTCCGGTGCCGTGGAACAGCGGGATCTGGGTCTCGCGCTTGGCCCGTTCGCTCTTCTCGACCACCACGGCGACGGGGGCCTCGATCTTGACCGGCTCGCGCTTGGCCCGGGCGACGGTGTCGGCCTTGCGGACTTCCTCGCGCTGCTCGCGGATCGCACGGGTCTTTTGCCAGTCCTCGGCCTGCTTGCTGCCCCGGCGCAGCAGCGCCGGCAGGGCCACGACCCATGCCCCGATGCGCTCCATCACCGCAAACCACGACAGCCCCGTCGCCAGGGTGATCGACACCAGGAACAGGGCCAGCAGGAACAGACTGGAGCCGAGCGCGCCGAACAGCGTGGTCAGCGAGTTACCGACCAACCGGCCCAGGATGCCACCCGCGCCCGCCGAAAAATCGTTGGCCGCCAGGCCGCGCATGTGCAGCAGCCCCGACGCCGAAATCAGAAAGCCCACCATCCCCACCAGGCGCAGCGCCGGCCCCAGGTCGGCCTCGCCCTGCTCGCCCTTGTCCATGCCAAACAGGGCGATCCAGGCGATGGCTCCGAGGATCACCGGCAGCACGAACGCCACGTAGCCGCAGAAGCCCAACAGCATGTCGGCGACCATCGCCCCCACGTGCCCGCCCAGGTTGTGGATCGGCGTGGTCAGGCTGCCGGCCTTGGACCAGCTGGGATCCTGGGGCGAATACGTGAACAGGCACGCCAGCAGATACAACAGCACCGGCGCAATCACGATCAGCGCCAGATCGCGCCACAGGCGCTGGCGGCCGGGACTGGGTGGCGATGTCGGCGTGTTGCGGCGCGCCTTGGGGGCGTCCTTTGACTTGCCGCGTTCCGGGAGCGCTTTTGCCACCTTGGGATCCGACCTCAGAAATACTTCGTTAGTGTTTGATACTAAACGAATCTGAAAGGGAAATCAGTGTTGTCATGGCCCTGGCGCGGGATCGGACCGCCGAGGGCGGAACGCCGCGTCGATCCGAGCGGATCGGCCTGAGCATTCCATCGGCGCGCCTTGATTCGTCCTGCCCGCACCGCCACTCTATGCGCCTGCACAACGGGCCTGTTCGCGTCCGTTCCGCGCTTTTTCGCCACAAATTTCGAGTATACATGAGCACTTCCAAGCACAGCCGCCTGTTGATCCTGGGCTCCGGTCCGGCCGGATGGACCGCCGCCGTTTACGCCGCGCGCGCCAATCTCAAGCCCGTGGTGATCACCGGCCTGCAGCAGGGTGGCCAGCTGATGACCACCACCGAGGTCGACAACTGGCCAGGCGATGCCCACGGCCTGATGGGTCCGGACCTGATGGCGCGCATGCAGGCCCACGCCGAGCGCTTCGAGACCGAGGTCATCTTCGACCACATCCATACCGCCGATGTGTCCCAGCGTCCGTTCAAGCTGTCCGGCGACTCGGGCGAGTACACCTGCGACGCACTGATCATCGCCACCGGCGCCACGGCCAAGTACCTGGGGCTGGCGTCGGAGGAAGCCTTCAAGGGCCGCGGCGTTTCGGCCTGCGCGACCTGCGACGGCTTCTTCTACCGCGACCAGGAGGTGGCCGTGGTCGGCGGCGGCAACACCGCCGTGGAAGAGGCCCTCTACCTGTCCAACATCGCCAACAAGGTCTATCTGGTCCACCGTCGCGACACCCTGCGCGCGGAAAAGATCATGCAGGACAAGCTGCAGGCCAAGATCGACGCCGGCAAGATCGTCCCAGTCTGGCACCACGTCGTGGACGAGGTGCTGGGCGACGAGGCCGGGGTGACCGGCCTGCGGGTCAAGTCGGTGCTGGACGACAGCACCCAAGACCTGAAGGTGCATGGCTTCTTCGTGGCCATCGGCCACACGCCCAATACCAGCCTGTTCGACGGTCAGTTGGGCATGAACAATGGCTACCTGACCATCCAGTCGGGCCTGGACGGCAACGCCACCCAGACCACGGTGCCGGGCGTGTTCGCCGCCGGCGATGTGGCCGACCAGCACTACCGTCAGGCCATCACCTCGGCCGGCTTCGGCTGCATGGCCGCGCTGGATGCCGAGCGCTTCCTGGATAAGGGCGCCTGAGCCGGAACACACGGTGATCTCGCTGGGAATGGATTCCCACGACGTCCTGCGCGCGGCCGTGCTCCACGGCGGCTGGCTGGCCTGGCCGGTCGCCGCCCTGCTGCTCATTGGCCTGTGGCGATGCAGGCAGCGCAAGACGCGCGTCGCCCTGGCAGGGCTATGCGCCGCCACGCTGCTGTTCCTGTGGGCACGGTTTGCCGAGCCCAACCTGATCGTGGTTCGTCACACCGTGCTGCACGGCACCGGCGGCACGGCACGCATCGTGCTGATCGCCGATCCGCACCTGGGCATGTTCAAGGGCGCCGACTTCCTGCGGCGCGTCGTGGCGCGGATCAATCCCCTGCAGGCCGACGCGGTGTTGATCGCCGGCGATCTGACCTACGAACCGCAGGGGCAGTCGCTCGATACCCTGTTCGCGCCACTGGCCGCCCTCAAGCCCCCGACCTACGCGGTCCTGGGCAATCACGATGAGCAAAAGCCTGGTCCGGAGATCGACTTAGCCTTGCGTGCGGCCCTGCGCGCGCAGGGCGTCGCGGTGATCGAAGGACGCACGACGCAGGTGCACGGGTTCGAGCTTGCCGGACTGGGAGATCGCTGGGCCGGCAAGGACGATGCCGGTTTTCTCGCCCGGATCCCGTCCAACCAGCCCCTGCTGGTCCTTGCGCACAACCCGGACAGCGCCGATCGCCTGCGGCCGCGTGAATACCTGTTGCTTCTGGCCGGACATACGCACGGGGGTCAATTGCGGATCCCGTGGCTGTACAGGCAGGTGCTCCCGGTGCACCATGGCTTCGATCGGGGCGAGCAATGGTATGCGGGCCCGCGTGGACGCATCCGCGTCTACACGACCTCCGGCCTGGGCGAGAGCGGCTTGCCGGTGCGGTTGTTCGATCCTCCCGTGATCGACCTGCTCGAACTGCGCCCCTAGACGTTTCCACTCCGCGCAGCACCACCTTCTACACCCCGCTCGCGATGAGGCTGGGCATACTGTGGGCTGTCTCCGCTGCTGGTCCACCCTGCCCCGATGATGTCCAAGTGGAAGCTGGCCTGGGCCAGGATCACGCGCAGGATGTGGTTTCGCGCCACGCTCTACGGGGCGCTCGGCGTGGTGACCGCGCTGGCCGGTGCCTTCGTGAAGTTCCTGCTGCCCGTCGGCCTGGCCGGCAAGATCGGCGCGGATTCGGTCGGCAACATCCTGGGCATCCTGGCCGCCTCGATGCTGACGGTGACCACCTTCTCCCTGTCCACCATGGTGTCGGCCTACGGCTCGGCCTCCAGCAGTGCCACGCCGCGCGCCGCGCGCCTGCTGATCGAGGACACGCGCGCGCAAGGAGCGCTGGCCACCTTCATCGGCGCCTTCCTGTTTTCGATCGTCGGCCTGATCGCGCTCAGCACGGGCATCTACGGCGACAGCGGGCGGCTGGTGCTGTTCGGCGCCACCATCGCGGTGATCGTGCTGATCACCGTCACCCTGCTGCGCTCGATCGAGCAGCTCTCGCGCTTCGGGCGCATGGGCGAAACCGTGGATCTGGTCGAGCGTGCCACGCGGGCAGCGATGCAGCGGCGGGCGGAGGATCCGCTGCTGGGCGGCATGCATTGCCTCGATGCCCTTCCCGCCGACACCCAGCCGATCGGCGCGCGCCAGGTCGGCTATGTCGAGCACATCGATACCACGCGACTGCACGCCCTGGCCGAAGAACACGACCTCACCGTGCACGTGGCCTGCCAGCCCGGCACCTTCGCCACCCCGGACCGTCCGTTGCTCCATATCCAAGGCCAGCCCGATCAGGAACTCACCGAGCAGCTGCGTGCCGCCATCAGCCTGGCCGACGCACGCACGATCGAGAACGATCCACGCTACGGCCTGGTGGTGCTGACCGAGATCGCGCTGCGGGCGATGTCCCCGGCGATCAACGACCCCGGCACCTGCATCGACGTGGTCGGCACCTGCGTGCGGCTGCTGTCCGGCTGGGCAGGCAAGTGCGCACAGGGCGAGATGCCGGAGGTGAAGTACCCCCGCGTCCACGTCGCCCCCTTGGATGAAACCGACATGTTCGACGACGTGTTTCCACTGATATCACGTGAGGCGGCCACCTCGCTCGAAGTCCAGGTTCGCCTGCAGAAGGCCTATGCGGCGCTGGCGGCCTCTGGTTACGCCCCCATGCGCCGGTCGGCGCATCTCCATGCCGGCCTGTCCCTGGACCGGGCGCTGCAGCACATGGACTTTGCGCCGGACCGCACGCGCCTGCAGGAGGTCGCGGCACGGGAGAACGGCGTGGAGCCTGGGGCGCATGCGCCATCGGCGCCGGAGCGGTCTTGATGGAAGCACGCTGGATCCGCGCGCTGGACGGGCTTGAAGCGACACAGTGGGATGCGCTGCACGATGGCAGCAACCCCTTCCTCCACCACGCTTTCCTGTCAGGCCTGGAGCAGACAGGGTGCCTGCGGACCGATTGGGGTTGGACACCGCAGCACCTGACCCTGTGGGAAGACGATCGGCTGGTGGCCGCCGCACCGGGCTACCTCAAGACCAATTCGCATGGCGAGTTCGTGTTCGACCATGCCTGGGCCCATGCCTATGCGCGCTATGGCCAGGACTACTTCCCCAAGTGGCTGTGCGCGGTGCCCTACTCGCCAGTGACCGGACCACGCCTGCTCGCACCCACCCCTGCGCTGCGCCAGGCGCTGCTGCTGGCCATGCAGGCGCATGTCGGGCGCCATGGACTGTCCTCGGCGCACGTGAACTTCCATACCGAGGCCGAGGACGCCGTGTTCGGCGCCGACTGGCTGGCGCGTACCGACGTGCAGTACCAGTGGCGCAATACGGCCGGCTGGCGGACCTTCGATGACTTCCTGGCCGCAATGGACCACAAGCATCGCAAGAACATCCGCCAGGAACGGGCCAAGGTGGCGCGCGCCGGCGTGCGCTTCCGGGTGGTCCACGGCGACGAGGCCAGCGATGACGACCTGGAGGCGATGTATGGCTTCTACCTGCAGACCTTCCACGAGTACGGCAATTCGCCTGCGCTGACCCTGGAGTTCCTGCAGGCCCTGGCCCTGCGCATGCCGCGTGCGCTGGTGATCTTTCTGGCCGAATACGAAGGGCGCCCGGTTGCCGGCGCCCTCTGCCTGCGCGGTGGGGACAGCCTCTATGGCCGCTACTGGGGCGCGGACGCCACCCTGGCCGGACTGCACTTCGAGACCTGCTACTACCAGGGGATCGACTACTGCCTGCGCGAGGGTCTGACCCACTTCGAGCCAGGCGCCCAGGGCGTGCACAAGATCGCGCGGGGCTTCTTGCCGACCTTCGTGCGCAGCCGCCACTGGATCGGCGATGAGGCCTTTCGCGAGGCACTGGCACGCTGGTGCGCCGAGGAGGACGCCTCGGTGCGTGAGCACGCGCTGATCCTCGCGCAGCGCTCCCCGTTCCGCTCGACGTCGGCGTGACCGGCCCCGTGGCGCCCCGACCCCTGCCCTTCCTGCTCGCTCCCGCGCCGGACGCCCCCTTCCCCGACCCCCGTCAGGCATTGACGGAACCGGACGGGCTCCTGGCCGTCGGCGGCGATCTGTCACCACCGCGCCTGCTCAACGCCTACCGGGCTGGCATCTTTCCCTGGTTCTCGGACGGCCAGCCGCCGTTGTGGTGGTCGCCGGACCCGCGCACGGTCTTTGCCACCGGCCGCGTTCGTCTGTCTTCCCGATTCCGCCGCCAACTGCGCGGCAGTGCCTGGGTCCTGCGTGCCGATACCGCGTTCGACCAGGTGCTCCAGGCCTGCGCCAGCGCGCCGCGTCCCGGCCAGGACGGCACATGGATCACCGCGGACATGGCGCAGGCCTACGGGCAACTGCACCGGCTCGGACACGCGCATTCGCTGGAGGTCTGGGATGACACCGGCACGCTCGTCGGTGGCATCTACGGCGTCGCCATCGGCCGCATGTTTTTCGGGGAGAGCATGTTCTCGGCATGCTCGGGAGGTTCGAAAGCCGCCCTCGCCGGGCTGTCCCACGTGCTGCGGGGCTGGGGCTGGCCGCTGATCGATGCCCAGGTCGCCAACGACCACCTGACCCGCATGGGCGCCGAGCCGATGCCACGGGACCGCTTCCTGCGCAAGATCGCAGACTTGGTGAAGCAGGAGGGCCGGATCGGCCCCTGGACCACGTCGGTGGGTCATCTGCCAGCCGCCACACTGTGCGTGGCTTAACAGCCGTATGGAGCCAGGTTCGCTTTCCCGTCCTCGCTTAGGGTGCTGATCCAGCCAATCGGGCGTGGCGCGACGATCGAATTCAATGGGTCATGTTGAAGGCCATGCCCTTTGCTTGACTCATAGAAGTGATGCGCATGCATAACCGTTCTTCCTGGATCAATGTGACTTATCTTTCTTGGATCGCTGGCGGCCCGTTCGCCACGCATTCAGGTCATGTATCTGCCGGCATCTAAATGAATGGTTTGGCCTGTTAGATATTCGGTCTCGATGATCATCCGTGTCGCCGGCCAGAGTTCTTCAGGGCGACCCATACGCCCTAGTGGAAGGTTCTCGGTGGGACCTGAAGCAATCGCTTTGGCCATTCTGCTTTCGATCAACGCGGGGGCTATGGCGTTGGCGGTGATTCGGTGCGGGCGCAGTGCAGTGGCATAGGCATGCATCAGGCTCTCGACACCGCCTTTCGAAGCGGCATAGGCGGCTGAAAGTCCCCCGCCGGTGCGGGCGGCGGCGGACGACATGAAGATAAGCCGGCCACCGTCCCGCTTCATGTGAGGCCATGCCGCTTGCGAGACAAGAAACGCGCTCGTCAAGTTTGCATGAAGCGTCTTTTGGAAATGCGCGAGATCGAGACGGTCGATCGGGCATACTTCGCCGATGCCCGCGTTGTTGATCACGCAGTCGATGCGACCGAAGTGCGCGAGCGTTTCATTAATAAGTCGCTGAGCATCCTCGGCGATGCTGACATCCGCCCGAATACCGATGCCGTCATTCAAGCAAGACACCAACTGACCGACTTCGGCGCTCTGAGAGCGATAATTTACAGCGACATAGTGCCCCTCGGACGCAGCCGCGACAGCGAGCGCAGCGCCGATGCCGCGTCCAGCGCCTGTGATGAGGATGACCTTTGCCGAAGGCTTCTGGATGTGCTGCATGATTGTTCAACTCGATGAAGGGGGCCTTGCCGTCCGCAGTCCTACGGCCTCTCACCTTATTTGACGCGTCGCCATTCGATCCGGATCTCGGTGCCCTCGGGCCGCCGAAATCTCTCGGACATGCGGTCACCATCAACAGTAAGCGTCAGATCGTCACGGGTCCGCACGCTGCCCACCCAATTTGGGAATGTCGAACCCAAGACACGGTTTCCGCTAAATTCTCCATTGCTGTCGACAGTATAGGTGCCGAAGAATCCGATACTGCGTGACATCGCCATACGGTTCTCTTGATCCGTCCCCTCACCGCGCGCATTGGACGCAAAACGAGGCGTGTCGGCGTCGGTAAGTACCTCAACGAAGTGCATATCGGGCGTAAAGACGAGGAGACTGTTGGGTTTTTCTCCATAGGCGGGAATATTCTTTCCGGCAGGGTCGATCGTCGCCGATACCATTTTCCATGTGCCCAGTACCTGATTTTCAGCGCTGGTCTGTGCGAAGGCGAATGAGGACAAGGTGCCGAGGGCGAGCGCCAGCATGATGGGACGAATAGACATGTTTTTTTTTCCTCTGTTCCTGGTGTCTAAGGAACCTCTGAACAACTCCCTCAGATGATGGACAATCGGCTGCAGGCCTTCAGGACATGAATCCATGCAACTGACCTTTGGTGACGCGGAAGATCTGGGCCAGCGCAAGCAGACGCGGCGCGAGGTGTTTCTGGGCCAGATGGACCAGGTGGTGCCGTGGAAGGCGCTGTTGTCGCTGATTGAGCCTCACTACCCCAAGTCCGGCCGTCGCGGGCGCCAGCCCTACGCGCTGGAGACCATGTTGCGCATTCACTTTCTGCAGCAGTGGTA
>Ga0222713_10005189_pt1 | contig 12765 bp, 19 predicted proteins | sample C33_649DmetaG_FD_165061 | JGI IMG/M metagenome (GOLD analysis project Ga0222713, IMG submission 165061) | Estuarine water microbial communities from San Francisco Bay, California, United States - C33_649D | ecosystem: Environmental > Aquatic > Marine > Unclassified | place: USA: California...
ATCGTTCAGGAGAGAAGAAAGTTCGGACCTCAAGGAATGTCAGAGAGGCTATCAGGTCAGAGTTGTTAAACTCGTATGGGATACAGAAACCTAGAGGTCCGAACTTTCTTCTCTCCTGAACGATTGAGTGCATGAAGCAGATTGAGTAAACAACCGATCTCCACTTGTCATAAGGCTCAACCTTTTCAAGGAAGTCTTGGTTGATGATAGTGCTGAAAGTTCTTGAAAGACCAGCCTATAGACCCTTTGGTGGCTCAGTTGTTACCTTTACGGCCATTTGAAGCAAAGAAAGTGGGAACTCCTTGTGAGGTTCACAAGTAATCCAGAGTCTGAAGTCTTTGTGTACGACCTTGTCCTTGGGGTTGAGGACATCCTCCATCTGTCCCATGAACTCAAGACTCAAGTGGCAGTTATTAAGTACTACCCACTTTCCGGAAATCATGCACTGATTAATAAGGGCCATAGCAGGGATTTCCTATTCTTCTCCCATAGAAACCTTACCAGTGGGGAACTGTTTGTGTTGTCCCTTCTTGGCGAAGTCATCGATGGTTCCAGTAGGGTCGGCACCTGCAGAAAGGAGATAGAGAACGGGGATGTTATTAGCAGTCTCCTCATAGGTATCATGGATGAGATCAGTGATTGGTCTAATGTACTCGTCTCCAAGAACGTTCTTAATGAACATGTTGGCAACAAGCATGGTTCTATCCTCTCTCATCGCTCTCACCAAGCACATGTGGATGAATGAGCCGATGTTTGCATCCGCATTAATTTTCTCCTCGTAGTCTGGAACTGGAGAGTTCTCGGGCTCATTTTCTTCGATCCAGTTTCTCCATATAGCATCGTTTCTCTGGATTCTGTCGGGAAGCTCTTTGAAGAAGCAAGTGTGATCGTTGTTGAACTTGTGCTTTGACAAAGCCTTGAGGTTAAGCCATGTCTTATCGGTCATCCAGCTGAAGATCTTGTTGCGGTCATCGACACCTGCACCGGCTTTAAGGAAGAGATTGACATCACCAGCAGTCAGCTTGTTGTCCTTGATAAGGATCTTGGTGCTCATCATGAGCTTGAAGGTTGTCTTGTCTCTCTCGAAAAGACCTCTATTGATGTATCTGTACACTCTTCGAGTGAGCTCAGTTCTGATGTTGATAACTCTCTCCTTAACAAGCTGAGCCTTTGGAGAGAAGTCAATGGCAGCATCGAAAAGTCCAAGGAATTAAGCGAGTGAAGTGTTGTACATCCAGTTTACCATTGTCATCTCGACGACACAGAAGTAGAGAACTGCACCTCTGGCAGCAGCAGGTCTGAAGGACTCTCTCTTTTCGTTAATTTCAATTTTCTTTTCATGAGCCTCCTTAAGCTTCTCATTCACTTCTTTGGACTTGAGCTTAATAGTGGCAAGCACTTCAATCAGCTCAACATCATCAAGGAGAGAACCTTCTGCGTTAGCAAGTCTGTCCAACAGCTGCTCTTCGTATGACTGAAGAGTCTTAGTGTTGGCAGTGACGTCCTCTTGAAGTTGATTCAGAGTCTCTTCCAAAATCTTTTGCTCTTTTGAAATTAGTCTAGCAAGCAGTTGTTGCTCAAGACCACCTTGCGTGACAGTGAAATCAATAATTGTAGTCTTAGCAGCAAGCTCAGGAGAGAAGTGAGGGTTGGCTAGACGAGAAGTCATGTAGAGTCTAAACTTGATGTCGTAGTCCATGTCCTGATCAGCAATCTTGATCAATCTATTTCTGCCTTTTACGATGATTTGCTTTTCGAGAATAGGATCAAGCATGGGGTCAACCTCATTTTCAATTGACTCAATCAAAACTGGGAATCCTTCTGACAGAGGTACTTTAAGAGCATCTCTCAGGTTAGGATGGTTCAAGGTCAATACACAATTGTGCTCGAGAAGCTCAGGCTCTCTTGACTTGATCCAGTGGATAGCCTGACCCTGTGGATCAATCATGAGTGGGTATCTAGATGATCTGGTAACCATGATACCGTTCTGGATTGAGAGTTCATCAGCTGGAAGACCCTCAAGATTCCACTCACCAACAGTGGCTTAGTCGACAAGGAATTCAGTGAGCTTAAGGTTGTCAGACACTGGAATATTCTTCTCCGTGATGTCATTGTGGAAGTACTCTTCGAGCAGTTTATCTCTGAACTCAGCGTTGAATGGACCGCAGTAGGAGACGAAGGCACAAGCCTTGGCAACATCACCAACAAGTCTAAGCTTAAGAGACTTGAACTCGTTGGCGTTTTAGATCCATCTGACTTTGTTGTCTTACAGGGAGTTAATAAGTCTGTTAGCCTGGTCCATCTTCTTTTTGGTTTTAGCAGCATTTTCTTCGAGAACAGTCTTCTTACCAATAGCATCGTCATACTTCTTCTTAAGAGCATCCTTGAGGGCTTGCACTTTTGCTAGCTCCTGTTCAGCTTCAGCGAGGTTAGCCTCTGCCTCCTCAAGCTCAGCTTTCTTGATCTTAAGAAGTTCAAGCTTGGGTTTGACAATTTTAGAAGCCTTATGGTAGTCGCTCATAGCTGCAGCCCATGTGCAAAGACCTTCCAGGGCGGCTGATGACTTTTTGGCAACTGGTCCGTTATAAACTTCTCTACCATCAGGAGTCTAAAGTAGAAGGTATGGCTCAAGAAGCTCAATAGTCTCCTCATTAATGTTATCCTTCTCAAAATTTGAGAAATCAAGGAGATCCTTAAGGAAGTTGGAGCTACCAAGAGTGAGCTTGGTGCAGTTGTCGAAAGAGTCACATACGAAAGGAATGTCGGTCTTCAGGATGTTAAGGTTTCTAGGCTTAACAACATCCAAAGGTCGCATGAATAAAATATGGATGGTGTCCATAATCAGTCTCGTCGTATCGACTGCGTTTCTCATACCTTTCAGCTCGTTGATATCTGCTGGCTTGATGGAGTCGGCAGCTGCAATGGCCTTATCGAGGAAGGGCATAGCCTTGGCCAAATCCCTATCTGCACTCTCCTTCTCACCTTCAATCTGTGTCTTTTGAGCAATACAGTTTGCCTGGACGACAGCGACTTCATCTGCTTTTATCTTGGCCTTTCTGCTTTCAACCTCGAGCTCCTTAAGCACTTTCTCTACTTCTTCTGTTGCAGCCTTAAGAGTAACTTCCTCCTTTTTAAGAGCAATTTTTAAGACTTCTACACCCTCAGAGGCTTCGGCGAGTTTTTCTAGACCACTGACAATGTTTCTTTCTTCAACATCAATACCATTGTACTTCTTTGTGTAAACATCCTTGTATAAATCAATGAAGGACAGGTAAGATTTTGGAGTGACGTAAACGTAACGACGCATTCTCTGGAAGTAAATATCGCACACTGATGTAACAAGGTCGTGGCACTTGCCCATATGCAGCTCAAGAGCAGCTTTGACCTCTTTCTTAGCGTCCATTTGGAACACGGAAAGGAATTTGTGGGACACAGCCACCAGAGCATCTTCGGGCCACGGAAGGAACCAGTCAATTGAGCACTGGGAGAAGAGGGATGGGAACTTTTGGGATCTCTCTCTGAACTTATTTCCGACTGGAGAGAAGGCAAGAATCATGTGGAGTTGATCCTTGACTCTGTTAATAAAGAATGTCCATAGCTCAAGAAGGGATGGTTCAACACCTTTTGTTCCACCGATTTCCTTGACAAATATGTTCTTGCACTCAAGAGCGAAGACATCCTTTTCGTCCTTGGGGATGAGACCTGGGATTTCACCAGTAGCAAGCATCGAGTTGATTGCCTCAAGGAAGGTCTCAGACTTGATTTCAGCGTCAGTCATGATGAATGACACAGACTTGCCCATTGGGCCTGCAGTTCTGTAAAGCTCCTTGATATCATCCTTAAGGTGTTGGTCAGCATAGGACTTGGTCAGAGAAATCTAGAAAAAGAACTTAGCTGCAATGAAGGAAGCTAGCTTGGTAAGAGATTGCTTGCCTGAACCACCCACACCGACTAGGAGGATGTTGCCACCAGGAGTGTTTATGATTCTGGTAATTCTAAGGAGATGCTTAAGGGCATCGTCGAAGATGACGAGACTCATCTGCTTGGAGGCGTTCTTAGTGTTGTAGTTTTCAAGTTTCTGGTTACAAATCTTTCTGATAGTCTCAATATCGGGACATGCCTCATAAACGAATGGAGCCTCAGCGACAATATCACCGTACTCATCAACCTCATCTTCTCTCATGAAATCACAGAATAGCATGTCAGTCATAAGTTGTTCGTCATCGAAACCAAGAGAGTCACGGAACTTGTCTTTGGTAACTTTGTCAAGGAGGTCAGAGAAGACTTTTTTGTCGCTGTTGCTGATAAGCTTATCAATGAAAGTTCTGTCACACTCGTGTCTCCAAAGGCCAATCAAGAAGAGTTCTGGTCTCATCTTGGTCTTAACGTTCAAGGATTTCTTAATTACTTCGTAATCTGGCTTTTGGACAACTGCGCAAAGTCCTGAGAATACACGTGCAAGCTCACGAATAGTGAATGTATAGTGGAACTTGGCAGGAGTTGGCAGAAGTCTTCTCTTGGTCACGTCCCAAATGGCAATTGTTGCATCAACGAGGTAACCCTTCATTTGGACAATTTCTGGAGTGTACTTTTTAGGGTTGAAAAGAACTTCAAGGATTCTACCGTAGATGTTCTCAATTGATCTGGTAGAAGGAGGAGTCATGTTCATAGAGAAAAAGTGTCTCTTGAGTCTGGGGGGAATGTCATTACGACCACCACCTGGATGGTTCATAGCAGCCAAAAATTGAAGGCCTTCAATTCCTCTGAAGAGACCACGCTCATCCTTTGACAGGAAGTAGAAACCTTTCTGCTCAATAAGCTATCTAGTGATCTCAAGAGTAATCTGATCACCCCAAGTGTTGACGAAGGGCATGCTCAAGTCATCAAGGAAGACAGTCATCTTCTTGCCCTGAGGAGGAGCGTAGGTTCTAGATTGTTTCTTCTCTACTTCAGCCTCAATTGACTCCTGGAAGTTGAATGGAGTAGTTGCACTAGAGAAGTTAATTCTCTTCATCAGCATCTTATCAGTGTCAAACTTTGAGCAGTACATCAAGATGACTGAGGTCTTTGCAGTACCTGGACCACCAACAAGTAAAGTATTAAGGTGTCCTGGTTCTCTTCTTATCTAGTTGCGGACAAGAGGAAGGGAGGAAATCTTGCTTATAATGTACTCAGCTCTGGTCGAGTCAGCGGTAGGAATTAGGAGCTGAGAGAACATAATTCTCTTTGGAGGAGTCCATTGCTCAGCCTCCCAAATCTTCCACTGCTTAGTCTTTTCGTCAACGAAGTAGTCGAAGATAGTTTCTTTCTCCTAACCAACTCTTTGGGCCTGGGCCTGAGGAAGTGGAGCGTTTCTGCTCTCAAGGTACTTGTGGAACTTTTCACGCTCATCAGTTTCGAAGAGACCAGCACAAGCCCATGCAAGACAGTAAAGGAACATCTTTTCAAAAGCGTTCTTGTCAACAGACTCTTGCTTGGCAATATACAGTTAGAGGAGTGCAGTGAGTAAATTGAGCATTTGGTTAATTCTTACGACCTCTGGGCATGCCATGACATAGACGTAGTCTCTAGCAAGCATCTGGAACATGTTTGTCTTTTCCATGTACTTCTCAGTGAACTCCAGCATCCACTTCTCCTCATCGGGATTGCAGTATCCACGTTCTTGGACTCTATCCTTGCACCAGGTCTCAATTAGAGGCTTCCAGTACAAATCAGTAGCAGAAACGTAAATAATACCACAACGAGAGACAGTAGCGGGTGAGGCGTTGTTCAAGTTCTCAACTTCGAAGACCATCTTAGTGTTGTCAGACATTGGGATTCTCTCGGCGTTGGCGAGGGTAAGAATCTTGTTGTCATCGAGCACAGTGTTTAAGTTTTCAATCCAAATGGCGTCGACTGGACCATCACAAACAATCCATGAGAAGTGCTTGTTCTTTTTGTCATTGCATTTCTTCCAGATTTCAGAGAAAACACCAGGAATCCACTCTCCAGTGACAGTATTCATGACACCATACATTTCCTGACCCTTAATAGACTTAGGATTCATTCTAGTCATCTTGTGCACAAGACCGTTCTCAGTAAGAGCATCAGTTAGAGTGTTCATGATAGTAGTTTTGCCACTGCCGACAGAGCCGACAACCATGAATCCGTGACGCACAAGAGAGGTTTCATAGAGCTAAATAATCTTAATGAACCAGTCTTGTTTGTCCTGAAGGTTTCTCTCCTTGATAATTTTGCGGACAGCAGACTCGACCTCCTTGTATACCTTCTTGGGAATATCTTTCTATTTGGGGAAGATATCCTTAAGCAAGGACAGGAAAAGAGGAATATCCTGAGCAACGAACTTGGAGAGGTTCATATCTCTCAGGGTTCTTGCCATAATCATTTCTTCAGAGGCACCCTATGGCTCAGTTCTCTTTGAGTTACCCGCAGTTCTAAGGACTGAAAGAATGTTTCTAAGTCCGAAATCGTAATGTCTCTGCTTGGAGAGCTGCTCCTCGCAAAGTCTGTAAAGCTCGTTGAACTTGAAGGAAAGGTTTTCAGCATCCTTGTAACCGACGGAAGAAAGCTTAACCATGATAATAATTCTTCTGTCAGGAGTCATCATTGTCACACCTCTGAACAGTACTTTCAGATTTTCGGGAAGTTCTTGACGACCAGCGTAACCTGGGTTCATTGTAATGAAGTAAGCGCAAGACTTTATCAGAAGAATGGGCTTCTCCTCGTTGGGGAACATGAATCTCTTCAAGTTCTGCTTCTTGGCCTAAGTGATAGACTCAACCTGAGCAGCGACGACGGAAAGAGTTGCTAGCGAGATTCTGTTGAACTCATCAAAGCAACCCCACAGACCAGACTGGCATACTCCCTTAAAGATCTTGGCCATATCTCTGTATTTATGCTCATCAGAGCAGTTGGTGACGACGACGAAAATACCAAGTGTTCTTCCAAGATCCTTGACAGTTTCAGTCTTACCTGTTCCTGCAGGACCAGCTGGTGCACCACCGTAGTTCATGCCCAGAGCCTATGAAAGAGTAACGTAGCATCTGTCAGTAAGAGCAGTGATACAGAGTCTCTCTTTGGCACCGAGGAACTCGTAAGAGTATGTGAAATTGACATCAGTGACTGAGACTTGAATGTGGTTATCCTCGCGTCTGAAAGAGCAGCGAGTGTTCTTGCACCAGTCAAAGTCGTTGGCGTCTTTAATTCTGTTGTTTCTGCAGTCCTCGGCAATAATTTTGAAGACATCAACCTGATGGACATGAATTGTCACTAAGGTCTCAACCTTGCATCTGTCAAGTTTATTGAGGTCTGTGAGGCAGAGATCAACAAGTTCATCCTTCATCTTCATGAAGTCCTTAGCTTTCTTGGTGAGCTCAGCATGCTTTTCTTTCTGACTCTTCTCCAGGCACTCATTAACTTTATCGGCCCACAAAACCTAAATACCCAGAAGGGCAATTTGAGACTGATAAGCTCTGACAAAGTCAATAAGACCCATAGAGAAGCAATCTTGGGCACCCTTTATACAGACAGCTCTAACGGATCTCTGCATTTCCTTTTCAAGTTTACCAAGCCAGTCTTCAATGTTGCCTTCGGCAAGAACAGCCTCAATAAGCATGAGTTTTTCTTCGCAGCTTCCCATGATCATGTTAATGTCAACTATCAGCTTTCTGTTTGTTTCATCGAACGATACTCTGTGAATAGCGTCGAAGAGCTTTTCAAAATCATCCTAAACAGCATTGGGGTCACTGCCCATTGATAGGATTGAAAGCAAATCAGCGTTTGAAATGAAGTAGAAACGAGGGAACAGAGATCTCTTAGTTTCAAGGAAGTTTTCCAGTTTTTTCTGACATACCTCAAGACCCTCTTGAAGTCCTGGAAGGGACTGTCTGAGGATATCATTAGTGCAGCACTGGATAACATTCTTGGTGTCAAATGCCTTTTCCATAATCTTAAGCCATTGCTTGTCAATACCCTTGAACTTCTTGCTCTCAAGAGGCAGTTCCTGTGCAATAGATTTGGATGAGAACACAGATACAAGGTTCGTCCAGAGGTTCTGAACCTTTAGCCATTTCTCAACAGTGTCCTGGCACTCAGCAAGCTGAGCAATCTTTTCGAGGACGGTAGCCTTGAAGGGCTTGACATAACGCATGGCGTTCATCTAATTGAGCTGCATGATGTGCTCTTCAAACTTTTCCTGAATATCGAGGATGTTTCCGGACAGGATTGAGGGGTGATCAACTCCCTTAAAGTTTCTGATGTCAAACTCAGCAGCCTCCCAGTATGCAGTGATTTCCTCATTGAGAGCCTTTTCTAGCTTCGCTTGCTTGTCGGCAGAGTCAGTGATATCTTCAATGTCGTCCTTGAATTGAAGAAGAGGTGCCTCTAACAGCTGAGCAAGATTGAACTCCTCACTGTCGTATGGAATTTGAGTCTTGGACATTTCAATGATCTCGTCCCAATGTCTTGGGCGGATGGTTGGTTTTGCAAGAGCCTCAACGAGAGGAATGATCTCAGTCATGTTTTCAATCTCAACCTTGAGCTCCTTATAAGCGTCCCAACCTTTAAGGGAGCCTGGCAGCTTTGTGCAGTCACGACCGAAGACTTCAATTTACTCGGTCATCTTGTCAATTTCTTAGTCAATGTCGTGCCACTTGATGTCTTTCCACTTAGTGATAGTGTCCTTAACTTTGGAGTACAGAGAGTAGAGCTTGTCTAGAAGAGAAATTTGCTTTTCAGTCTCAACCAGCTCTGGGTACTCTTGGTGAGGAAGGCCAAACAGAGTTTCTCCGGAGTTGAATGTGTCAAACTTTCTTTTTCTGATGGAGTACTCGTCGTTGAACAGGCGCAGTCTGTTCAATGCTTCCTTTGGCTCAATACCCGGAACCATTGGACCATTTTGCTCGAAATTTTTTCTGAAGTCCTTGACGTCGGCAATAAGATTGGTAACACCCTTAACGAGAGTCATCTTGAACTGAGACTGCTGGCCCTGGAGGTTGTTGCGGATGCCCATTGCCTGAGCAACAAGACCACCCCAGTCCTTATCGAGAATGGTTTGAGGATCCATCTCTTCCTTCTCCATTATCTCAGGAAGGTAAGTTTCAAGAAGAGTGCACATCTCAACAACGGGTCTGAACTCAATCTCAATTTCAGACTGCTTGGTCCTGATTTCCTCGAGAGCGTGCATGACGTTGCCGAGGGAGTCAATGTCCTTGACAGGCTTTTCGATCTTGAGACGGATCTGCTTGATCTGGTCATTAAGTCTCTCCATGAGGATTTTAGCTCTCTTGTGGAGATCCTTTGCGTAAGCATCCTTCCAAGACTCGATCCACTTCTTGAGTCCAAGCTTGACGTTATTGGTCTTGAGGCTCAGAGCTCCAATTTGGTGGTAGTCAGTCATCAATTTGATCTTGTCCTCGAAGCCAGTGAACTCCTTGAGTTTCTCTTCGAAGTCCTCCAAACCAGGATTGGTGCTGTTGAACTTCTTGAGGCTCTCGTCAATCTTCTTCTTCCAGAGCCAGTCGTACTCCTCGAAGGTTTTCAAGAAAGTGTTTACGTTATTCTTGGTGCCCTGGATTGAACCTGTAAGCAGAAGAATGACCTTTACTATTTCCTTGTCTTTGGCAATCCAATCGTAGAAGGGCTCCCTTTCTTCCTCAGGTATGTCCTTTTGGTTCCAGTTTTGGACTCTCTTGGTGGATTTGAGAACATGAGAGGCTGCACGGTTGATTGCGCTCTGCACTTCCTCAAGAGAGGGCTTAAGGGTGCAGGAGTCATAGTCTAGGTGGACATCGACTTCGAAGAAGGGTTTCAAGATTTGCTTAGGCATGTTTCTTCTTCCACAAATTCTCTCTTTCATTTGATTAAGTGAATACTTAGTTGCATGTAAAAGAGCCTGATACATTGACCAGTTATAGTACTTTGACAGCTTCTGAATTTCTTCAGCTGAAATTGGCTCAACATGCTAATCAAGCTAATATGAGCAAATCATCTGAATCAGGTCTTCGACTGCTCCTTCAACTTCGAAATTCTTTGACTTCAGCTTTTCAGACTCTTCAGAAATCCATTCAGCCTGCATCGAGACGAACTCGTCGAGAGTAAATGTCTGGGCATCCTGAGGAAGGTTAACAAGGACGGTCTTAGAGAGGGCTTTGAGATTGTTTTCAATTCTATTCTCCATGATGTCGTTGATGTTGATTATCAATTGTTCAAGTTTGGCAAGGCCAACGTGCACATGGTTGAGGTAGCCGTCAATATTCATTGAGGTCCAAGTCAGGGTAACCATACCAGGACGGAGTTTGTACTCCAAGTCCTCAAGGTGGGGCACGAGGAGACTCTTGGTGTTAGGTCTAATTTTATTGACAATTCTGTCATACTCCTTAAGAACGAACTGGAGCTCGTTGTTATAGAGTTTGAATTTGTCCTCCTACAATAGAACAATCTTAGCGCTCTCGGGGATGTCAATTCCAATTCTTGTGATGCACTTGGCCTCTCTAATGAGAGTCAAGATCTCCTTATCAAAATTGACGTAGAGCTTGTTGTTCTCAGGGTGGCGAATGATGAGAGTTGCCTGGAGACCAGCCTTGGCATTTTCAACTTCCTTGATCCATTTTTCTCTCCAAAGGTATTCGAAAGAGAATAGAGTGTAACCAATCTTGTTGTAAGCCTTGACTGCCTTCTTGCTCTCCTTTTGCTTGATCAGGTCCTGAGGGAACTATTCCATGGGGCCCGAAATTCTAAAGAACAAGTGTCTTGACCAAGTAATGCTACCAGATACGGTTGGCAAGTTTCTCACGATTGGAGGGTTATTCTTGTGGCGGTTGTACTGCTCCTCAATCTGCGAAATCTCCAGTCCGTAATTGTGGAATAGAAGAGTGTACTTGGAGTTAAGACCATTCTTAAGGTTTTCTCTGTGAAGAATAGCCTTGAACTTTCTGAGAAGCTTAAGGGAATCTTCGATAGATGTAATGTTTTCAAAGTTTCTGTCAATGTAAGCCTGAAGCTCAGTCTCAACAGTTGAAACGTCCACGTTGAACTCAACAAAGTCTCTATCAAAGGTGTTCTTGCTTTGATCAAGAAGGGCATTGTTTTTCTTCTAGAGGTTCTTCCAGCACTTCTCAAAAGAGTCAAGAATGGGCTTGATACCTTCGAGGTTGTGCTTCTCAAGAGTGCGGAACTGGTCAATGGTGCCAAACAAGTCAATGAGCTTGTTAACACGACGAGCAAACAAGTTGAACTTGCCAAAGATCTGGTTGGTTGAGAACTCGAACTGCTTACCCTTGGGCATCTTCTGAAGGCGGAGTCTTGTTTACTCATATTGCTTCTGGTAAGCGTTGTTGAGGTTAACACAGCTCTTAAGCATAGGAATGAGTTCCTGAGGAGGGAACTGCTCGAAGTCCCAAAGGATATCAGCAGATGGGAACTCCTGGCCCTTCTTAATGACCTCACCTCTGCGTATCTTTCTAAAGTTGAGGATCATGAACTTGCAGCGGGTGATCATCTGGTTGGTGATCTTTATGAACAAGTTGGTCATGCGTTCGTTAGTGTTATAGTAACGAGCAATAGTGTGGATCATCTTAATTGAGTTCATCAGAGCTGGGAGAGTCTCGGTGATGGTGTCAGGGTCACCATTGTACAGAGGGTCGATGAACTTTTCCAGTGTCTGAAGGTACTTCACGTTATCCTTAGCTTCGTTTAAAGCCTCAGTAACGCGAAGCTCAATGCTGCGCCACTTAGAGGTTGCAAGGTAGATCTTATCACGAGGCTTGCCAGCTACATCAGTAGATGTGCTCTAGGAGGCCTGTGTCAAGACATCATACACAGTTCTGCAATTCTTGCTTCTAAGCTGCTCGGAGATGCCAGTAAGCTTTCTCATTCTCTATTTCCAGTACTCGAGCTCCTGGAGGGGGTGAGAATCTCTGGTGTCAATCTTTTCTGCGTCAGCTCCATCCAAGGCAGCTTGGATTTGTCCGCTCCACTCGTTGAAGATGTTCTCAAAGTCGTTTATCATTTCCTAGCTGGGAAGCTTTCCAGTGGAATGGATATTTCTGGCTTCGTTCTCCCACTGAGGGTCGAATGGTCTCAAGCTGATGTTGCTCTGCAGAGACTTAAGGGCTTCTTTTAGCTCGCCAGAGAAGCTGTCGAAAACTCCGAGGAATTCTTTCTGCTACTCGTCGTTGCATTAGCCCCATTCTTGCTTAGTGAGTTTCTCAACAATTGGCTTGTAAATTTGGTTGATGATCACGTTGAATGAGGTAACAGAGTGTTCTGAAACTTCACCAAATAGGATACCCTCGTCGTTGGTGGCGTTGGTGTTCATTGGTTTGCCCTGAGGAGTGGTTCTAATAAAGTAAACTCCCTTGCCCTTGAGCTTGAGCTTCTCTCCGTCGGAGACGAAGAACTCTTTGTGACCGCCGTAGTCTTTGACTTCGCCAGTTTCAGTTATCTTGTACTGCGTTTGGTAGTAGACCAGGAGCCTTGAGCTTCCAACTCCTGCAAAGAAGTCTTCAAACAAGGGCTTGAAATCAGCTTTCTTGAAGACATCCATGACTTCAATCTCCTGGACGTTGAAAACGTCAGCTATGGTAGAGGCCATCCATTTGGCCCGCTATGTCATTGCCATTTGCTTTCTTAAAATATTGATTATAAAAACTTGAATTAACCCGCTTTTAAATAAAAATTATTACAAAAACACTAAATCATTGGTCTATATTTCACCATCAATATCATTCAATGTTTTCGTTTAATTAACAATCTATCATTATACCT
>Ga0222713_10005192_pt1 | contig 12760 bp, 7 predicted proteins | sample C33_649DmetaG_FD_165061 | JGI IMG/M metagenome (GOLD analysis project Ga0222713, IMG submission 165061) | Estuarine water microbial communities from San Francisco Bay, California, United States - C33_649D | ecosystem: Environmental > Aquatic > Marine > Unclassified | place: USA: California...
CGCAATCTACTTGGCAAGCTCGATGGCTTCAGAGCGGAGACCGCATCACCGGAACCTCCCGGAATCTCCGGGGAAGTTTGCCTGATCAGGGCCCACTTCAAGACACAAGAGCGGAGCTCGCTCCGCTGGAGCGTTCTCCTTGACCTGGCCGAAGAGCAGCGGAGCGAGCTCCGCTCTACGGGGCGTTCCCTTGATCTGGTCGCGGAGCAGCGGAGCAAGCTCCGCTCTACGGGCGTTTTGCTTTGATCCGTGACGGAGGGTGGCGGTGTTATTCGCAGGCCTCGCCGGCAACCGGCAACCGGCCAGCGCGGCAGCGCGGCAGCGCGGCACCGGGCTGGGATTGCCCTTCGTGCGCGAAGTCGCGCGCCTGCACGGCGGCCAGGTGCAGCTGGCCAACGCGCCCGGTGGCGGGGCCGAGGCCCGCATGCAGTTGCCGACGTCCTGAGCGCAAGCAGGTCCGCCCTGCCGCGCGTAGAGCGGAGCTCGCTCCGCTGGAGCGTTCCCGTTGACCTTACCGAAGAGCAGCGGAGCGAGCTCCGCCCTACAAGGCGTTTCCCTTGATCTGGTCGCAGGGTAGCAGCGCAAGCTCCGCGCTACGGGTTATGCGGTCGCTTTGATGACCTCGCCCAGGACATTGAAGATCTGGGCGATGTGCGACTTCTCGATGATCAGTGGTGGCGACAGGGCGATGGTGTCGCCGGTGACGCGGACCAACAGCTGGCCGTCGTGGAAGGCGCGGGTGAAGACCTCCGCGCCACGCGCGCCGGGCGCATCCGGGCGCGGGGCAAGCTCGATCGCGCCGATCAGCCCGTAGTTGCGGATGTCGATGATGTTGGGCAGGCCCTTGAGCGCGTGCAGGCCCTGCTGCCAGACCTCGCCCAGGGCGATGGCCTGCTCGAACAGGTTGTCCTCGGCATAGGTGTCCAGGGTCGCCAGCGCGGCGGCGCAGGCCAGCGGGTGGCCGGAATAGGTGTAGCCGTGGAACAGGTCGATAGCGTTGTCCGGGCCGTGGGTGAAGGCATCGAAGATGTCCTCGGACACAAACACCGCGCCCATCGGCACGCACCCGTTGGTGATGCCCTTGGCCGCGGTGATGATGTCCGGCGTCACCCCGAAGCGTTGCGCGGCGAAGGCCTTGCCCACGCGGCCGAAGCCGGTGATCACCTCGTCGAAGATCAACACGATGCCGTGCCGTGTGCAGATCTCGCGGATGCGCTTGAGATAGCCCTCCGGCGGCAGGATCACCCCGGCGCTGCCGGAGATGGGTTCGACGATGACCGCGGCAATGGTCGATGGGTCGTGCAGGGCGATCACGCGCTCCAGTTCCTCGGCCCATTCCTTGCCATGCACGGGCAAGCCCGGGGTGAAGCCGTTGCGCTCGATGTCCAGAGTGTGGCGCAAATGGTCCACGCCCGGCAGGCCGGGGCCAAACCACTTGCGGTTGTTGGGCAATCCGCCCACCGAGATGCCGCCGAAGCCCACCCCGTGATAGGCCTTCTCACGGCCGATCAAGCGGGTGCGTTGCCCCTCGCCGCGGGCGCGGTGGTAGGCCAGGGCGATCTTCAGTGCCGAGTCCACCGCTTCGGAGCCGGAGTTGGTGAAGAACACATGGTTGAGGTCGCCCGGGGTCAGTTCGGCCAGGCGCTCGGCCAGCACGAAGGGCAGGGGCGAGGACATCTGGAAGTTGGGGGCGAAATCCAGCGTGCCGATCTGTCGACGCACGGCCTCGACGATGCGCGGGCGGGCGTGGCCGGCGTTGACACACCAAAGGCCGGCGCAGCCATCGAGAATCTGCCGCCCGTCCACATCGGTGTAGTACATGCCCTGCGCGCTGGCCAGCAGGCGCGGCCTGGCCTTGAACGCCTTGTTGGCGGTGAACGGCATCCAGAAGGCGTCCATCGCCTCCGGTCGCTGGGTGGCCAGGGCGGTGTCGTCGGGCAGGGCGTCGGCGGGCATGGGCGGGGTCGGTCAGGAGCCGGGGAGTCGCTAGCCTAGCGTGTCCAGCCGATCTCACGCAGGCGCCGGAGCCGCGTGCCTGGCGCCGGTCTTGCCGCCGTGCTTCCGCCATGAAGCGCGATCGAGCGTGCGCCGCGCTCAGGCGTCCTGTTCGTTCCAGTGCGCCTTGATCTGCAGGATGCGCGGCAGGATCGAAATGAAGATCCGCACCAGGCGGGCGTCCAGGTGGCTGCCGGCCGAGTCCTGCAACTGCTGGATCGCCCGTTCCACCGGCCACGCCTCTTTGTAGGGACGCTGCGAGGTCAGGGCATCGAAAACGTCGGCCACCGCGACGATGCGCGCCGACTCCGGGATGCGCTCGCCGGCCAGGCCACTGGGATAGCCGCTGCCGTCCCAGCGCTCGTGGTGGTAGAGCGAGACCTCAGCGGCCAGCTTGAACAACGGTGCCTTGCTGTGGTTGAGGATGTCGTAGCCGATGCGCGGGTGGGTCTTCATCACCGCCCATTCCTCGGGCGTCAGCGGCCCGGGCTTCTTGAGCACCGCGTCGGGGATGCCGATCTTGCCGGTGTCGTGCATCGGCGCGGCTTCCTCCAGGAGCCGGGCCTCCTCCACCGGCCAGCCCGCGGCGCAGGCCAGGGCGCCGGCATAGGCGGCCATGCGCCAGATGTGGACGCCGGTGTCGTTGTCGCTGTAGTGCCCGGCGATGCCGAGCATGCGGATGGCGTCGTGATAGCTGGCCGCCAGCTCGGTGGCGCTGACCAGTGACAGGTGGGTGCGGATGCGTGCGCGCAGGACCGCCGGCGAGTAGGGCTTGGTGATGTAATCCACGCCACCGGCGGCAAACCCCACGTCCTCGTCGGCGTCCTTGTTCTTGGAGGTGACGAAGATGATCGGGATCGCCGCGCTGCGGTTGTCCTGCTTGAGGGTGCGGGCGATGGTGTAGCCGTCCACGTCCGGCAGGTCCACGTCCATCAGGATTAGTGAGGGCGCGTGCTGGACCACGCAGCGGATGGCGTCGGTGCCGCTCTTGGCGAAGGCCAGCGGGTAGTCGTTGTGCAGGATCTGGCGCAGCAACGCGAGGTTGCTGGCTTCATCGTCCACGCAGAGGATGGGGCGCTGGGTCATGACCGCTCCGGATCGATGCCGCTCGATGAGACCGGGTTCCATTATTCGGGGCTTCATGACGTGATATCGGCCTGGTGGCGGCGGACTTGATCCTCGGCGACGCGGAAGTCGAAGTTCTCCACCAGCCGCTGGAGCTGGTCGCGCAGTTCCTCGGGAATGTAGGGGGCGACGCTGGCGAGCGTCTGCTCGATCTGGTCCGCGTCATCGGTCTGCAGGGCCAGGATCAGGCGGGCCAGCGGGTCGCCTTCCCCATCGGATGCGGTGTCCGGTTCGGTGGTGTCCTGCTGGGCCAGGTCCGGCGCCTGCTCAAGGCGATTACGGCGCAGGAAGACCTCGATGGCCGCCGCCGTGTCGACGGCGGCGCGATGCAGCTCGGTCAGGGCATCGCGTCCGCTGCGCCCTTGCTCGAGCTCGTACTCCAACTGCGCGGCTGCCTGGCCCAGTCGCGGCAACGCCAGCGAGCCGCACGAGCCACGCAGCTTGTGCGCCAGCGCAATGGCCGCCGCAATGTCGCCGGCCTCGATCAGGCGGCCAAGCGTGGCCGCGGGGTCCGGGTCGTCTTGGAACAGGCGCGCCAGGTAACGCTGATACGGACCCGGTTCCTCCCAAAATTGTTGCGCGCGCTCGCCATCGAGCAGGTCAGGGGCGCTGCTGGTCCAGCCACGCTGGGGGAGCGCAGCCTGTGGCGGGGCAGGCAGGTTGCCCAGGCGCGTCGCGCGGACCGTGCGCGGCAAGAACTGCCAGATCATGTCCACCAGTTCGTCGACCTGGAACGGCTTGGACACAAAGCCGTTCATCCCGGCCTGCAGGGCCAGGTCCTGCTGCTGGCGGTAGGCGCCGGCGGTCAGCGCGATCACCGGCAGGTCCGACAGCGCCGGATCGCGTCGCAGGCGGGCGGTGGCCTCGTAGCCGTCCATGCGTGGCATTTGCACGTCCATCAACACTAGATGGAAGTGGTCTGGCTGGCGCTGCAGCAGGTCCAGCGCCTGCTGGCCGTCGTGGGCGACCTCCACCACCGCGCCTTCGCCCTGCAGGATGCGGTGGGCGACCTCGCAGTTGATGTGGCTGTCGTCAACCAGGAGCAGACGCGCGCCGGACAGGCGTTCAGTTGACTCGATCTGGGCGGTGCCCGCGTCTTGGCACGCCTGGCGGTCCAGCTCGGTCACGGTGCGGTGCAGGGAACTGGCGCTGACCGGCTTGGTCATGACCGCGTCGATGCAGGGGTGGTCGGGTTGCTGCTCGAGCAGGCGCCGTTCGTAGGCGGTGACCATCACGATGACCGGGTGATAGCCGGGGGTGGCGGTGTCGCGGACGTGCTGGGCCACATCCAGGCCGTCGATCTCGGGCATGCACCAGTCGAGCAGGTAGATATCGAACGGGTCCTCGGCCGAGGCCTTGATCTCGGCCAGGGCTTCGGCGCCGCTGGCCACGGCCCGGACCTCCCAGCCCAGGCTACTGGCGATCCCACTGAGCGTGCTCAGTGCCAGTTCGTGGTCGTCGGCGATCAACACGCGCGGCGCCCGTTCGGTCACCGCAGGCGGCTGGGGCAGTGGCAGCGCGTGTGCAGGGGGCGCTGCGCGCTCCAGGCTGATGGCGAAGTAGAACTCGCTGCCCTGGCCCAGCACGCTGTCCACCTTGAGCTCGCCACCCATCAGCTCCACCAGGCGTGCGCTGATCGTCAGGCCCAGTCCGCTTCCCCCGAACTGGCGGCTGGTGGAGGTATCGGCCTGCAGGAACGGCGAGAAGATCAGTTCCTGCTTTTCCCGCGAGATGCCGATGCCGGTGTCGCGCACCGAGAACAGCAGTTTGACCCTGCTGGCGTTGCCGGCCGGGAAGGTTCGCACCGAGAGCACGACCTCGCCATTTTCGGTGAACTTGACCGCGTTGCCGACCAGGTTGATCAGCACCTGGTTCAGCCGCAACGCGTCGCCCAGGAACCAGTGGCAGTCTTCCGGCGCCGACTCGATCACCATCTCCACCGGCTTGTTCGCCAGCGAGTTGCCCATCAGCACGCCCAGGTCATCCAGCAACTGGTTGAGATCGAACGGGGCGATCTCCAGGTCGATCCGCCCAGCCTCGATCTTGGAGAAGTCCAGGATGTCGTTGATGATTTCCAGCAGCGAACGGGCCGACACATCGATCTTCTGCACCATGTCCTTGGCCGCCGGGGCCAGGCTGCTGCGGCTCAGGAGATAGAGCATGCCCAGGATGGCATTCATCGGCGTGCGGATCTCGTGGCTCATGTTGGCCAGGAAATCCGACTTGGAGCGGTTGGCGTTTTCGGCCGAATCGATGGCCAGGCGCAGCTGTTGCTCTCGCAGCTTCTGCTCGCTCAGGTCCACGGCCATGGCCAGGTAGCCGATGACCTGATCCTGCGCATCCAGCAGCGTGCTCAGGGTCAGCAGCACGGGCAGGCGACGGCCGTTGCTGGCTACATAGGTCCATTCGCGGGTGTCGCTGCGTCCCAGGCTGGATTCGGCCGCGATGGCTTCCAGGCGGGGCGCCACGGGATGGCCGGCCTCGCGCGAGGCGTCCTCGGCACGGCGTTCCAGTTCGGTCGCGTCGAGAAAGTGCTCGGGATGGCTGCGCCCGATCATGTCGTGGGCCGAATAGCCCAGCAGCTTCTCCGCCGCGGGATTAAACAGGGTGATCAGCCCCTGCCTGTCGGTGGCGACGATGGCATAGCCGGCGTGGGCGAGGATGGCGTGCTGCAGCGCCGAGTAGCGCACCAGCTCACTGGTCCTTTCCTGGACCTGCTGCTCCAGGGTGGCGTTGGCCTGCAGGACGCGCTGCTGGGCCACGACCCGCTCGGTCACGTCGCGCACGAAGTGCGAGTGGCCGATGGTTTGCCCATGGCGACCCACGATGGGGGCGATGCTGGACAGGACGTAGACCACGCGTCCATCGCGATGCCGCATCTGTTCGACCAGGGGGGGGCTGGGATCCTCGCCCGGCATCAGCTCGGCGATCTGCGGGGGCAGATAGGCTTCGGGTGTGAGCAGGGACAGGCGGTCTTGGCCCAGCGCCTGCGCGCGGGAATGGCCGAAGATGCGTTCGGCGGCCGGGTTCCAATGCGTGATCCGTCCTTTGGCATCCTCGGCGATGATCGCCTCGCTGGAATGGCTGACCAGTGAGGCCAACTCGGTCTGGTGGCGCAGGACCTGGGCGCGTCTGAAGCGGTTGGCCAGATATTGGTACTGCAGCGCAGCCAGCAGGATGAACAGCGCGGTGATCCCACCCACTACCCACCATGGCTGGATCTGATTGAGGAAGCGGATGAAGGTCTCCGTCGGGCGCGCGGTCAGCCGCCAATGGCGCCCGTACACGGGCAGGTCGCTGGTGACGGCCTTGGACCCGTCCGCCGCTTGCGCCTGATGCACCCGAAAGAACGGTGCGTCAGGCGACGTGGTATCGGCCAGCGACAGCTCGACGTCGCGGCGATGCAGCGCCAGGTGCGTGAGCAGGTGGCTGGCCTCCAGGGCTGCCAGCGCCCAGCCGCGGGTTGCGCGCATGCGGGCGTCGGGCGTGTCCAAGGGCATGCCTTGGCGATAGTCGGCCAGCAGGATGAGAAAGCCCTGCCGGCCATGGAATGGCGCCGATTGCAGAAGGATCGGACTGGTCATGACGGGCATGCCGCTGCGTGCCGCGGCGATGGCCGCGGTACGCCGGGCAGGCTCGGATGCTAGGTCCAGCCCTGCGGGCCCCCCCTGGGTTGGGTACGGTTCGAAATACAGAAGCACGTAGGACTCGCCGTCGTGCGGGGCGAACTGACGGATGTGCAGATTCTCTGCGCCATCGTCCCGGGCTTTCTGAAGAAAGGCCGCGCGCTGCTCAGGGGGGACGCGCTGCGCATAGCCAAAGCCGCGGACGCCCGGGAACTCGCGTTGGTAGTCTCGCGATCGGCTGTAGCGCACGAAGCGCTCGCGGCCGATGTTGCCGTCGGTGGCGATCAACGCCCCACGTGCACCCCGTAGACCGTGCTCGAACATGGACATGCGATCGCCGATCTCCGCAACCATGTGCCGGTTGAGGTCGGCGAAACGGTCGTTGAGCATCTGGGTGTTGTGGCGTTCGGTGGCCGCGCCGGCCAGCAACGCCGCCACGGTGCCCACCAGGGCCGTGGCGATGGAACTGAGCAGCGCCCTTCGGCCGACTCCCCGGCGCAGCGACCATCGGCTGTTTGGCATTGCCCGTTCTCCGCTCCCTCTGAGGCCGGCGCTGGCCTAATCCCTGTCGTTGGCCATGCGCTCGCAAGGCCGTCCCCTCTATCAGCGTTAACGCTATCACTTTGTGCGGGAATAGTGCCGCGTGGAAATGGGCAGTGTTTCGCTACAAATTTGAGCTGGTGTTCGCCTAGTGACACGTCGTGTCGTGGCTTGCCGACTCCCTGCTCGGCGCGCGGAGCCGCCGAGGTTCGTCCATGGAGGCCGGAACGCGCCCAGATGGTCGAGCGCTTGGCGCGGCGAGCCGCGATTGCCACATGGTCAGTCCCATGAGGGCCCCGGGCGGGGGGAGGGCTCGCCGCTGCGGGAGGGTTTGACCGAGCGATCTGGCGCGTATTGATTTGGATCGATGCGGCGCGGCCTCCCTCCACGGCTCGCATGCGGTGGCTCAGCGCCAACAAATCTCGCGCGCGGCGCAGGTACTCGCCGCAGAGGTTCTGCTGAGAATCGACCTGCGCATGCTCGGACGCAAGCACACCTCTAGATTGCAGCGATCGTGCTTCGGCCATGAAACCACCAGTACGGACTGGCACCAGCGGGCGCTCGACCAAAATTCACGGAGGGAATGCATCCAGCGGGACAAAATGACAGAACGGTCATTTCAGTCAGATCGAAATCGTGGGCCCACCGGCCCCATCGCGGCCGATGAGGAACCTACCCGCGACTCCTTGATTGAAGGTTCGCCATCGCAAGGCCGGCCTTCAAGTAAATCTCCAGGCCGGGCATGGATGTCGCGGCGGAGCTCCTTTGCCGAAGGAAATAACATGCTTAAAACCGAGACAACTCCCATGCGCGTGGGTCGTTGGCTTCTCGCGCTGTGTCTATGCGCATTCGGCCTTTTCCTGACCATTGGCGGCGCCTGGCTGATCGCACTTGGCGGCAGCTGGTATTACCTGGTCGCTGGCCTGCTCAGCGTGGTCAGTGCGGTAGGGCTATGGCGCCGTAAAGCCAGTGCCACGCTCTGGTTTGGCACGCTGTTCGTGATCACTTTGTTGTTCACGATATGGGAATCCGGCCTGGACTACTGGGGCTGGGTGCCGCGCTTTGCGCTGGTGCTGGTCTTCGCGATCTGGTTTTCCCTGCTGCTGCCGGGGCTGCATGCGGGTTTCTCGCGCGCCAAGGCCGGCGGCATCACCGCGGTGCTGGTGGCCGCCTTTCTGGTCGCCGGCGGCCTGGCGTTCGCGCCGCACCACGTGACCGAAGCGTCCAATGTGCCGACGGCCGGCGATGCCGATTTCACCGCGCAGACCGGTTCGAGCGTGGACGGCGCACTGCCTTCGAGCGACTGGCCCGCCTACGGCGGCAACCAGGCGACCGACCGCTACACCACCGCCACCCAGATCACGCCAGACAACGTCAAGAACCTCCAGATGGCCTGGACCGCCCAGGTGGGCGAGGTGCCCACCGATGGACGCTGGGGCGTCCAGAACACTCCGCTCAAGATCGGCGACACGCTGTATGTGTGCGGTTACCTCAACAAGGTCGCGGCGCTGGACGCGGCGACGGGCAAGAGCAAGTGGACCTTCGACCCGGGGGTCAACGCCACGTCCGTGCCTTACACGCCCTCGTGCCGCTCCATGGCCTACTACACCGACACCGGCGCCGCCCCGCAGACACCCGTCGACCAAGCGGCGGCTCCGGTGACCGGGACGCCCACAGTAGCCGCTGGTGAGACACCTGCCGCGTCTGCGACGCCTCTCGCAGGCGCGGCCCCGCCGGCCTGCACGTCCCGCCTGATCATGGGCACCCTGGACGGTCGCGTCATCGAGCTGGACCCGCAGACCGGCAAGCGCTGTAGCGACTTCGGCAGCAACGGGCAAGTCGACATCACCATCGACATGGGCAAGGTCTACCACGGCTACGTGGCCATCTCGAGCCCACCGGCGGTGATCCGCGACACCATCGTGGTCGGCCATGAAACCGTCGATGGCCAGCGTGCCTTCGGTCCGGCCGGGGTGACCAAGGCCTACGACGTCCATACCGGCAAGCTGAAATGGGCCTGGGACGCAGCCGATCCGGAAAACACCGCGCCGCGCGATCACGACGATGCCTACAAGCGTGGTTCGCCGGACGTGTGGACCTCCTTCACCGGCGATGACACGCTGGGCATGGTCTACCTGCCGGTGGGCAATGCCTCGGGCGACTACTACTCCAGTAGCCGCACGCCCGCCGAGAAGAAGTATTCGCCTTCGTTGACGGCGCTGGATATCGAGACCGGCAAGCCGGTGTGGACCTTCCAGAACACCCATAACGATGTGTGGGATTACGACCCGGGTGCGTCACCGACCCTGGTGGATTACCCGCAGAAGGACGGCACCCGGGTGCCGGCGATTCTCTTCCCGACCAAGAACGGGGAGATCTACGTCCTCAACCGCAAGACCGGTGCGCCCTTGTTCGGCGTGGAGGAACGTCCGGTGCCGCAGGGCGGCTACGAACCCAGCGAGCGCAGCAAGACCCAGCCGTTCTCCAAGTTCGCCACCGTGGCCCAGCCCGAGCTGACCCCGGCCAAGACCTGGGGCCTGACCCCGATCGACCAGCTGGTGTGCCGCATCCAGTACCAGCAGGCCGACTACCGAGGTGAGTTCACGCCGCCCAGCGTCAAGCACCCGATCATCGATTACCCAAGCTACAACGGTGGCATCGATTGGGGCGGGGTTGCGCTTGATCCGGCCCGCGGCCTGATCATCGCCAACTACAACGACATGGCCAACTACAACAAGCTGGTTACGCGGGCGAAGGCCAATGCGCTGGGCTGGCATGCCAAGGACGTGATCAACGATCCGCACGCCGATGCCCAGGCCGAAGGCGCGGGCGATCCGCAGGCAGGTCTTCCGGTCGCCGTGGACGTCAACGCCGGCTGGCAGCTGAAGTACACCGGCATGCTGTGCACCGAGCCGCCCTACGGCGGGATCCGGGCCATCGACATCCGCACCGGTCGCACCGTGTGGGACCGACCCTTCGGCACCGCCCGCAAGAACGGCCCCTGGGGCATCTCCAGTGGCTTGCCGATCAATATCGGCACGCCCAACAACGGTGGCTCGGTGGTGACCAAGTCCGGCCTGATCTTCATCGCCGCGGCGACCGATGACCTGCTGCACGCGATCGACATCAACACCGGCAAGACCCTGTGGACCGCGCCGCTCCCGGCAGGGGGCCAGGCCATGCCGATGATCTACGAGCAGAACGGCCGCGAGTACGTGGTCATCACCGCCACCGGTCACCACTTCATGAAGACCAAGCGTGGCAACGACGTAGTCGCCTACGCGCTGCCTCAGCGCTGATCCCGATTCGACTGGAGTGAACCGAACCCCCTGTCCGCCGCGAGGCGGGCAGGGGGTCTGTTTGAGGAATGCGCTCAGCCGCGTCGCGCGGCTTGGATCCGGGCCACATCGATCTTGCGCATCGTCATCATCGCCTCGAACACGCGCCTGGCCACGGCCGGATCCGCATCGGTCACGCCTTCGGTCAGGGCGCGCGGGGTGATCTGCCACGACAGGCCCCAGCGGTCCTTGCACCAGCCGCAGTCGCTCTCCTGTCCGCCGTTGTCCACGATCGCGTTCCATAGCCGATCGGTTTCCGCCTGGTCCTCGGTGGCGACCTGGAACGAGAACGCCTCGCTGTGCTTGAACATCGGGCCGCCATTGAGCCCCAGGCACGGGATGCCGACCACGGTGAACTCCACGGTCAGTACGTCACCGGCCTTACCGGACGGAAAGTCCGATGGCGCCCGATGCACCGGGCCGAGGTGGCTGCCGGGGAAGGTCCTGGTGTAGAACTCGGCCGCTTCCAGCGCGGTGCCGTCGTACCACAGGCAGATCAGGTTCTTGGGGATCACAGGCGTTTCTCCTTGGGCGAGTGGGCGCGCAGCGATGCGCGTTCGATGACACGACGGTGCGGCGTGGGCGAAATCGACAAGGCGGATGGTTGCATCTGACGCTGCCTGTTTTGTGCCAAAACAGGTCCTGGAAGCGCGCGATGGCGCGCCGCGGCGCTTAGAATCGGCGCTCTTTCCGTCCGTCACTTCCTCGTTGCCTTCATGACCACTTCCCACGCCCCCCTGCGCGGCAGCATCGTCGCGCTCGTCACCCCCATGCACCAGGACGGCAGCGTCGACTACGCCGCCCTGCGCAAACTGGTGGACTGGCACGTGGCCGAAGGCACCGACTGCATCGGCGTGGTCGGCACCACCGGCGAGTCGCCCACGGTGGACGTGGACGAGCACTGCGAGATCATCCGCGTCGCCGTCGAGCAGGCCGCCGGGCGCGTGCCGGTGATGGCCGGCTGTGGCGGCAATTCCACCGCCGAGGCGATCGCGTTGGCGAAGTTCGCACGCGAGGTCGGCGCCGACAGCCAGCTGCAGGTGGTGCCGTACTACAACAAGCCCGGGCAGGAAGGGCAGTACCGCCACTTCGCCGCCATCGCCGAAGCCACCGGCGACCTGCCGATCATTCTGTACAACGTGCCCGGCCGCACCGTGGCCGATCTGCAGCACGACACCGTGCTGCGCCTGGCCCAGTTGCCGGGCATCGTCGGCATCAAGGAAGCCACCGGGAATATCGAACGTGCGCAGTGGCTGATCCGCGAGGCGCCGGAGGGCTTCTCGATCTACTCCGGCGATGACGGCACCGCCGTGGCACTGATGCTCTGTGGTGGCCACGGCAATGTGAGCGTCACCGCCAACGTCGCCCCGCGCCTGATGCATGCGTTGTGCATGGCCGCCATCGCCGGCGATGCCGCCACCGCCATGGCGATCCAGATGCGGCTGCTGCCGCTGCACAGGCAGCTGTTCGTGGAGGCCAACCCGATCCCGGTGAAGTGGGCTGTCTCGCGCCTGGGCCATTGCGGCGGCGCGCTGCGTCTGCCCATGACCGAACTGGAGCCGGCCAACCAGACCAAGGTCGAGTCCGCCCTGCGCGAGGCCGGCGTGCTGCAATAACCCCAAAACCGCGTGTAGAGCGGAGCTCGCTCCGCTGTTCGTCGGTCGGGTTTTCGGGAAAGCCCCAGCGGACCAAGGTCCGCTCGACAGGTCGGATGTTCGGGAAAGCCCCGGCGGAGCTGGCTCCGCTCTACGGTGGGTTATTTGGGAAAGCCGCAGCGGAGCGAGCTCCGCTCTACATGGGATGTTCGGGAGCGCCGCGCATCTGCAGATGACCGAGCCGGCGCTGGCCAACCACGTCAAGGGCAGGCAGCTCTGCGCGAGGCCGGCGTGCTGCGATCACCCAGAGCCGCGTGTAGAGCGGAGCTTGCTCCGCTGCTCTTTGGCCGGGTTTTCGGGAAAGCCCCAGCGGACCAAGGTCCGCTCTACAGGTCGGATGTTCGGGGAAGCCCAAGCGGAGCGAGCTCCGCTCTTGTGTCTTGAAGTGGGCCCTGATCAGGCAAACTTCCCCGGAGATTCCGGGAGGTTCCGGTGATGCGGTCTCCGCTCTGAAGCCATCGAGCTTGCCAAGTAGATTGCG
>Ga0222713_10005197_pt1 | contig 12749 bp, 10 predicted proteins | sample C33_649DmetaG_FD_165061 | JGI IMG/M metagenome (GOLD analysis project Ga0222713, IMG submission 165061) | Estuarine water microbial communities from San Francisco Bay, California, United States - C33_649D | ecosystem: Environmental > Aquatic > Marine > Unclassified | place: USA: California...
GTCGCTTTCAAGACGCTGCGTAGTCAAATGGCTTTGCCCCGGTCTTCTGCGGTTCAATTGCTGTTGCACTCGCCCGAAATCGATGGCAAATCGGGCTGGAAAACCGTCGAGAACGGCTCCGATGCCTTTTCCATGGCTTTCACCAAAGCTGGTTAAAACCAGTTGCTTGCCTATGCTATTTCTGGCCATATTCCCTGCGTTCAAAGGTAAGTTTCTGCATTTCTTCCCAAAAATCAGGGAAGGACTTTTTTACGCTGTCCCATTCTGAATATTCCAAAGCTGTGCGCGAAGCGAATAGGCTTAAAGCCATGGCGATGCGATGATCTTGGTAAGTCTGCATGCGTGCCACAGACGGGAGATCGGGTTTTTGGGCTGGAATGTGAATGCCATCTCCTGACCCGAGTATGGTCAAACTATATCCCAAGGCTTCTAAATTCTGTATCAATGCCTGGATTCGATCGCTCTCTTTGAATCGCAAATTGCTCAAGCCGGTCAATGTAACGGGGGTCCCCGTAAAAGCATATGCGCAGGCAATGGCCGGTGCAGCGTCGGGCATTTGAGCCAAATTCCACTCAGCTTCTGCTGCCGCAACAGGTGCAGGGTAACAAAGGGATAGGGTGCCGCTGGCACCCGGTTGGAAGACCAATCCGAGATGCTGGTATATGGCCAGGGATTGTTGATCTCCTTGAATGCTTTGATCCTTCAGGCCAGGAAGTACCAGGGTCTGACCGGGTACGGTTAAGCAGGCGTTGCAGGCAAAGGCAAAGGCGCTCCAATCGGCTTCAATGACAATGGGGCTGTGTTCAGTGGGCTGTGGGTTCCAACACAGTTCCAATTCTTCTTCGTGCAAGTTGGCTTGCACGCCCACATATTCCAAGACTTTGAGGGTCATGTCAGCGTAGGGTTTGGAAGCGAATTGCCGCGCATAATGAAATCGGCAAACTTGACCCGGCCCATGGACGTAAGGAGCGACCAACAGAAGGGCACTGAGGAATTGACTCGATTGTTCGGTGTCGATATTCCAATAGTCACGGGGCAGCAAGCGCTTCTCAAGGGCAAGTGGAAATGGGGTTGTTGGCTCTAAGCCCAAGGCTTGTAGCAGGGCTTGTAAAGGCCGCTCCTTCAGACGCGGCCCGGCATCAACGCTTCGTTTCCAACCCATGGCAGCCGCCAAGGCCAAGTAGAAACGCAAGGGGGTTGCTCCGTCTTCAAAATAAACGCGGTCTTGCGAGGCCATCGCGTTTTGAAGGGAGAGGGTATCGGAGCAGGTTGACAATCCCAGCAATTCGCGCTGCGGTGCATACAAGCATTGCGCAATGAGATAACGGTGCGATAGGCTTTTGGAGCCGGGAAGGTTCCATTCAATGGGTCCGGCGCTGGTTTTGGGCGATTGTTGAATCAAAATATTCATCAACCGGGCAAGTTCAGGTACTGGGTAAGGGCCCAAGACAAGGTATTGGGGCTCACCAGGTCATTGTAGCCCACATCGCCTATTTGCCGAGCTAGGCTGAACTGCCAACCCTGGGAGTCGTTTTTCTTGTCTTGATTCAATAGTGAAAACAAACGCAGCGTGTGGCTGTGATCCCAAGACAGGCGTGAAAAAAATTGATCGATTCGCGTAGTGATGGCTTGCCCCTGTTCACGGCTTATGACGTTCATGCGATAGGCTACCAAGGTTTCAATGGCCAGCCCATGCGCCACGGCCACTCCATGAGGCAATGACTGCCCCAGTTCGCGATACAGGGATTCCAAACCGTGACCCACGCTATGACCTGCATTGAGCACTTTGCGTTTGCCTGATTCCCTGAAGTCGCTGTCTACGATTTGTTGTTTGAGGCTGCTGTTTTGGGCCAGTAGGGATGACCACTCAGCTTCAGAAGCAGGCCAACGCGCGGTTTGGCTCCACAAGGGCTCTCCTTGAATCAAGGCGTGTTTGAGTATTTCCCCCCATCCGCTGAGCAATTCTTCAGAGCCCAAGCTTTTCAAGAAAACAGGGCAGATGAGAACATGTTGGGCCGAATGAAAAGTGCCTATGTAATTTTTTAAGGTTCCCAGATTCAAACCGGTTTTACCCCCTACAGCGGCATCGACCATGGCCAATAAGCTGCTGGGAATGTACCAGAATTCCAGGCCTCGCATGTAAGTGGATGCGCAGAACCCGGCGGCATCGAGCAAGGCACCGCCCCCAAAGGCGATGACCAGATGGCCGCGATGCAGGCCTGCTTTGGCCCACGATTTCCAAAGGGCTTCGGCGGCAGTAAGGCTTTTTGCCTCTTCACCGTCAGCTAAAAAGAAAACCGAACCGGGAGCATGTTTGAGAAGGCTTTCCCCGTACAGCGCCCAAACGCGCTGAGTGCTCACCCAAGCAATGGGCTTTTGACAGGTCTGTGTAAGACGCTCCAATTCGGGCCCAATATGCTCACCGTGCCAAATCAAGACCGTATTTTTTCGTAGCGCTGTGTGTTGCTCGGGTCTAAGGAAGAAAGCAGTTTCAGAATGCTAGCCTGTTCAGCGGGGTTTGCCCCTTTGTAAATTTCGACGATTTCGGGCCACTTGGTTTGAAAGAAAACCTTCTGAATCATGCTGTTGGGCACTGAGCGATTGAAATCTTCCAGGGCTTTGAGGCTTTCGCTAATGGCCGCACGGCCCGCAACCGGGTCTTCATGGAACTGGTCCATTCCCTCGCGGTGATAGCTGTAATACAATTCGTGAATGGGGGCGAAGCGGGGGTTGTTGAAACTTTCAGCCAAGTAAAAGCGGTTTCGCATGCCTTTTCCGTCGGTTTGCATCCATCCAATGGTGGTACCCATGGTATTGACGATATTTTGGGCTTTGGCAAAATAGGGTTTGCCCGCATTCTCGCCGTATGAATCAAACTCGACTCCCAGCGCGATGTTCAAGTAGAAGGCAATCAGGGAAGTGAGGTCGTTCAAATTTTGATTTTCTTGGTAATCGAGGGGGTCAAATTCTCGGTAGGTGAAATAACAATCTTCGTCGGTGAAGGAAAGCAAAGTGCTGGTGTACATGCTGCCGTATACAGGACGGGTGATTTGAACCTGCAAGCTGCTTTTCATTTCATTGCGCTCGTTGGTGCTTTCAATGTTGAAAAACAGCGAAATGCGAATGCGTTCATTCGGGGCAACTTGAACCTCGGTCCAACGCCTGTTGTTGATGAACTGCTGCACTTCGGTTTGCAAGGTCTGAAACACCTGTTTGTCGCTTTGGGCAATGTTCTCTTTGGCTGCGTTGACTTGAACCGATGCCAAAAATTCTTGGGCCTGAACCTTGGGAATAGACAAGGCCAACAAAGCGCTAAACAGCAGGGTATGGGTTATGCGTAAAACCATTCGGCTAAGGTATCGATGAGGAGAGGGGCTAATTGACTTTTGTTCATTAAAGGAGATTCCATTCGCTGCCCGTTGGCGTGCAGAAGGATCACCTTGTTGGTGCTGTGCCCGAAACCGGTTTCGGGGCCTGCTTGATTGATAACGATGGCGTCGAGCTTTTTCTTGTGCAGTTTTGCCTGCCCGTAGGCCTCGGCATTTTCGGTTTCCAAAGCGAAGCCCACGATGCATTGATCCTTGGATCGTTGGTGAGATAACTGCGACAAGATATCAGGGTTGGGAATCAGCTGCAATTCCAGCGAAGCTTCTGATTTTTTAATCTTCTGTTTCGAAGCTGTTTCAGGGCGGTAATCGGCGACAGCGGCAGCCATGATGATCATGTCGCAACTGGCTTGCAAGTGCTGGCAGGCTTCCAGCATGTCCAAGGCTGATTCTACCCGATGGGTTTCCACCCAGCTTGAGGCTTGCAAATGAGTGGGTCCCAATACCAAATGAACTTGGGCTCCACATCGAGCCAGATGTTCGGCCAATTCTATGCCCATTAATCCAGAGCTTCGATTGCCAATGAATCGCACTGGATCGATGGCTTCATGGGTGGGCCCGGCCGTCACGAGTACGGTTTTGCCTACCCATGGGGAATCGCTGGGGCAAAAGTGATCGATCAAAACGGCGGCCAAGGTTTCGGGTTCGGCCATACGGCCTTTTCCTACTAAGCCCGAAGCCAGGGGACCTTCTTCGGGCTCGATGGTATGACCCCCGTTGTTTTGAAAAGCCTTGAGGTTCTGTTGAACCGCGGGGTTTTGAAACATGTCCAAATCCATGGCGGGCGCAATCCATACTGGGCATCGAGCCGATAAAAATGCGGTAAGGAGCAAATTGTCGCATTGGCCGTTAACCAATTTAGACAAGGTGTTGGCACCGCAGGGAGCGATCAACATGGCATCGGCCCACAGTCCCAAATCCACGTGGTTGTTCCAAGTTTTGGCTTCGGGATCGAAAAAAGGGGTTAAAACAGGGTTTTCTGAAACCACAGACAGGGTTTCGGCTGTAACAAAACGAAGGGCCATCTCCGTAGTGATGACCCGCACGTTTGCACCCGAGGCTTTCAGCAAGCGCACGAGCTGAGGGATTTTGTAAGCGGCGATTCCACCGCTTATCCCTACCAAAATGTTTCGGCCCTTAAGCGCCAGTTTCGGTGGCTGGAGCATCGGGGAGCCTCCAGTAAGTTTTGGCTTCGATGAATTCCTGAGTCGCTTGCAAAGTGGGCTTTGGCTGGCGCTCGTACATCAATGAGATTTCGATTTGTTCGCGGTTCTCTTGGATCTCCTCGAGGTTGTCAATGTCGTTGACAAAAGGCTCTAAACGCCCGCGCAATTCCTCTTTTTGCTTTTCAGCAATTTGATCAGCACGGCGAGACATAATGACGGTGCTCAAATACACGTTCTCGGTTTCGGCCTCAACCTGACGAAGGTCGCGGGTGATGGCGCTATTGGGATCGTTGATCATAGTATGGATTTCAATTGTTGAATTTCTTTTTGAATGCGTTGGTACAATTCGAAAGCCTCGTCGTAATGAGACCCCGTTTTGCCATTGGCGTAGTAGTAGTCATCCCACGCCAGTTTGGCCTCTTCCAAGCGTTCCAGGCGCTTGATTTCAACCGAGCCATCTGCGTACAAATACTGTGCCTTAAGTGCCATGAATTCCAATTCCTCCTTTTGGGGAATGTCGGGGTACTGCTTAATGGCATTGCGGCAAGCGTAAACAGCGGCTTTGTATTGTTCCATTCGATAGTACTGAATGGCCCATTCGTATTCTTTTTGTTGGAGACGTCCCCGCAAATCGTCAATGTGCTCATTGCATTTGGCTACGTATTCCGAATTGGGGTAATAGTTGATGAAGGTTTGAAGGGCTCCAATGATGTTCAGGGTTTGGCTTTGGTCCAGATCATAGTCGCTGACTTCCAACACGTCACAATAAAGAGCCATGTAGGCACATTCGATGGAGCGAGGACTGCGGGTAAAGCTTTCGGTGAAGTCTTTGAAAAACATCGACGCATAGCTATAGTCCTTCAAACCGTAATAGGCATAAGCTGTGCGGTAGTAGATGAGCTCCATGCTGTCGGTGTTTTTGTAGTAGTCGCGCAATTGTTCTAGCAGGGGAAGAGCCTTGTTGTAATCCTTCTCCTCGTAGAGTTGCATGGCCAAACCGTACTTCATGGTGGGGTTGCTCGACTTGTAAATTTTGTTATAATCTGAACACCCCGCGGCAAACAGGGAAATCAGGGTCAGAGTCAAGTAGAGCGAACCGCGCATACGAATCGGCAAAAATACAACAAATTCAGGGGTTCTACAAGGCTGAATACCGGCTTCTCTAGGGGTTAAAAACTTGTTCAAAAGAGGGCTTGTGGCGGGTGTAACTTTGTTCCTTATGAAGTCAACTGCTGAACTGCAAACGCTGGCAACTCAAGTGCGTCGAGATATTGTGCGCATGGTCCATGCGGTGAATTCTGGCCATCCCGGTGGCTCATTGGGCTGTGCTGATTATCTGACCGCCCTCTTCTTTCGCTACATGAAGCACCAAGCGAGCCCTTTCGATATTCAGGGTAAAAATCAAGATGTCTTCTTTTTGAGCAATGGGCACATTTCACCTGTTTACTACAGCGTACTTGCCCGCAGCGGATACTTCCCCGTTTCAGAGTTGGCGACTTTTCGCAAAATCAACACGCGCTTGCAAGGTCACCCCACCACCCATGAAGGGTTGGAGGGTGTTCGCATTGCCTCTGGTTCATTGGGTCAAGGCTTGAGCGTAGCCACGGGAACGGCGCTTCAAAAGAAGCTCGACGGCGATTCTAGCACGGTCTGGGTTTTGACCGGTGATGGTGAATTGCAAGAAGGTCAGGTTTGGGAAGCGGTTATGTTCGCGGCGCACAAAAAGGCTGACAACATGATCGTTGCCGTTGATTTCAACCAACAACAAATTGATGGCTCCACCCAAGAGGTGATGGGTCTGAATGAATGGACGAGCAAATTCCAAGCGTTTGGCTGGGAGGTGTTGGAGATGGACGGCAACGACTGGGTTTCCATCGATGCCGTTATTCCCGCGGCACAATCCAAATTGGGCCAGGGTAAGCCCATCGTCATCATCATGAAAACCGAAATGGGCCAAGGGGTTGACTTTATGATGGGCACCCATGCATGGCACGGAAAGGCCCCCAACGATGAGCAATTGGCTCAAGCCTTGGCTCAACTTCCTGAAAGCGAACACGGAGATTATTAAACTAACATGTCTGTGAAACGCAGTTTGTGGCTCTTTCTGTCTCTCCTAGCATTAGGAGTGCAAGCCCAAGTGCCCAATGCGTATCCCGGTCAAAAGACCCGAATCCTTTTTCTGTTAGACGGCAGTGGCTCCATGTTAGCCACCATGGGCAACAGCAATCGATGGGCCGTAGCCGTTCACCTCATGGGTCGTGTGGTCGATACCTTGAGAACCGTTGGCGATGTGGAGGTGGGTTTGCGCGTTTTCGGCCATACTCAGCCCAACGAAAAACACGATTGTTACGATACGCGCCTGGAAGTTCCGTTTGAGCCATACAACCACAAGAAGTTTTTGCAGCGATTGGGCATGATCAAACCCTTGGGTTACACGTCGATCACCCAATCTCTTTTAGCAGCCGCGAAAGATTTTCCTGAAGATCCCACGGCCCGCAACATCATCGTCATCATCACCGATGGCATTGAAGAATGTGGCGGTGACCCGTGTGCTGTCAGCGAAGCTCTGCAGAAAAAAGGCATCATACTCAGGCCTTTCATCGTGGGATTAGGGACCGACAGCGAAGAATTTCGAAATGCTTATTCTTGTGCGGGTCGCTATTACAATGCTGAGAGTCCAGAACAATTTCAAAAGATTTTAGGCGTCATCATCAATCAGGCCCTGAACAATACCACGGTACAATTCAACCTGTTGGATGCTGAACAGCGGCCTCTGGAAACCGATGTTCCCCTTTCGCTTTATAATGCCGATAACGGCCGTTTGCTCGACGCCTATGTGCACACCATGAACGGCAAAAACCTGCCCGATACCCTGTATCTGGATCCCATTTTGCGCTACCGCGTGGTGGCTCACACCTTGCCACCAGTAGAAGTGGGGCCGGTCGAAATCATTCCCGGTCGACACAATACCGTGCCCTTGAGCACTCCTCAAGGGGACTTGGAAATCAAGATTGGGGGCATTTCCAAATACGGGCGCTTGCAGGCCATTGTTCGTCAGCACGACAGCACCCGCACCATCAATGCGCAAATGGTCAATACGGTAGAGCGCTACATCAGCGGTTCTTATGACCTTGAAATTTTGACGACCCCCCGATTGTACTTCAGCAACATACCCGTCAAACCGAATCGAACCTATACCATTGAACTGCCAGCCCCCGGTCAATTGCAGTTGACCCTGGGGAGGGATTTAGTCGGTTCTGTGTTCGAATGGAAGAACAACCAAATGGTTTGGGTTATGGACCTGCAGGGCAACATGGGCAAGACCCTGTATCCCATGCAGCCAGGAACCTACAAATTGGTTTATCGGTTCAAAGGGGAAACCCGAACTCTGTATTCCAAGCAGCAGTTCTTCACCATACAATCGGGAACCAATACCAATATAGCCTTATAACCCTATGAAACACTATGAAATACTCGGCAACAAAGACACCCGCAGCGGGTTTGGAGCAGGATTGCTCGAAGCAGGAAAAGCCAACGACCAGGTGGTTGCTCTTTGCGCTGATTTGACCGGTTCACTCATGATGAATGCCTTCCAAGATGCTTATCCCCAGCGCTTTTTCCAAGCCGGTATTGCAGAGGCTAACATGATGGGAGTTGCCGCCGGTTTGGCTTTGGGAGGTAAAATTCCCTTTACAGGAACCTTCGCCAATTTTTCAACGGGTCGGGTGTACGATCAGATTCGTCAAAGCATAGCGTACAGCCACAAAAATGTGAAAATTGCAGCCTCGCATGCCGGTCTAACCTTGGGAGAAGACGGGGCGACCCACCAGATTTTGGAAGACATTGGTTTGATGAAAATGCTGCCAGGCATGACGGTGATCAACCCTTGTGACTACAATCAAACCAAAGCCGCGACCATGGCCGTGGCTGCCATGAATGGACCCGTTTACCTTCGTTTTGGACGGCCCAAGTGGCCTGTTTTCATTTCAGAAGACACCCCCTTTATCATCGGTAAAGCCCTTATGCTCAACGAAGGAACCGATGTTTCCATTTTTGCTACGGGTCACTTGGTTTGGAAAGCCATTGAAGCGGGTCACATTCTGGCGTCTAAGGGAATTTCAGCTGAAATCATCAACATTCACACCATCAAGCCGCTCGATGAAGAAGCGGTGTTGAAATCGGCACGTAAAACGGGTTGTGTGGTAAGTTGCGAGGAGCACCAGCGACATGGAGGATTGGGCGACAGCATTGCCCAATTGTTGGCCCGAACCGAGCCCAAACCCCAAGAATATGTGGCAGTGAATGACTCATTTGGTGAAAGTGGAAAACCTGAGGAATTGCTGGTGAAATACCACCTAGACACCCCTGACATTGTAGAAGCCGCTTTGAAAGCCATTGCCCGCAAAGGGTAACGCTATTCGCCATCCATGAACACGCGGGATTTGGTTTTGCGCTTTGCTGATTCAGTTTCAGCAAAAGAATTGAATCAAAACTTGCAATCGGGCAAACGAACCATTCACCTCCAGGGCCTGTGCGGCAGTGGAGGGGCCATGGCCGTCGCGGCGCAATTTGCTGCCCATGCGAGCCCGGTTCTGGTGCTGATGCCCAACAAGGAAGAAGCCTTGTATTTCAAGGCCGATCTAGAGAACTTATTGGCTCCGCAGCCGGTCTATTTCCTGCCCGAATCATTTTTAAAGCCCTTTCAACTCGGCCGTGAAAATGCCACGGCGGTTCAAGAGCGCATAGAAACGCTCAGCGCTTTGCGCAGAGTTGATACGCCCATTTTGGTGAGCTACTTGGGCGCTTTGGCCGAATACGTAGTGGACCAAGAATCGCTGGGTCAGCAGTCTTTTGAGATTAGTAAAGGGCAGCGTCTGGATATGGATTTCCTATTGGAATTCCTTCAGGATTGCGGTTTCGAACGTTGTGATTTTGTATTTGAGCCTGGTCAATTCTCTTGGCGAGGGGGCATAGTAGACTTGTTTTCGTTTGCTCACGAGCATCCGTTTCGAATGGAACTCGATGGAGATATCATAGAATCCATTCGCAGTTTCGATGTCAATGACCAACGATCGATCAAGGAAATCGCTTTCTTTTCTTTGGTCCCAGATGTTTCCAAGCAAACAACCGTAGAGCGCAAAACATCAATTTTGGACTACTTCGGCCCCGATACCTTGTTTTATGGGCTTGATTTGGACTTGCAAATCGAGGGATTGGCAAAGGGTTGGGAAAAAGCCTTGCAGGCTCACCAAACGGCTAAAGATCTCAAATACGAAGAAATCCCCGAACACCCGAGCGCCATCTGGCAGCCCCCCATGAGCATGTTGCGGCAGTTTGAAGCAGGCATACAGATTGCCTTGGGAGGTGAACGGCCTTCGGGTTGGACTTCGCTGCGTTTTTACCAAGAGCCGCAGCCGCTATTCTCCCGCAATATGGAGGGTTTGAAAGCCTATCTGCAGGAACAACAAATCGCGGGTACACAAGTCTTTGTGTTCAGCGAAAACAACAGGCAAATCGAACGCTTGGCGAGTTTGTTGAACGAGGCCAATTATGATTTGTTTCAACCCGTATATATGGGATTGAGTGCAGGTTTTGTCGACTCTGATATGGGTATGGCCCTGATGACCGAACACCAGCTCTTTGATAAATACTACCGACCCAAGGGCCGGCAGAAATTTTCTTCAAGCACGTCTTTGACCTTGAGGGAGTTGAAGTCCCTGAAGCCCGGTGATTTTGTCACCCACATCGATCACGGCATTGGTCGATTTGCGGGATTGGAAAAAATGGAGGTAGCCGGTGTGGTTCAGGAGGTGGTGCGATTGGTGTACCGCGACAACGACCTGCTTTATGTATCGGTCAATTCCCTTCACAAAATCAGCAAGTTTTCTGGGAAAGACGGTACTCAGCCCACCATGCACAAGCTGGGTTCAGGAGCTTGGGAGAAACAGAAACGAAGCACCAAAAAGAAGGTTAAAGACATTGCCCGTGAGTTGATTGCACTTTATGCCAAGCGCAAAAGCCATGTGGGATATGCGTTTGGCCCCGATAACTACTTGCAGTTGGAGCTTGAGGCCAGCTTCTTTTTTGAGGAAACTCCCGATCAAGCAAAAGCCATAGAAGACGTGAAACGGGACATGGAGCGGGAGCAACCCATGGATCGGCTGGTCTGCGGTGATGTGGGCTTTGGCAAGACCGAAGTAGCCATGCGGGCCGCATTCAAAGCCGTTTGCGACAGCAAACAAGTGGCGGTGTTGGTTCCGACTACCATTTTGGCGCAGCAGCATTACCGAAGCTTCGTCAAGCGATTCAAAGGTTTTCCCATACAGGTTGATTATTTGAATCGATTCAAGACTACCAAAGAGCAAAAAGAGACTTTAGAGCGAGTCAAAAAAGGCCAAGTAGATGTGCTCATCGGCACTCACCGAATCTTGGCCAAAGATGTAGAATTCAAAGATTTGGGTTTGATGATCATCGACGAGGAACAAAAGTTTGGGGTTTCGGCCAAAGAAAAGTTAAAGGCCATGCGGGTCAACGTAGATTCTTTGACGCTAACGGCAACGCCCATTCCCCGAACCTTGCATTTTTCCTTGATGGGGGCCCGTGATTTGAGCGTAATCAATACGCCTCCGCCCAATCGACAGCCGGTTCACACCGAGCTTCATACCTTCAACAAGGAGCTCATCGCCGAGGCCATTCAGGCTGAGTTGGAACGCGGCGGGCAGGTATTTGTGGTGCATTCTCGGGTTCGTGACATTCATGAAATCGCCCACTTGATAGAAGATGCGGTTGACGGGGTGCGCGTAGCGGTAGCCCACGGCCAAATGGAGGGGCAATTGCTCGAAGATATCATGGTTCGCTTCATCGAGGGCGAGTACGATGTATTGGTGGCTACTACCATCATTGAAAGTGGCTTGGATATTCCCAATGCCAATACGATCATCATCAACAATGCGCATATGTTTGGTTTGAGCGATCTGCATCAAATGCGCGGCAGGGTAGGGCGCAGCAATGCCAAGGCATTTTGCTATTTGCTTTCGCCGCCATTGGTCGGGCTGCCCGAAGATTCCCGCAAGCGTCTGCGAACCTTGGAGGAATACAGTGAGTTGGGCAGTGGTTTCCAAGTGGCCATGCGCGATTTGGACATTCGGGGGGCCGGGAATTTGTTGGGAGCTGAACAAAGCGGATTCATCTCAGAAATGGGCTTTGATATGTACCACAAAATCCTGGATGAAGCCGTACGCGAGCTCAAGCATGATGAGTTTGCCGATTTGTTTGATGGGGTTGAAGAAGATATCGAAAGCCGAGATTGCCAAATTGACACTCAGTTCGAAATGCTCATTCCTTCTGATTATGTGCCCCAAACAGCTGAGCGATTGAGTCTGTATTCTGAATTGTCCAACGTACAGACTGAAATCGAATTGGCAGAATTTGCCGCTCAGTTGAAGGATCGATTTGGTCGATTGCCCGATACCGTTTTGGCCCTGTTGGATACGGTTCGTCTCAAGTGGGCAGGGAAGCGCTTGGGATTGGAAAAAATCGCCATGACCAATGGCAAAATGCGCTGTTTCTTTCCTCAAGATCCCTTGGCCGCCGTCTACCAAAGCGATGCCTTTATTTACATGATGGGTTTTGTGGCCCAACACCCTCAAAAATTCAATGCCAAGCAGACCGAGAAGGCTTTTATCGTCGAAGTGCTAGGCGTGAAAACCGTGTTTGAGGCCTTGTATGTTTTGCAAGAGTGGGACTCCCATAGAAATATCTGATTTTATTCAAATTGACTTGGAAATGCGTTGGCTTTCAATGCGCAAGAGGCCTTTTTTGAGCAGTCCGCCGCAGGCCTCTTTGAATGCTTTTTTACTCATTCCAAAGACTTTTTGAATCTCAGCCGAATCGCTTTTGTCGCCATAGGGGAGCGAACCGCCTTGTTTTTCAAGTAGATCCAAAATTTGGCTTTCAAAGCGCGGAATTCGACTTCGTCCCAGTGGATTTAGACTCAAATCGAGCAGGCCTTCGGGCCTTATTTTGGAAACATAGGCTTCTATCCAATCGCCCTGTTTCAAATCTACACCCCCTTGGTCGTGGTAAACCATGCCTCTGAAGCGCTGGTTGACAATGACTTGCATGCCATTTTCCCGGGGTTCGCTGCAGAGCCCTTCGATTTTTTGGCCTTCGCGCAGCGGAATGCGTTCGGTTTGCA
>Ga0222713_10005200_pt1 | contig 12748 bp, 13 predicted proteins | sample C33_649DmetaG_FD_165061 | JGI IMG/M metagenome (GOLD analysis project Ga0222713, IMG submission 165061) | Estuarine water microbial communities from San Francisco Bay, California, United States - C33_649D | ecosystem: Environmental > Aquatic > Marine > Unclassified | place: USA: California...
AATAGGTTAACTAACCAGGACATGCCGTCCTTGATTAAGTCGAGTAGTCCACCGATCAGACCATTCAAGAGTCCTGTGACTCCGCCCTTCAGAGCACCAAAGAACTTGGCCATGAAGTCGCCCTCTGTCTTGTTCCAGCCGTCCAATGCACCTGTCACTGTATCGAACACAGACATGACGACCTGGATAGGGTATGCTAACTTACCGAGGATAGAACCAAATGCCTTGAAGAACTTGGTCAATGGACCAAAGAAGTCCATCGCGCCAGCGATCTTAGAGAATAGACCACCTTCGCCGCTGCCTAGAGAGAATATCTTGGCAAAAAATCTGCCGATGGCTTTTGCTGTGCCTGATATCATGTCGCCGACTGACTCGAACATACGAACGAAGTCTTTGAATAGTCCTTTACCTGAGAACCCAAAGAACTCGCCGATATATGTGAATAGTCTAAGGACATTGCCCTTCAACATCTTGAGTAGACCTTCGCCCTTGAATAGGTCTGCGATATAGTCTACCATTCGAACAAACCCGCCCTTGATAAAATCAAATGGGGCTTTGATGTACTTAAATAGCGTGGCTACGAGTACATCGAGCTTAAGCATCTTAGCAGCCTTTGTCCAGAAACCAACAAAGCCTTTGATGTAGTTCTTCACAAAAGCAAGACCACCCATGACCAAACCACCGATCAATGCACCAGCAAGACCGAGCCAGGAGAAATCACCTTTATCGGCTTTCTTCTGCTTGTCGTCTGGCTTAGGCTTGAGACCTTTCAAAGCTTCGAGGATCTGAGTATTGTAGTCAGACTGCTCCTTCGCCTTCTCGAGGTCTTTCATGTGGTTGCCGACGACGATCTTCTCTATCGCTTTGATGGAGTCATCGATGTCGATCAATACATTGTGGATACCTTTGAGTGCATACGTGTCAACAGCTCCATCATCTTGAGTATCCGTGAGGATCTTGTTGGACTGTTTAACTGCCTCGATGAGTTCTTGTATGTTTGAACCAGAGGTGACGTACTTTGCTTTTGCCATTTTTGTTTACCTTAATCTACAGTAGGGATCTTTGGTGGAGCCACTACTGGTGGTGCTTTCACTACAGGTGGTACTGTAGGTGTTGGTGTTGGAGTATCGATACTTGGTACAGCTGTTGATGTAGTTGATGCTCCGTTGATCTTCTCTTGCGTCCTACCCCAAGCTGCAAGACCGAGTACTGCACCCATAGCCATATGGAACAGTCCAGCTCCTTGTAATGTCAAAGGTTGCCATTGACGAAACGCGTCGTTCGCGACAGAAGTTTCCCAGAACTGGATGACTGCCCATAAGATCGGTGCTAATATAAAATCAAATACGCAGACTGCCATGTACATCCAACCCATGGCTGGACGCCATTTGGTATTCATCCAATCTTCTTTTTTCTTTTCGCTCTCGCTTAATTGTTTTTCTTCTGCCATCTTTACTCCTTAGTGACTGTATTTTTGATTTGCCTTCTTAATACGTTCGTTTTCTTCTTTAACATATTCAATCAACATAGCCACATATACTTCTCTCTCCCATGGTAACATCTCATTTAGCTCTGTTAAACTATACTTGTGATGTTGCATCATGATGAAGTTTCCTCGGAAATGGTTCTCCAAGGATTCATGTGAGAGAGCTAGACGAAAAAAGCTTGGAGGCCCTCGATAACTAACTTGTTATGGGTCCCACAATTCACACAATCAAAGCTTGCATCATGCGACAACTTAGGTAGACCTTCGAAAAATTCTTGGATCTTCTTAAATTGTTGCGAATTCAGTGAATCAACAAACGACTCTACTTCTTTTCTTTCTAAGTTGGCTGCTTCATATACACCATTATCATCAAATATAGCTTCTATACAAGATGTGATGATAGCAAATGTATTTTTAACTTCGCCTTCATTAGAACCAATTGCTCTTGTCACGTCATCAGCAGTTGGGAACTTCATGATTACACCAACTTTGTCTGTTAACAAGATCTTACTGTCTGTCTTCTTAGCTTGAGTAAGTTCTACTGCTTCTAAGTTGACGACTAATTCGTTTTTTGTACCACAATTCTTACACTCATATCCAACCTGGGTCGTTTCACCGACTGATTTAGACCTGAGTTTTAAGAAAAGCAACTCGAGTTCAGCTGTCGGCAATGTTTTTGCCTTCACTTCACCGAATGTACATGCTTCAATGATCTCTTGGACTGCTCTTAAGATCTGCTTTTGATCTTGAGATTCCATAGCCATCATCAATAGCTTCTCTTCTTTGACCAAGTATGGTCTGTATTTTACCGTTTTCTTACTTAATGGTAGTTCCACTTCATAGGACGGCGTGTTTAAAATAATAGGTAAAGACATAATATACTCCTGATAATATTATTATACTCCAAATGTTCGGCCGACAGAGCCAAGTAGTACTTTCCCTTTCGAAAGAACTGATTCTACAAATCCCTCTTCACTCCAATCTTCATAAGATAGCGTGATTGTTAGTTTTTGGGTTTGATTTTCACCGCTGTTTGTCAATTCATACGATGTTATGCTTGTTGGAAACGCATTTTTTAGTGATATTGAGTAAACTGGAACATCTCTTTGATCCAATTGTTGAATAATTACATCAGTTGTGAACTGAGAACGATATTTCATGATCATTTTTTTACGATCGAACATCCTATTGAACCAATTTTCGAAAAATTTCTTCATAAAGTGATCATTTGTGATATGGAAGCTCATCGTGACGTCATCGTTGATGTAAGTGTAAGGTGTTTTTACGCTCAATAAGTTAGTTTGTACTTCGGAAGTCGAAATTTGACGTCCTGGAAGCATTACAGAGTCACAAAGTATCGAAACATCGCGTGGATCGTTTAAAAATGGACTAGAAGTGCCTTGTCCAAACGCTCGGGCGATCAAATTTTGTGGATCGAAGCTAATTAATGGTAAAGCCATGTAAACGGCGAATCGGTTTTGCGGTGCAAGACCTCCTCGTTTAGATATGACTGATTTAAACTTGTCGATTTGTGGCATTTTACGCTCTGTATCCTGTTATCATACGTTTAGACTCTCTCCAAACGTTTCTTTTGTTTGTACCAATGAATTGTTCAGTTGGTAAGTATATTGATATCTCCCATTCAGATGATGGGACCATCATGATCCTAGATTCTATCTGACTAAAAAGATAATGTTTAAAACATGGCTCAAATGGTCTAAGTCTACCGATTGATGTAAGTAGATTATAGTTTATCCTCATCTTTGTTGTTTCGTCAAACTTATCATTATTCACTGTATCTAATAATCTATCTAAGAAACGAGCTCTTAGTGGAGGAGCTAGATAATGTAAGTTGAGACCATAAAACCCGCCTTGCGCTGGTCCTACTGCCACCATTAATGGGAAACGATCCCAATATGGTAGTGTGTCTGCTCCTTTTGCATCATACAAAAAATGATACATGAATCCCGGTTTAAAAGACGTCTTCTTGTAAAAATGCGGATCCTTAAGGAACTGCATCGCATTGATATTTTTACCAGCTAAAGACTTTACTTTCTGTGTAAACCATTTTTTAGACGCTTCGGTGCGTTCTGCGCTTTGCAGACCCTGACGCATCTTGTCATATAAACTCTTTGGTTGTGTTTTAGTAGCCATACTTCTATTTATGTCAGTAATTTGATGCCCATAGCTTTAATCGTATCTTCTGTCCAAATAACAAACTGCCAATTTCTATCTTTGGCAAAATTATCAGCGGCTTTCCATTTACATTGATTTTTGACATAAGTGCGCGCTTCTTCCAAGTATTTCTTAGTTTGTCTACTTGGTTTCTTTGGAGGGACAGTTTGTGATTTTGGCTTAATCTCAACCAAAAATGTGCCTTGAGCAGTAGTGTATTTTACGTCTATAAAATAGCGATGCCATTTTTTATCCAATGGATAAAAGTATTGTACAACTGTCTCCTCTGAAGACCATTTTAGTACTTGTGTGTTTTCATCACACCATCTAAATACTTGTCTTTCCCAGAGAGACCTATAAACTATGTTTTTGAAGTCACCTTCATATTTTGCTGGATTCTTACATCTGTAAAAACCTTTGTATGTAGCCATATAAATAAGAGTGTCCGTATGTAAAAGAATCATAAAGGTACAACATGCCAATCGACAATATACCCGCCGCGTTTAATAATGTTCAAGAGTTCGTTAAGAACACTTTGACATCTTTAAACTTTTTAAACCCGTTCGGCGCTCAAGCTCCACAACTACGTTATCCTAAGGGAGATGTACAAAAACATCAAAACGTTATAAAGTTTGAGGCTATTGCACGTGTCAAGAAAAGTAGTGTACTAGATTTTAAAGTAGCTAAGTTTGCTGAGAGTGCACTCGGTTCAGTAACTTTATATATGCCTTCAGGAATAAGCGTTGCTGATACATTAAGTTACGATAATGCTGACACAGGTTTGGGTGGAGAGATCATGAAAGCTGGAGGTTCTTCAGCATCTCCTGGAGAATTCATTGATACACTAAAAGATCAATCTAAAGGCGTAGCACAAACTGCTGTCGCAGCTGGTACAGCAAAAGTAGCACAGAGTAAAGGCATGGTTGGTGGAGCAGCGACTCAAGCCATCATTAATAGAGGCGAAGTTGTAAATCCTCATACACAAATGTTATTTAAATCTCCATCGCTTCGTCAATTTCAATTTCAATTTAAGATGTTTCCAAGAACTAAAGCGGAAGCTCAAGAAATAATTAAGATCGTTCAGTTTTTCCGAGTTGCAGCATACCCACAACTTGGAACTGGTAGTGGTGCAGATCAAATTAATATGTCTACATTTAAATTTCCAGATGTATTTAAAGTTACATTCTTGACTGGAAGTAAACAAAATAAAAATATAATCAAAATGATGGACTCTTATTTAACCTCAGTTACAGTTAACTATAATCCTACTAGTCCCACTTTCTTTGAAGATGGTATGCCATCTGAAATCGATTTGTCTTTGACTTTCCAAGAAAGCAAAGCACTCAACAGAGACCTCATTCTTTCAGGAGGTTATTAATATGTCATATTTCTTTCAAGGTTTTCCAACCATGCAGTATGATGTGTTTACAAATGGAAGACCGGTAGAAACTACAGATTTATTCAGATCAGTTAGACTTAAAAATAATTTGCGTGATGATATATTGCTTTATCAAAGATATCATATACAAGATGGCGAAAGACCAGATCATGTCTCGTTGAAACTATATGGTACTACTGATTATTATTGGACTTTCTTCATGGTTAATCCGGATATAGTAAATTCATATGCTGATTGGCCATGCTCTACTATTGAGATAGAAAATAAAATTAACGTTAAATATCAAGGCAATGTGCTATTGACCGATGAAGACATCTCTACAAAGTTTGTTCGCGGAGAAACTTTAAGAGGATCCATCTCTCTAGCGACAGCTAGTATCATACAAAAAGATACTGATAAAGGTGTAATTCGTTTATCTACAACTGATCAAGTCGGTACTTTTGTAGATGGAGAGCTTATAAGAGGTTTAACATCGAACGACCAGATAGTTATTACCGGAGAAAGACCATATAAAATCGCTGCAAATCATTTTGAAGACTCTCAAAGAAATTGGGTAAGAAAAGATTATCCAGGAGCGGTAGGTATACCAAACGACGAACACGAAAGAGAATGGAATGAATTCAAGACAGACATTCGTGTCATTAGACCTGAATACATTACTCAAGTAGTAGATGAATTTTATAGAATAATTAATCCAGACGCACAATAATGTCATTAGGTAAATTTGATTACTCAGTTGAATCTGTTCAACTTACATCTTCTACCGGGCAAAAGCTCGATATAAAAGATTTGGTGATATCGATCGATATCTATGAATCGCTGTTATCTCCATATATTAAGATAGAACTCGGTATTACTGATGCTTCTAACTTACTAGAAACAGTGCCAATATTGGGCCAAGAAAAAGTAGATCTAGTATTGTTAGAAGGTAAAACGAAAATAAAGAAAACGTTTTATGTTGGTTCAGTAGCAAACTACATTCGTGCCAATAATCAAGCTGCGATGTATACACTTAAGCTAATCACACCTGAGCAAATGATGAACAGCTTAAGATTGGTGTCTCATGCATATACAGGTAAAATATCTGATGCAGTAAAAGGCGTCATGAAAGATTATCTGAACAAGAATATTGATGTCACAGAAGATACTGTTGGCAACTACAAGCTTGTTATTCCAAATTGGAATCCATATCAAGCAATTGATTGGTTGACACGAAAAGCGATGGATAAAAATCAAACGCCATTTGCTTTTTATGAAACTTTTACTGGTGGTCATCGTTTACAGTCTTACACCACGCTATTCAATCAAAAGACATATAACAAGTTTGTGCATAAAGGCGGGACAGCGACTAAGACTGATGCTGAACAACTGCAAGCTTCTTATAATGTAGCTATTGAATACGACATTAGAGATTATTCAAATACGTATAAAAATACTTTGCGTGGCGCGTTCGGTTCTGCTATGCACACCGTAGACATTAGTACAAGATCTTATAAACTATTAAAATATGATTATCTAAAAGACTTTGATAAGAAAGCACACTTAGATAAAGTTCCATTTATCAATAAAGATTTTAAAGTAGAGAATAAACCCATCAACGAGTATGATTCTGTACACTATGTAACTAACAAAAACTCAAAAGCTTGGGGTAACGCTTCGTATATCAACTACAACAATGAGGCAGAATTTACAAAATTAGAAGCAGATGCATATGTCTATCAACTTGGATTAACAACTATTAATATGGTAGTTCGCGGAAGAACAGACTTATATCCAGGTAAAATTATAGAATTTGAAGTAGATCGCGACAGACCTTCTGTATATGGAAATGCTAAAGATAGTAACGAATATATTTCTGGAAGATATTTGGTAATGCACACACATCATAAAATGGTTGATGGTAAATACACAATCATTATGGATGTGGTAAGAGATTCTCTTGGTAAAAAAGTTAAACAACGTGGTGGTAAATAAATTATGAAAAATTACATGAACTGGTTTACTGGTGTGGTAGAAGACCGTGACGATCCACAAGAATTGGGTCGTGTGCGTGTAAGAATATTTGGTTTACATACGGACGACTTATCAAAGATTAGAACAAGTGATTTACCGTGGGCTCATACGATGATGCCTACAACATCTGCATCTATTTCAGGATTGGGATTTTCTCCAACAGGTTTAGTTGAAGGTTCATGGGTTGTAGGGTTCTTTGCCGATGGCGAAAACTGTCAAGATCCTATAATCCTCGGTTCTATACATGGTTATCCAACTCAAAACGTAAATGATCGCAATGCATTTAAAGACTTTAACGGCAACTATCCTCGTTGGTACAATGAAACTGATGTAAGTAAGGTTGCGAGAAATGAATGGAAAGATCATGTGTCCTATTATTCTCGCTATGCTGAGCAGGTTAAAGGGATAGAAAAAGCTACTAAACCGTATATCCCAACAGTTGTAAGTGACTCCCCAGAAGAGTCCAGGGGCTCATGGGAAGAGCCAGAACCACGTCGTGGAGTTAGAGGAACATATCCATTCGTCCACACCTTTGAGAGTGAAACAGGCATCGTCCGTGAGATCGATGATTCTGAAAATAACTCGCGAATAGTTGAACATCATCCAGCTGGTACATTTTACGAGATATTTCCAGATGGTGACAAAGTAACTAAAGTTTCTGGTGAAAACTACACGATCGTTGTCTATGATGACAACATCTTGATTCGTGGAACACAAAATATTACTATCGAAGGCGATCAGCGAGTATTAGTAAAAGGCGATTATGTGATGGAAGTCATGGGTGACTATAACTTGAAAGTGCATGGTAATCGTTATACTAAGATATCGCTGAACGATGCCATTGAAACGGTTGGTAACTTTAATTTAAACGTTAAAGAAGATTTCTTAACACGTGTTGGTAAGAACCAAACACTGTTGATCGATATTAATAAGACTGAAACTATTGGAGGTGCATCATCATTGATGGTAACTGGTAAAGTTGATAATGTCTTCTTAGATACGATGAGTACTTTCTCAAATGGCGCACAATCAGTGTCAACAAATTCATCACAACGATTCTTATCAAAAAATGGTTTAGAGTTTGGGTCTGAAGCAGATTGGAATCTAAAGTGTAATGCTAACATGACTATCACCACAGTTGGTACATTAGGTATTGATACTGGCGGTGCATTTACAACTAACAGCGGTGGTAACTATAAAGTCACTGCTCCTAAAGTGGACTTAAACTAATATGGCATCTCCTTGCGGAATAAATGCTGCTTTAGATGAAGCTAAGGCAGGAATTGATAGTTTAAAAGAAAAGATCTCTACCGGTTTAAATGGTATCGGAGATATAGGTTCTATAGCCGATACAATCAAAAACAAGTTGAAAGAGGTTAATGTCCCTCAACTTCCATCTATTAACTTAAAAGAAGAACTTATCAATCTTCCAACATTAAACGCGCAAGAATATTCTGCTAAAGTTGCAGAGTTAAAAGCTAAATTTGGAACTGCGGTTCCAGACTTAGATAGTATAATATCACGTATACCAAAACCGGTTGGATTGAATGCTCAAGGCAACAAAGACATCTTTACTCAATTGAACGATGCATTAGGTAATGTTGGTGCTGCGTTCCAAAATGTACAAGAACAATTAAGTCAACTTTCGGTTGAATCGTTGACTGCTAATATATGTAATGAAAAGAAAATAGATCCTATAACAAAGAAGGAAGTTCCAGTAGTTCCGAACGTTGAAGTTACACAAAAGACTATTCCAGATCCAGTTACAAAGGAACCTATACCAGTTACTGATACTACAGGTGCACCGGTGTATGATACACCTAAACCAAAACCAACGCCTCCAGTAACTCCTAAGAAAGATCCTGTTGTAGAAGCCAAACCTTCTACTCCTCCAGCAACTGGATTTACATTTGCCTTCACTAAAGAAAAATTAGTAGCTGCTGGTGGCGCTGCAGCAGGTAATTGGTATGAATACTTGAGAGATACACTTCCGAAATATAATATTACTACGCCTGAGCGTGTTGCTGCATTCGTTGGCAATGTAGGAGTTGAAACAAGCTGGACTCAAATTGAAGAAAGTGTAAAATATAGCGCAGACTTCATATTTAAGAATTTGAACCCAGGGAATAAAAGATTTGCCACGCTCGACGATGCAAGAGCTGCTGTATCTAGGGGTGCAGAATACGTTGCCAATATCATCTATATGGTTGAGCGTAAATTGTTAGATCCACAACCCGGTGATGGTTGGAAATATCGTGGCAGAGGTTTAAAACAACTTACATTTAAAGATAATTATTTGAGAGCATCAAAGGCATTCTTTGGGGATGATCGATTAGTTAAAAATCCAGACTTGGTTGTTACAGATAAGAATATTGCCGTTGAAACTGGTGCTTGGTATTTTAAGACTAAAAATATTTCTGACTACGCTGATAAGAAAGCCTGGGGAGAATGTGGTGCTCTAGTCAATGCAGGTAAGCCAAATGCCGATCCTGCAAAAGTAATCGATTATCAAAAGAGAATAAATGCTCAAGAAAAAGCTTATAAAGCATTCATAGCATAATAAATAGAACCATGCGATCACAAAACTTATCAGACTTACCAATAGGCAACCGTCCAGCCAACTCTCAACCAATGAGAGAGTTAACATACGGAGGTAGAGAATCTACGTATGCAGACTTAGATCTATTATTTAGACCCAATCCAGTGACTGGAGATATAAATCCCATTCGCGACGTTGATGCTGTTAAGAAGTCTGTGCAAAATTTAGTATTAACTAATTTCCAAGAAAGGCCGTTTCAGCCTGAAATTGGATCTGGTGTTAGAGGTTTATTATTTGAACCTGCAGATGATATCACGATTCATAGTATAGAAGAAGCTGTGCGTAGAGTACTTGCTAACTTTGAACCCAGAGCTCGCGTCCTCGAAGTCGATTCTGTATTTGATGAGGATTCGAATGCGTATAGACTTACATTAGAATTTCAAGTAATTACTACTGGACAAGTAGCAACAACAACTATTGTATTAGAGAGAACAAGATAACATGCCGATTAATGTAACGGAACTAGATTTCTTTCAAATAAAAGAAAATTTAAAAGATCATCTCAAGGGACTTCAAGCTGGTGGTAAATTTACCGACTATGACTTCGAAGGATCAGGCATGGCTGTGCTCATAGATCTTTTAGCATATAATACACACTATAACGCATTGAATGCTAACATGGCTGTGAATGAGGTATTCTTAGATTCTGCAGATCGTAGACAGAACATTGTGTCTCACGCCAAGTTATTAGGTTATATTCCTCGTTCAAAAACTTCTTCATTTGCTACTATTGATATAACAGTGAATAGTCCAATTGGAGCTCCAGCTAGATTAACCTTGGATAGAGGCACAGAATTTACAACTACTATCAATGATAAGCAATATGTCTTTACAGTGTTAGAAACACAAACTATAGCTCCAGTTGGAGGAGTGTATAAATTTTCAAATGTAAAGATTAATCAAGGTATTTTAAAATCTACTTTTTATGTAGTAGATTCTTTTGATGATTATCAATACTATGAAATTCAAGATTTGAACTGCGATAGAGAAACTATTACGGTTAAAGTTAAAGAAAGTCTCTCTGCTACACTATCAGACGTTTATACACTAGCAAAAGATTTTACAAAGGTAAATTCAGAGTCAAAGGCATACTACATACAAGAAGCTGTGTCAGAACGATTCGAGATTTACTTTGGTGATGGTATAACATCTAAAAAATTAGATGCAGGTAATGTAGTACAAATTGAATGGCTATCTACTGCTGCAGAAGAAGGTAATGGAGCAACGATATTTACATTAAATGGAAATATTCAAGGTAACACAAATGTTACTATATCGACGATATCGAAATCTGATTCTGGTTCTGATCGTGAATCAAACGACTCTATTAAATTTAATGCTCCTCTAACATACATTGCACAAAATCGAGTAGTTACACCTGATGACTATCGTGCAGCTATCTTAGAAAACTATTCCAATATTGAATCTATTTCAGTTTGGGGCGGAGAGCAAAATGATCCTCCTCAATATGGTAAGGCTTATATCTCTATTAAGCCAAAAGATGGAGAAACTCTTGATGATGTTGAAAAACAGAAGATCAAAGATCAAATATTAAAACCACGTAATATCGTTTCTATTATTCCAGAGATCGTTGATCCAGAATACACATATCTTAAGTTGGAAGTATTTTACAAATATAATCCAGCTCTTACATCTAGAACGGCAGGCGAGTTAAAACAACTAGTTACAGACACTATCGCTGCATATAATTCTGCAGATTTACAGCAGTTCGATGGAGTATTTAGAAATTCCAAATTAACTAGATTGATTGACGCTTGTGATCCATCTATTTTAAATAGTACTATTAGAGTGTATATGGTGAAGCGTCTAGTTCCAGTTTTAAATATTCCAAGACTTTACACTATACAATTTTCTTCTCCGCTCTATTATACACGTTCAAACGACAAAGTTATTACTTCGACATCATTCACTTATGGTGGTGTGACATCTTATATACAAGATAGAGCTCAAACATTGGGTAGTGCTGAACCGCACTCTGATAAAGGCGGTACACACACTCTAGAAATATACAAGTTATTAAACAATAACAAGATTACTACTGTATCTGATATCGGTTATATCATTGCAGATCAAGGTTTAGTCGTATTAGAGAAATTTAATCCATCTGCTATAAGCGGAGACTATATCACTATTACTGGAATTCCAAATTCCAATGATATTGCACCGAAAAGAAATCAGTTAATAAAAATCAATATGGATGAAGTTACAGTGACTGGTGAAGTTGATACTATCGCTACAGGTGGTACACCAGCTGGTGTAAGTTATACAACAACTCCTCGTCACGGAGAAAATTAAAAATGCCGTATACCGTTCTAACTGATAGGTTAGGGACTACGACACCGCAGTATTATGTATTACACGAAGTAATACCTGAGCATCTTCGTACCAATGAACGTTTCATGGAATTCCTTGAAGCGTACTTTGAATGGCAACAGTCAACAGTTTATTCTCCAGGTAGTATAATCAATAAACTTGTCGACATTAAGAATATCGATAACGTTGCTGAAGAATTCTTATCATATATCCAGCTTGCTGTTGCAGGTCCAATTCCATCTGTTGAAGGGGTAGATCGCAGAAAGCTTTACAAGCAGATTATCGATTTATATCTAGCTAAAGGTTCATTACCTTCATATGAAGCTTTATTTAATATATTATTTCAAGATCAGATAGAACTTTATTTCCCTCGTGTAGATATGTTACAACCATCTTCCGGAAATTGGAATGATGTTGATGGAAGATATGCTGATAATAATGGCTTTTTATCAGATAGAAAATACTTACAAGATAGCTATTATTATCAAGACTATTCATATGTAATTAAAACTAGTAAATCGTATGAATCGTGGAAAGACATAGTAACTAAGATCCTTCATCCAGCGGGATTTATATTTTTCGGCCAAATTAAAGTAGTTTCTATCCCTTCAATTAGCCAACAAAAGTTGAAGATGAAGTTAGTACAGATTGGTCGTGTTGCAGCTTCAGATGCAACTATACCGATCCTTATAGATAAAGTTTCAGCTAGAATGTCTCTAGCTTTGAGCTATAGAGAATTGTC
>Ga0222713_10005206_pt1 | contig 12743 bp, 14 predicted proteins | sample C33_649DmetaG_FD_165061 | JGI IMG/M metagenome (GOLD analysis project Ga0222713, IMG submission 165061) | Estuarine water microbial communities from San Francisco Bay, California, United States - C33_649D | ecosystem: Environmental > Aquatic > Marine > Unclassified | place: USA: California...
AGCAAAGGTTTCCCGAAGCAATTTACGGCATGGATTTGTTGACTGCTATAAGTCTGTATTTAGCAAAAAGCGCAAATGGGGGTACCTATGATGCTCCTGCGATGAAACGTTAGAGGGAGACGGAAATGAAAGAAATTATCGTTTCATCGGGATTTTTAGCCGCTTCTTTTTTTGCAGTAGCGTTAGTTTCGGCAGATCAAACCGATAAAGAGTTCGAAGAAATGCTCGAGTCCAGTTTGCGTTCGAAAGGTATTGTGAAAGCTGAGGAAGTCTTAGCTCAGGATGAAGTGCAAAAACAGTGTAGTACTTCGGGGGTAACTTCAGCTGAGGACATGAAGGCGATTCTTGATTCCCAGCTTGCAACGATTGTTTATCCGAATGATGGTAAGTATTTAGGTGATTGGAAGGCTGGTGAGAAAATCGCGCAGAGCGGCAAGGGCAGACGGTTTAACGATAAGCCTGACACGGTTAATGGTGGAAATTGTTATGCCTGTCATCAGATCAGTAATGATGAGCTGGCGTACGGTACGATCGGCCCATCCTTATATCAGTACGGAAAAATTAGAGGTAACTCAGAGGAGATGATTAAGTACACCTGGGCTAAGATTTTTAATGCGCAGGCATTTGTGCCTTGTTCATACATGCCTCGATATGGCCACAAAGGTATTCTCTCTGAGCAACAGATGAAAGACCTTATGGCGCTCTTGTTTGACCCAGAGTCGCCTACAAATAAATAGATTGAGGTCTTGACTTGGAAATTTCGAGACGAGATTTTCTACAATTGTTAGGTATCGCTGCCGCAGCGGGCTTACCCATCGGATCGCGGCAAGCCTTATCGAAAGTAGATTTCGAGTCGTTTTATGAGATTCCGAAATTTGGCAATGTTCACCTGATGCATTTTACGGATTGTCATGCACAGTTAAATCCAGTTTTTTTTAGAGAGCCAAATGTAAATATCGGCGTAGGAGAGGCGATTGGCAAACTCCCGCATGTTGTTGGTGAAGAGTTGCTGAAATCGCTCGGTATTAAAGCCGGTAGCGCGCAGGCTCACGCGTTCACGTATTTGGATTTTGATGAAGCTTCGAAAGTCTATGGAAGGGTTGGTGGTTTCGCGCACCTCTCAACATTGATTCAAAGGATTAAGGCTAGCAGGCCAGGTGCTCTGCTGCTGGATGGCGGTGATACTTGGCAGGGATCCGGTACGGCGTTATGGACCAACGCACAGGATATGGTTGATGCTTGTTTGATGCTTGGTGTTGATGTCATGACCGCGCACTGGGAAATGACCTATGGCGCAGAACGGGTTCAAAAGATTGTTGAAAACGACTTTGCGGGTCGATTGGATTTCGTTGCGCAGAACGTTAAAACGCTGGATTTTGAGGATCCGGTTTTTGAGCCTTACACCTTGAAGGAAATTAATGGTGTCTCAGTTGCGATCGTGGGGCAGGCGTTCCCGTACACCCCAATCGCAAATCCGCGCTACATGTTTCCCGACTGGAGTTTTGGAATTAGGGAGGAGGAACTGCAAGACACGATCAATGAGGCTCGAGAGGAGGGTGCGCAGGTCGTAGTGTTGTTATCCCATAACGGAATGGATGTGGATCTTAAATTAGCGTCGAGAGTTACTGGGTTAGACGCGATTTTCGGTGGGCATACGCACGACGGAATCCCAGCGCCGATAGTGGTTTCTAATCCGTCTGGTAAGACGGTCGTAACGAACGCAGGTAGTAACGGAAAATTTTTAGGGGTATTGGACTTCGATTTTCGTGATGGCGCGATCCGGGATTTTAATTATCGTTTGCTTCCAGTATTTTCTAATGCGATTCCACCCGACCGGGCGATGTCGGATTTGATAAAAAAAGTCAGAGATCCATATGAGTCGAAGTTAAACGAGCGATTAGCGACGACTGATGACGTCTTGTACCGAAGGGGGAATTTTAACGGCAGTTTTGATCAGCTCATTCTTGATGCATTAATGGACGAGAAGGGTGCAGAGATAGCGTTTTCTCCTGGATTCCGGTGGGGAACATCGCTCCCGAGTGGTAGTGACATATTGATGGAGCACGTTCTGGACCAGACTGCGACAACCTACTCACACTCGACTTTATCGGAGATGAATGGCGAGAGGATCAAGTTAGTCCTTGAGGATGTAGCGGATAATATCTTTAATCCTGACCCCTACTATCAGCAGGGTGGGGATATGGTGCGTGTGGGTGGTCTCACGTATGCCATAGATCCAAACGCGGAGATGGGTTCGCGAATCAGCGATATGCGTTTAAACGGTGATCTTATCGAGTCTGCTAAAACCTACAAGATTGCCGGTTGGGCTCCCGTGGCGGAGGGTGCCGAGGGGGAACCTGTTTGGGACGTTGTATCTAGATGGTTAAAGGATAAAAAAACGATTCGCAATCTTGAGATCAATACACCGCGTCTAGTCGGTGTAGATGGTAACCCTGGTATTGCCAACCGATAGCCTCGATCTACTGGAGTCTAGGTTGCAATAGCCTGGTCGAGACTTTAAAGTTCTTTGTGACGCTCCACAAAAGAGCAATTCGGAACCTCATATGGCTAAAAAATCCCTTACATTCTATTTAGATTTCATATCTCCTTACGCTTATCTGGCATTTGAACGTTTACCAAAAATTATAGACGGCCGAGACTTGCAAGTTACGTACCGCCCCGTTCTTTTTGCCGGGCTTTTAAAGCATTTTGGTCAGCTGGGGCCGGCCGAAATACCGGGCAAGCGCGAGTGGACCTTCGCGCAGTCGTTGTGGTTGGGGCAGCAAGAAAAAATAGATTTGGACCTGCCGCGCGTTCATCCATTTAATCCGCTCCCGATGTTGCGTTTGGCCCTTGCAACCAGTATTGATGGGTCACCGAGTCGGGAGGTGTGCCGACAAATTTTTCGATACGTATGGGTAGGAGGTGAGGATCCGACCGACGAGGGTCGTTATCAAGCCCTCATTGGAGAGTGCAAGCTGTTGCGGTCACTTGACTCTGATGAAGTTAAATCACAACTTCGAGACTTCACTGATGAGGCTACGAAGGACGGTGTGTTTGGCGTGCCCAGCATCAAATTAGATGGATGTATATTCTGGGGCAATGATTCTCTAGCAATGTTAGATGATTTTTTAAATAACGAAACTACTTATCGAAGAAACTGGGAAGCCGCCTCAAGTGTTGGGGTGTCGGCCGTTAGGAAACGTTAGTTCTAGTTCAAATGTTTTTTCGAGTAATCCGTATTTATTTTTCTCTGAGTCTAGTAGCGCTGCTTGGATGGTTAATTGTTGTAATAATTTTTCCATTTACAACGCAGAAGGGCAGGCAAAAGCTCACTAAGATCTGGTCAAGATCAGTGCTGGTGGTACTGGGCGTTAAAGTCGAAATATATGGAGCGGTTCCAAGCGGTTCGCATCCGATGCTGCTTGTTTCGAACCACGTCTCGTGGGTGGATATACAGGCAATTCACTCTGCGATCTTCATTCGTTTTGTAGCTAAAACGGATGTGAGGCGGTGGCCTTTGATTGGGTACCTTTCGGCGCGGGTAGGAACAGTATTTATTAATCGAAACTCGAAACGTGCAGTGATAGAGGCCAATGCTCTTCTTGGTGATCTTTATCAGCAAGGAGAGAGTGTGTACTTGTTTCCGGAGGGGACGACTTCCTCTGGTAAAACTGTTTTGCCATTTAGTCAATCCTTATTCCAGTCTGCGATAGATCACGACATTTTGATTCAACCGATCGCGTTGAAATATGTGGATGAAAATGGAGATCTCCATCAGGGCATCTCGTTCGAGGGGGACATTTCGCTTTTGGGGTCAATTCATCGAATAGCAAGGTCGGATAATGCGACATTGCGTCTTCACTTCTTGGCCCCAATCATTTCAAAGGATAAATCCCGAAAACAAGTTTCTTTAGAAGCACATGACCTTATAACAAATGCTCTGCGAAGCCAGCCCTGAACGCTTAATCCTTTAGCGAGGCTATCGGAAGTTTGTGGTCTCGCCCCCATTCGTCCCAAGATCCATCATAAACTTTCCAGTTATTTATTCCGCAAATATGTAAACCAAGGGCGAGTATGCAAGCGGTAAGGCCGGATCCACAGGTCAAGGTCACGGGTTGATCAAGGTTAATGCCCGCTGTCTCAATTTTTTCTTTTATTTCTCTGGGTGGCAGGAATTTTCGGCTTCCTTTATCGAGTAAGTCCGACCAATAGAGATTCTTGCTCCCAGGAATATGACCGGGCCGTGTGCCTGGATATCGATCCATCTCAGTTCCCGCGAAACGACCCGGAGTACGCGCATCGAGAATCTGATGATTTTCAGTCGACTGTTCGAGGACCTCTGGCTTCCTAGCTAATAGGTTGCGATCTGCACCGCCCACGAAGTGAGTCGGAGTAATTAGTCGTATGTCAGTGTCGACTGGAAACCCAAGTTGCTTCCAGTTTTTTAGGCCTCCATCAAGTACGGATACGTTGTCGTAGCCATATAAACGAAAGAGCCACCATACCCTCGCCGCGCTGTACAAACCGAGCGTGTCGTAAGCTATGATTTGGGTTTCGTTATCAATTCCCAGTTCAGATACTTTTTGCTCGAAAAAAGACTTTTCCGGAACCTTTCGAGGTAGGGGATTATTCGGGTCTGCGATAACGCTCAAATCAAAAAAAATTGATCCAGGAATATGTTCTGTGAGAAATTCTTTCGCAGCATCGCGGCCAGTGTCGGGTAGATGAACTGTGGCATCCACTACGCAAATATTCTTGTCATTTAGGTGCTCGACTAGCCATTCAGCTTGAATCACGGCGTCCGACATTTATTTTTCTCCTAGCAGTATCTTTCAACGCCAAACCACTGCTCGCTCGAGTAGCGATCACCGTGAGCCCATCCGATCGGCAAGGTCTTCTCAATCATCGCCATGTCGTCTGCACTGAGCGATTTCCTTGCTCCCGCGCAGTTATCTTTAAAGTGTTGAATTGAACGGGTACCTGGGATTGGGATGATGTGTTCATCTTTATGCAACAGCCAGGCGATCGCGAGTCCAGCTGCTGTCAATCCGAGATCTGCCGCGAGTTTTTGGAATCCAGCTACCTTGCTGATATTCGTGGATAGGTTAGGCTCAAGAAATCTTGGGTTGATCTTCAAGAACTCGAGCTCCTGCGCAGTTTCAAAATTATGAGGTGCGTCCGTTAGTAGCGACCTTCCCAACGGGGAGAATGCGACCAGGGCCGTACCAAGTTCTTTTGTCATCTGCGTCAACCCCATTTCTGGACTTCTGACCGATAGCGAGTATTCGGACTGAACCGCAGCGACGTGTGCAATGCGATTCGCGCGCTCAAGCGAACTTGGGGAAATTTCCGAAAACCCGAAAGAATTAATCTTCCCATCCTTGACTAAAGTCTGCATCGTTTCAGTAACTTCTTCAATCGGTATCTCGGTCTGCCTACGGTGGATATAGTACAGATCAATATTTTCAACTCCGAGTCGTTGCAGCGTTTTTTCTAGTTCACCCCGGATATGCGATTCACTGTTGTCATAAAATCTTTGTCCAGTCTCAGCGTTTCTACATATCCCCACTTTTGATGCGATCGAGAAGAGTTTATCTTTCTGTTTGCCTTGTTTTGACAAAAATTTTCCAATGACGGTCTCAGAGCGCCCCATTCCGTAGACATTAGAGGTATCTAGGTGATCGACTCCCTCATCAAGTGCCGCGGCTAGAATGGCAAGAGAGCCGTCGTCATTTGCTTCACCATAAAAATTGGTAAATGACATTGCTCCATATCCTAGGCACGAGATCTCTCTTCCGTTTTTCCCGAGGCGTCTTTTTTGCATGAATCAAATCCTTAAGTTATTTTCACTGAAGTGTTCCGTCTATCACGTACTGAAGAATGTTTGCCACTTGCTTGGGTGTCTCGGCCGTCGCTAATGCCACCGCATCGATTTCTTTCAGTGCATGCTGATGCTCTGGTTGGTGTAAGACGATAATAGATTTTCCAAGAGCAGCGGCGTATCCCGCATCAAATGCTGCATTCCACTGTTTGTACTTTTCACCGAAACAGACCACAACAACATCAGAATCAGAGATAGCTTTACGTATCCGCATAGCGTTAATTTTTGCACTTTTATGGTCGTGCCAAAATTTAGACTCTTCTCCTCCAAGGAGAATGACCCCACAATCATCGCTTGAAGCATGGTCCGTGTTAGGTTCAAGGAAGTTAATATCTTCTGATCTTAGGTTGCGTTTAATTTCATCGCGCCAGTCAGTGTGAATTTCGCCAGATAAATATACGTTCAAGTTCATTTTTTTATCCTAAATGCTCAGGTGTGCTTTGAAATATAACTCGCTGTTAATCGGGTAGACTACCATTTTTGAATCTGAAGTTCCCTGTGGTTAATCCGTGGAGCTTATTTTTTTCTGGAGATTGAGAGTATGAAAGCGCCATGGTTGTTTGTGCGAGTTGCGTATTTTGCTTTTCTATTTTTTTCGTACTCATTGGCATCTCATGCGGAGGAGACTTTTTATATTGGCATTTCAGGTTCTAAGAATGAGGTGGATTTTGGAAGTGTCGTAACGACCACCGGGTCGGCTCAGATAGAAGATCAAGATACGGGCTACAAGGCCTTCTTGGGTTATCAGTTGCACAAGCTCATCTCGGTTGAGGCGCAGTACGCAAACTTCGGTGATGTATCGCTTGCACTTCCGAATGGTACATCAGCCACCATTGGCGGCACGGCGACAACAAATAGCTCGGGAGCAACGGTGACTACAAATGTTGAGGCAGAATCTTTTGGTTTTGCGGTGCTATTAATGGTGCCATTGGAGATTGTCCGGCCTTACTTAAAGTTTGGATTGCACTCTTGGGACACGAAGCGAACAGTGCCTTCGTCAGGCGCAAACCTGTTCGCGACGGAAGGTAGTGGTACAGATGGTTACCGCGGGTTGGGAGTTTCGATGCCTGTTCTGGAGGCATTGTCGATGCAGGTCGAGTATGAGGTCTACGATTTTGGTGATGACAAGATGAGCATGGCTAGCGCCGGAATATCCTATCGTTTTTAAAAAAAGACGCTTTCCAAAGCGTCTTTTTTTGTTGAGCTGATAACTTCGATCAGACGGGTCCTACCGCCATCTGTAGGTGTCGAATTGATTCCGTTGAGTGCCGAGTTAGCAGCGCTTTCTCTTTAAGAACCGTTCTATCCATTTTTCGTGTGAGCTCATCGATTGCGTTGTATAAATCAATTTGCTTCGACTCGCAAAATAGGTCCTTACCATTCACGTGCATTTTAGCTTCAGCTTTTTGCTCGTGTTTTTCAACAGACAAAATCACCTCGACACTCATGGTGTGGTCAAAATGTCGATCGATTCTTCGCATTTTTTGCTTTAGGTGTTTCTCGATCGCTGGGGTTATATCGAAGTGATGACTGGAAATGCTCAAATTCATAAAAAATGCCTCCCTTGAGCTGAGTGCTCGGCTACGATAGCCTGAGGCATTATGTGATAGACCTAGAGTATCGTTACCAGAACACAGTTCTGTGACATTCGTCACAACAATATCCGTTTCTTACTTCACACAAAAATTCGAGAGATCTAACAATAAACTCTCAGCTTCATTTCACCAGTTTTGTCAGCATGTTGTCAACTCAAAATTGAGTTCCGTAAACATAAATTTTATAAATTTGATAAACGTTCAATAAAACAGATATTTAACGAATTAAATCTTTTAATCATCTCTTTTTATGAAAAATAAACTGTTGAGTGAATGTTGTTATTTCCGTTGTACTAATCTCAATTTTTCCTGTACTTCTTTCTGCGCATGGCGCTGTCGTTGGGCTAGTTGGGAGTTGGCTCGCAAATTCTTCTAAATAGTGTCGTGAGCGGTGATTTGTCACTCACAGTCGTTACTGTATTGGTTGTGTTTTTCGAGCTGTAACTCTCACCAGTGGCAAGATTGCCCTCATATAGAGTGTTTGCTATTTCTGTAAAGGTGTTATTTGGACAAGATAGTTTCAGGTCGGATTGTTTTGATAGGATCCCCATCTGGTTTGAATGGTAATCTACTAGTATCCTGACGTGAATTTCATTGGTTTCAAGCGTTTTAAATCTCTGATCGTAATATACATCTTGCGCAGCTTCCCTCGATAGTAAAATCCATGGGCCATCAGCCGCTTGCGTAGCATTAAAAGCTAGCGCCAAAAAGAAAACAAACAGCAAAATTCGAGGAACCATAGTGTGTAGGGAGATAAATGGCTTTATGAGCTAAAAATATGTTTGGTCTTCGGTGAAAACACAAAGCCCCACATCGCGCTTTGCAATGTGGGGCTAAGTTTTTGCTACTCGTTATCTAAGACGATTACTTAGCAGTGATCTTGTAGATCTCTCCCTCGTCTGTGTTTGCATACAATGCGCCATCAGGGCCCATCGTTACGCCACGATAACGCTTTGACTCGACTGGGAGGTGAATTACGCTCTTAATCGACTTGCCGTCTTGAGCGATGTCATATACGTCAAGTCGCATTCCTGGAGGTGTTCCACCGAAAGCAATACCCATAATGCCGACTACTGCACGGCCTTCGTACATTCCCCACTGAGAGCCCGTCAAGAAAGCAATTGAAGACGTTCCTTGAGAGTAACCATTATTTTGCCAAGCTGGCGTCATAAGGTCAGCAAATCGGGTGTCACTCATTGGCATATACGCTGCGCGAATTGCTGGAATTACACCTTCTTTTTGGTTTGGCATGTATCCGCAATACTCATCTGGACAATCACCGCGACCACCTACGTTCTGGCGTGGATCCCATCCACCGTTCTTGCCGTTTTCGAGCATGGTTAGCTCATCGTTGTGCCATGGGCCGTGCTCAGCGGTAAAGACTGCTCCGTCTGCTCTGAACGCGATACCCTGTACGTTTCGATGGCCGTACGTGTAGATACGCTTATCAAACCCTTTAGGAGGATTATTTCCTGGGTGGGCATTTCCGTCGGTGTCGATTCTAAGAACCTTACCGCAGAGCAACTCTGGTGACTGTGGGCAAACGCCTCTATGTCTGTCACCTGTGGTGACCCATAGCCAGCCTTCAGAATCAAAGGTTGGACGGTTACCATTGTGGGCACCGTTTCCACCAAATGGATGGTTGGACTCGAATGGCTTGAACTGAATGTCTTTTACGATATCGGTTCGGTCTTTAACGCTCTTCAAATCTTTGCTGAGCGTTAGTCTCATCACGATGTTTCCATCGCAACGCTCGAAGTTAGTCTTACAGCCGCTACCATGATACTTGGTAGATGCTGACGCAACATAAATTCTCTGGTTCTTCGCAAAGTTTGGATCTACGGCTAATCCCAACATACCTGCTTGGTTAGTGCAGTGTAGATCGTCGTTTGTTGAAGCATATCCGCTAGATCCCTTCATTCCGAGAATCTTGTGGACTTTTCCATCAGTTGTACGAACAGAAACACCTTTACACTTTTCAGTGAAGAACATTGTTCCATCTGCTAACAAGTCTGTATCCCAAGGATTCTCCAGACCCGTTAGTACCGCTGTTTGTGTGATCGTAGGAACGACCGCACTTTTGTGCCCGTGATGGCCAGCGAATGCGAAACTCGTCGCACAGATTCCCGCAGCCAGCGCGAGCGAAGTAATGATTTTTGATCTCATTTCCTTTTCACTCCCTAAACGTTTAGTTTTATTTAAGACTAGATAGATAGGCCGCTAAGTTAGCGATTTCATCATCAGACAGTGGCTGAGCGTTTATGATCATGAGATCGGAGTTTGGCCCGATCTTGGTTCCAGCCCGGTATGTCTGTAAACGCTCAGTCAGGTAGGCGACTTCTTTACCTGCCAGTTTTGGGTAACTGGACATTCCCTTGCCTCCAGGCCCGTGACAAACGAAACAGTTTTGACCATAACGTTTTTCACCAGCAGCTACATCTCCTGCAAATAAGGTCCCACAATGAACTGACGCTAAAAACATAAGGCTTGAAACAATAAACTTCATACAACTCCCCGTAGTGATTTCTTAAACTTGAAGCTTGAATATCTAGCTTCATCATAGATTAAATACAGTCTAAATAGTTTCATAGACTGGCAAGAAAGTGCATATTATGAAGTTTGCGGCGCAATATTTGTTATAACAATGCTGAGGAAAAAATTTACGTAAATCATTCAGTTACTTGCCTATTCAGAAGAGTTGATACTTAAGTTTAATTTTCAACTTTTAGATCTTAGAATATGAAATGTAATGCATAGCAAAACATTTTTTTGAACCTTTTTTTTAACCCAGTTCGATGTCTGGAATCTGCATTGCCCCTCGAACGGAATTGAAGGCTCTGGTTAAAACTCTGAGGTCCTTCCTGGACATTCTTTAAAAGCCAAGTTCCATGCATCCTGAAGTCGGTCGATGGGCACATCGCCTGGCGCGGAAAACCGTATCGTCGAGCGATCTGTCGAAATAATAACCGTATCGTTGTTGAAATCGAGCTCGGGGTAGATACGGAACGCAGTCATATTGATTTTTCTATTGTCGATTCTCTTACTTCCGTTGCTAAGAACGCAGGGCTCTATCTCAATCCAGCGGCTGTATTCGGATCCCGATGGGTTGCCGCTGTAAGCGAAGTTGTAAACGCGTTCGAGTAGAGTTTTTTCTCTCGATCGATATTGATTCCATAATTGATCTCGCTCGGCTTGCTGTGCGGCTGCATTTTCTCGACGTTCGGCCTGCTCACGCTGCTCCTTGGCTATCTGAGCATTCCTTTGTGCCACTCTCGCTTCGATAACGGCTATTCCTTTGTCAAAAATTTTCGGTAAGACTTTGTGAGCCTCTTTCCAAACTAACATCAGTGAGAAAGTGGTGCTATTCCAATCACTGTATCTACCGCTGTTGTATCCGAAATCTATACAGGCAGGACGCGGTAGGGGTATCTGTTCCTCGATCAAATTTCCTTCGTCATCAACATCTGTTTTTGTTTCGAATTGCTGGATGTGACAATTATCCTGGAGGTAGTGCAAGAATCTCGTTTGCAGTGTTTGATAGGTTCCGGGTTGTTTGCCTTCGACTTCTAACCGATATAGGCACATCGCGAGGTTGTAGTCCGCTCGCTGCTGGGTATTTTGTTCAAGATAGAGCCGGCTTCTTTGCTCAGCTCCCGCTTTCTCAAACATTTTTGCCACCCAGAGATTACTTGCTTGGATTCCGTCCCACCGAAAATCGGAATTGATCGAATCGAGCTGGTCGTAATTATCGCTTGGTTGACTAAAAATAGGGTGGGATAAAACGTCGCAGATCTCCGATGGACTTGCTAAGGTTCCTATTTGGATAAACTCGTCGTAGGAGAAGTCGTTTTTAGGAATCAGCAAAGGACCATCCGCGTATTCCTCTGCTTGAATGATCGCAGTAAAGCCAACCAAAAGTAGCCCCCAACTCAAAGAGACGAAATTTTTATTTTTCATATCATTTAAAGTCGTAACCCTCAAACATATTTCACGTCAGATAGTGATCCGCTAGAAAAGTTCTTTACGCTTTTTTGGCTATCTTGGCTGCATCCGAGCTTAGAATTTCCCCGATTTTTTTTGCTATTTTTTCTCCAACTAAATGGTGCTGTTCCAAGTCTAGGTGTATGCCGTCGACCTTACTTGGCCCCGTAACCGATCCGATATCGAAAAAATCGCAATTTAGATCATCTGCTACCGATTTAAATTCACCAGAAATTCCGACGCACTTGTGTTCTCCCCCAGCAAACTTGGGGGCGATAGATCCTTTCGGCGTTTCAATCTCTGGAGGGCAGACTACAAGGATTGGAGCGATTGGCATCCCAGGTTCGATTGGTGCTTCTCTGATTTCTGTTACCAGCGCACGAATTCCTTGGGCAGAATGCCACGCGTTGTGCTGGTGCATGGATTGGAAATCGTTTGTCCCTAGTGCGAGCACAACGAGCTCAAGCGGCGCGTGCATCTCCAGCACCTGTTGAATTCCAACGAGCCCATTTCTTCCAGGCTTGTACGGATCTTCCCAAGCTGTGCGTCTTCCATTGAGACAGTTTTCAATTACGCGGTAAGTCTGCGAAGTTTTATTTAGCGTTTGCTCCAGTACGCCCGGCCATCGATCAAAAAAATCTAGACGTTTTCGGGTGTTAGGAACGATGCCCCACGTCAGGGAATCGGAGTAAACGAGAATTTGTTTCATAAACTGGTTTCGTTCTAAGTTTTACTTAATTTCCCCATAATTCTAAGGCAATGTTCGCAGCTTCATTTTTAATACTCCTCGCATCTGCCTCGAGCAATAAACCTCTCTCAGCGAGTAGTTTGGTAGCTTTCTCAACCGCTTGCAAATAAACTGCGCTCGATTCGTAGAGTTCAGTTAACGCAGGTCGATGGTCGGAGTCGTCTCGCTCTGCTGGGGTGCTCGCAAGTGGTATTGCCGATCCCAAGTCGTCACAAAGCTCACCACGTCCAAACTCACCTTGTCTTATGTTGAATCCCAAGTACGTGTTCGTCGCGGCATCTACGAGGGGGTGTCGTATTCCTCCGACCTCATTCCCGACTTCGTCGATGTTTGGAACCAATACATTATGGCCAGCCATTACAACTGGCACTAAAAGATCAATAGCTCCTCTGTTAAATTTCACACGTGGTCCAAAGTCCATGTCGCCTGAGATATTGACAGTGTCGTTACGCACCATCCCTCCAGAAAATGGAAATCTAATGTCCTTAGGATTCACTAACTCTTTCTCAGCGATTCTCGGATACTGTGATTCGGG
>Ga0222713_10005209_pt1 | contig 12740 bp, 5 predicted proteins | sample C33_649DmetaG_FD_165061 | JGI IMG/M metagenome (GOLD analysis project Ga0222713, IMG submission 165061) | Estuarine water microbial communities from San Francisco Bay, California, United States - C33_649D | ecosystem: Environmental > Aquatic > Marine > Unclassified | place: USA: California...
CTCCTGTGCCTGTGCCCACATCTGGTTTTGCAAATCTTTTAAAATCGTTAGCCATTTTGTTTTCCTTTAACTATTTATACTATTTATAATATTATCCTAAGGCAACTGCTTGAGCAATTGCAAAAGGCCTTGTAGCTATTCTTACAGAATTTTCTGTAATTATAGCACTTTCGGTTGTTCCAGTAGCCGTAATATTCACAGCGCCTGAAATTGAACCACCTGTTAATGTAGCTGTTCCGTCAGTAAAAGTGGTTGAGGTAATACTTGAAATTCCTGTAATGGTAGTATTTAGTGTAAATGTTACTGTATCCGTAGCAGAAACGGCAGCAGTAATATTTGAATCACCATCAAAAGTAAGTGTATCACCACTTGAAATTGGTTGAGTAGTAGAAGAACCACTATCTACAATAGTAAATCCAGCATATGTACTGGCATTTAATTCATTAATGGCACCAACAACACTTGTCGCTGTTGTTGTAAGTGTACTAGGATCACCTATATCCGTTGAAGAAAGACTATTAAAGGTCGTTCTAAACGTTTCTAGTGTATCGGTTGTTAATACTGTTCTAGCGGCCATTATTTTTTAATTACCTCTTGTAATAAACTTTTAATTTCTCTTAATTCTGCCTTTAAATTATTTATTTCCTTTACAGCACTTCTTATTTCATCACCTTGTTTTTCTCTGGATTTAATTCTAGCCATATAAAGTTGATATTCACTTCTATTAGTGTTTACAATAGCGTTAGAACTTACATCTCTAACTAAACTTTCATATCCTTCAACTTTAACTCTAGTCATATTAAACCGCCAGTGCAATTCCTCTTAAATCTCTAATAATAGGAGGATATGCTGAACTAGTACCTTTCATTACAATTTTAATCTGGAATGATGTAAATGTATTTAAGTTACTAGCAGAATATTTGTATTCTTTAAATGTATTATCGTCTTCAGCAGGTGCTACAGAAATATCTTCCGAGCCATCACCATTAAATGGTGTCCAACTAATATCGTTAATGTTTCTATCTTCTTCAGCACCAGATAATCTAAAATAAACTTCTACACTTGAAGTAGATTGAACATTTTGAGTTAATCGTACATCTATAGCAGTTGATTCGTTTTCTAGTGTAACTGGTTTAGTTACATAAACGGCCGCTGATGAAGTACCACTTGAAGCTGTATCATCAATAAAGTTTGGTGTATTGCCAACAGTTGGTTGATTTAATCTGTTTTGAACAGCAACCATACTCATTCTAGCAACGTCTAAAACTGGAGATAAGTTTGTGCTTGTTGTAGTCATTGATAAATTAATAAACAATGATTTACTTCCTGCCATTTCATTTGTTTGGTTAATATCACTTGCTACCATTTGAGGAGCTGTAAAGTAAATATTATCACCAGGATTAAATCCTAAAGCATTTGTAGCTGATGTTAAACTAAATTCTGATTCTGAACCGTGAATTGATCGGCCAGTTGTACCTCTAATACTATATGTAATGCCTGTACCTGGAACTGTCATTGTAGCTAAGTTTACGTTTGCTACATCAAACAATCTATTTTGAGTTGCTGTAACAGCAGTACCACCAACATCGCCTGTTGCTGTGGCTGTGCCAGCAGTTGTAACATCATAACTATCTAAAGTTACATTTGAAATACTTGTGTATGTGCCGTTAATTTGATCGGCTGTAATACCATTATATGTTCCTGAAGGAACACCAGCAATTGTAACATTGTTAGATGTACCGTGCATTCCGTGGTTTTTGTGGAATATTCTAATTACACCTGAAGTGTTTGTTGTTCTAATAGGATTATTTTTTAATGTTTTAACAGGAACACTATCATTACATAAAGTAACTGTACCTGTAACATTACTAAATTCAGCACGATTAATTTTCATCTTAATATCTTCTAATTGTTCGGCTGTCCAAGTAGAACCGTTTTGAGATTTAAACATAACACCAGCATATGGTTGTTCTGATATTGTTCTATCAGAACCAACTTGTTTATCTCCAACTCTGGCTACCCACATATTGTAATTATTTGTATTCGCTAATAAACATAAACAGTATTCTGTTTTTTCTTGTAAATAAACTGGACTATTAAATGTAAATTTGGTTGCTGTACTAGCGTCAGCACTTATATTGACTTGATTAGGATTTAAAACAACTTCACCAAAAGGTACAATTGTACGAGAAGGATAACCGTTTACAACTTCTCTAATTTGTAAAGTGATTGGAAGTGTATCATCTTTTGATTGAGCATATAAATCAATAGATGTAATAAAAGCACCACCATTGTCATCAACCATAAATGTTTGAGCAATAGGGTCAATCCAATCAATAACTTCTTGTGTTGTTCTTGTTGATGTTCTATTTAAGTTTCTTGTATCTGTAACCGTTTGTCTAACTGTTTGAGCTTCTCTTGTAGAAACAATTGTGTTTTGTACTGTTTCAATAGAACCTCTAGCAATATAGTCGGCCTCTCCAGCAGTTTCAACATCTGTTGTTGAATTTGTTACTGAACTTGTCAATCTGAATACTCTTTGTCCTGTTCTCCATCTAGGATTTGAATTATTTGTTGGATCAGGAATAGCAAAAGTACCTGATACAGCACCACTTGAATCTGTTACTAAATTACCACCTAAAGAACCACCTGTCGGAGTAACGTATGAAGTTACATCAACATCATCAAAGAAAGCATAAACTCTTGTATTTGGTTTTAATCTTGTTGCTGTAAAGTTAACTGTTCTACTTCTAATAAAAGGAATAAAAGCAATACTTAAAACTTTGTCACCTAAAGCTGTTCTTACAACTTGAGGAACTATTGCTGTTCTAATACCTGATCTTGTTTGTTGAACTTGTTGATTTGTAGTAACAACATTATCTCTAGCATTTACTGTCCAACCACCAGCACCTCTTCCTCTACCAGCAACTCTATTGTGTGTTCTTTGAATTTGACCTCTTGTAACTGTTTCAACAGGAGCTCCTATCCAATGATCTTGCCATTCGTTCCAAACAGTATCTATTTCAATACTTTCTAAATTTGGATTACCTAAAGCAGCAACCATAGTATCAAAACTACCTTCTTCATTTATTAATAAATCTGGTACTCTTTCTGTTTCTTTCCATTCGTCACCTGGAGGATCAAGTGCAATTGAACCTGTCCAAGTAAAGATATTGTATGGGTTAACATTAACATATTTACTAGCATAAGGTTGATCTACAATTGTAGTTTCAGTATATGGTAAAGTAATTAAGTCACCTGTTTTTTGATAATTAGCTGCTGTTCTATCTGAAGCAAGTATTGACGTACCGTCATCATCAGCTTCAATTAGTTGAACAGATTCTTCATTAAATAAAGGTCTCATTTGTCCTCTACCCATATCCATAGAAACTTTGTAATCTAAATTACCAGCGTCACCTATTCCGTGACCTGTAAAGTTATCTACGATAAATCCATTTTTAAATCTATCAAAACCTTCAGCGTCTTGTATTTGTAAAGATTGAGCATTAGCTTCTAATAAAGAAAGTTGTGTATAGTATTCTACGTTTTCAATTCTTCTTTCTAATTTACCAATATCTCTCATTGTGTAACGTCTGTTGTCTTGTTTTTCAACAGTTAAATCTTTTTCATCTAAAGTATATGGATTTAAGAATAGTGTGTACAAATGCATAGCACCATCTAAACCTTTTGGTATTTGAGGTTTTAAATCACTTGAACCTTTAATTACTTTAAAGTTACCCTCTTTATCTAAAAAGATTTTATCTATTCTTGGTAAATAATATTCAAAGTCTGTTGATACGTTTGAATTAAACTTAACAACATCAACTGTAGAACCACCAGAGCCATCATAAGAACGATCTTGTGTGCCTGAATTAATTGTTGAAGCGTCATCAACTCTTGGTCTAAAATCTAAACAATCTCTTAAATCGTATTGTCGTCCTGTAGTATCAGATAAGTAACTTGGAATATTTTCATAATCAATAACGCCTGAATATGAATCTACATCAAAGTAATCACCAGAACCGTGAGAGAAGAAATCAAAATCAACAAGTAATCTACCTGTTGGTGCTAATTCACCAGTTTTTAAAACCAGTCGGCCAATATCATAATAGTTATCTCTTTGACCTGTATCTAAAGTAAATCTACTTGTAATATCAGTATCACTTGTAGTAGCATTTGTACTAAAGTTAGCAGACATATAAACAGCATTAATTTGATAAACGTCAGCTTTACCTAAACCAATTGTACCTGATTCAATTTCTGTTTGGCCTGTTTTTTGTATAGTTGAATTTGAATTTAAAGTTTTTGATTTTGAGTTAGCAACTGATCTATTAATTGTTGCTAAAATTTTTACTTTATGACCTTGATAATTAGCGCCAAAGTCTATTGTCAAAGTTTTACCAGATGGAGAGCCACCTAAATTAAATATTGGATCGCCTTCGTGGTTGTTTCCAGATAAACTTAATACATCACCGACAGCACCAGAAACTCCAGCACCTGTTGTCATTATTGAAACTGTAAAATCTAATTCTGCTAAAGAACTAAATGTTTCGTTTGTACCAGCTGTAATTGTAACATCACCATTTGATGATAAAGTACCTGTAAAATGTCTTCTAATTTCAAAATTAGTATCTGTAATTCCAGAGTTGGTTGTTGTTTTTAAAGTTTTAATTCTTGTATAAGGTAATTCAAATATTGATATGTTTTTATTTGAGTCTTGTAATTTACCTCTTTTTCTTGTAGCAGATGTTTTTGTTGATACGTCACCACCACCAACAGCCGTTAATAATTCTAAACTTGTGTCTGATGTAATTGATTCTACGATTCTTGTAATAGATGTACCAGCGTCTGTAGTAAATGTAACACTATCACCTATTTTTAATTCTGTTGTAAATAAAGTACCAAATCCTGTTACTGTTGTTCCACTATTTGCTACTGATAATGAACCAAATAATGGGAAATTTTCTCCATAAGTAGCGTCTGTAGCTGTGTCAGCTGTGTACGTAGGCGAACCTGCCATAGCAATTTGTTTAACACTAGGAAAATCATAATTTCTAATAGCATTAAAACCTACAGCGTTTGATTGTATAACAGCAGTATTACTTGAAGTTCCACCAGTTATTGTTTCACCTGTATTAAAAGTACCTTGTACATTTGAAACTACAACAACACCGTGTGTAGCTGTTGCTGAAGTAAAACCTGTAACATTAACAGCCGTTGTACCGTCTGTTTCATATAATTCAAAAGTAGTTGAGTCTGGATTTCTTACAGTATAAACCGCCGTACTAACAGCAGCTGAATCTACTTCGTATGTTCCTGCTAAAGTAATTTGTTGGCCTTCTATAAAATTATGGCCGCCTGAAATTGTTACAACGCCAGGACTTGCAGATGTAATACTATTTACTGTTTGTGATTCAACAGCAGAAATTGATTGTACAGTAGCGGTAGCTGATGAAGTGCTACCTGTAATTACTTCGCCTGTTGTAAAAGTTTGATTTGTGGTAATATTAATATGAGTAAACATATTAATATCAAATAAGTAATGTTTGTAAATTGCTGAAGTTAATGAACTACTAGCAAAAGTATTACCTGAAGCTGTGCCTGTAACATATTCAAAACCTTTTGATTTAGCACGACCAATTTGAGGTACATCTACACCTGAAGTTGATTGAGCGGTACCACGTGAAGATGTTGCTGTTTTAAATAAATTAACTAATTTAAAAGCTTCAACATCACCAGAAACAAATCCTATATCTGGAGAACCATAAACGTTTGTTACATTAACATAATTACCCACATCAAATCTTGTATTAAAATTATTGTCTGTATTAAAATCTCTAGCCTTATCAATGTCAACATATGTTGTTCCGATATTTTCTAATTCATATCCTTTTACGTATGCTTTACCTGGTCCGATACCAGCTGCTAGTTTTGCAGAATCTCCTCCACTACCTGAAGCATAAATTCCTCTATTTGATCCTGATTTTAAATGTTCTCTTACATCTAAATCAAATTCTCTTACTGTGTAATCGCCTGATTCGTCAAAAGTTCTTCTTGCTAAATTATCTTCTAATATAGCATATTCAGTATTTCTAACTTGGTTTTGTCTAAAACCATTTTCTAATCTTAACAATTCAATAAAGTTATTATCTTCAGTTGTTGTTAAAGTTTTCTTAGCTAATGTTAAATTTATTTTAAATCTGTGAGCACCTGGAGCATTTACGTTTGATGAGCCAGCAGCGTTATCATTTAAACTTGCGTCATCATTTGGAGTTACAAATGATTCTGTAATTGTAACACCTACTCTATAACTTGGTGTATTTGTATATTTGTCTAGTATGATTGTTTGATCGTCAACTGATACATAAAATCCATTGATGTAATAAACACCTGCAACAATTGAAGCAGCTGAACCTGTTGCTGTAGTATCAACAACACAAGTAATTGTAGTATCAACTCCACTTAATGAAGCTGTACCTGATAAAGTTTCTCCGTTTGAAAAAGCAGTAGCTGTTTTAGATGTACCAGAATCAATATATTTTACATAAAGAGTATTTGGATCTGTACCATCTGTAGCAACAACATTTACGACTCTAGCTTGAACACCTGAAGTACCACCTGTAATAGTAATACCATTAAAAGAAGATAAAGAAACACCACTTTCAATACTTGATAATTTTACAGCATAATAATTGACATCAAAAGCTATTTCACCTGGAATAACCATCGCTCCTTTTTTAAAGAAGTGATCGCCAGATCGTTCCATCTGGTTTTGTAGTATTGATTGTGCTTGTGTTAATTCTCTCGCTTGAACGGCAAAACCAGGTCTAAAAAGAACTCTATGGAACTTCTTTGACTCTGTAAAGTCATCATAATAAGGCGAGAGGTTAAAGTCTGTTGGACTTGGCATTTATTTCCCTCTAAAATTCAATTATCAATTTAACATTTTCAGTTTGATCTGAAGCTCTTGTAATCGGTGACCTGTTTTCAATATATAAAACATCACCAGAATCAGCGTCAATCTCACCAGAATTATAACCACTTGTAAATACAATACTATCTACTGTAGTTGTTGAACTTGAAGGAGTAGCAGTAACACTTGAACTTTGTCCTGTGATAACATTTGTACCAGAGAACGCTGTTAGATTACCATTACTATCAAGTCCTTCATCATTAAATCTTGTTTGTATGTAATACAAAATATTGTTTGAACTATCCCATTCTACAACTTTACCTACAGCACCTGTTGTTGCCTGATTGATTTCTTCATCAACTGTAAAGTTACCTGATGGCGATGTTACTAAAACTGCTTTTGTTCCTCTTAAAGTAGTTGCTGAAGCAGCTGAACTTCCTGATTCAATATCTCTCATTAAAGCAACACGTCTAAAGTCGTTTGCTGTTGTAAAGTCACCAGAGTTTGCTGTTTCGCCAGCTTCAAAGTTTGTGTTTAACATTACAAAGTAACCACCTAATTCTTCTATTGCGTTTTCACCGTGTCCACCTTTTGGACCAATGATAACATCTAATTCTGAACCAGATAAACCTGTAGCGCCTGCTGTTACTATATCAGCGTTTCTAATATAACCATAAGTATAACCAGAACCACCTGAAGTAACTGTAACTGTTGTTACAACTCCTGAAGCGACTGTTACTGAAACAACTCCGCCTGAACCATCACCTTTAATACTAATGCCTGTGTGAGTACCGTCTGTACCACCTGAACCAGCAGTTTTAATTTTTACAATATCAATAGCACCATCTGTGTTAGCAGCGGCAACTGTTGAGTTTGTAGCAACAGCCATAAAGTCTGTTGATAAGAAATTTGTTTGTTGAGCGGCAGATAAAGAGTACATATATTTCCACTTATAACCATCTCCTGTAGTTAGAATAGATGTAGATGTACCTGTTGGTTTTACTGTCGAAGCAACACCACCATTATTATCTAAACATTTGTAAACATTACTGTCATCTGTTAGTACATAAAAAGTAGCGTCATATAAAGCTGTAGCACCACTATTTGCTGTTACTACACTTGAAGTTGAACCTGTTACATAATGACCATAATCGTGTCTGTAATAGTCATAAACTGTTCCTGTTGTCCAGTTTCTTCTTGGAATAACTATTGAAACGTCTGAACTTGTAACCTTTTTAGCAGCTAAAAGATCATCAAATACGTGATATTCTTGTGATACTGAATCAACTGGTGTTATTGGAGAGGTATCTGTGCCTTCATATTGAGTACGGCTGTCACCTCTTGTAGATGTAGCCCACGCTTGTGGTCTACCAATACCCATATAGTAAACATTTGGTGAAGCTTCTGAAAAAGATTCTACAAACTGTTCCTGGTTATGGATTCTAAATTTGTTTGTTATAATCGCTGGCATAAATTCCTCTTAATTCTATTTATATTTATACTCGTTAACTATAGCTTACCGTAATTTCTGTAGGATATGCTATATAAGTTTTTAAGTTATCATTGGCCAAATCTTGTATCTGAGCAACGGAACCGTCAGTTCCAGTTATCTTTGTTCCTACTATTCTATGATTAGCCCAATTTGACATCTGCATTGGTTGTACATAACTTCTAGCCACACTATCACCACCACCTGCGCCTGTCTGAACACTAGGGTGTCCACCACCATACATACTTGTAAATGCTGGGACAACTGAATTTAAATATAAAGATTTCATTCTAGGAGCCGCAACAACATAACCATATTTTGTTTCAGTACCTCTTACAGTAATTCTTGGTTTAGATTGTAATTGTAAGGTAATAATTTGAGTTAAAGTTAAATCTCTTGTATTTTTGTTCAAAGGTGTAATTGTACTATCAGAAAAATCTGGATCAACTCCTAATTCAGGATTTGCTCTTAATGTTGTTCCATCTGTAATTGTTCCTAATCTTCTTCCAAAGATAGTTGAGAATAAAGTATTTAATACTAATTGTACACCATCAAAGTCTATTCCAGAATTAACTGTAGTAAAGCTTCTTAATCTAGCATTAACTTGCGATTGTATGTTAACTTGACCTGTAAAATAAAAACCAGCCGAGTGCATTGTTTTCTTAAATGAATCTCTCCAATCATTAATTGTACGACCAACTTTAATAACATAAGAAAAGTCCTGATAGTATAAACTATCTTGTATTCTCATAGTTGTTTCTGAAACGTGACCATCTTCATTTAAAAAAGTACCTGCTGTATTTGCTGTAGCAGCAATTGTAGCTGTCGCTGTAGCAGGATCGGTAATTTTTACTGTGGCTGTAGCACCACTTGTATTGCCTGTAATAGTTGAACCTGATAAAAATGTTCCTGTAGATTCACTTAAAGTTAAAATATTTCTGTTAGCGTCAAAAGAAACTACAGTAGCTGTGATTGATGATGAATCTAATCCTGTACCTGTAACAGTTTCAGAAGTTGAAAAATCTCCAGATTTTCCTAATATTAAAATTTTTGATCTTAATGTTAAAGTAGGAGGACTTGGAGATTGTTGATATTCAGCACCTGATTCAACTATTTTTAAACCTTGTATTCTTCCTATTTCTGAACCATAACAAAATACCGAAGCACTTGATCCGTTAGTATCATCTACAGTTACAATTGGTAAAGATAGATAATTTGAACCACCATCAACAATTCTAATATCAGTAATATCGCCTGTACCTGTTCCTGATTCTTGTACTAATTTATTTCCTGTATATCCGTCACCTCTTGTAGTTTCGTCTTCTAAAACAATATGATCTTCTTCAGTAGATGTTGATTCTTCTTGTGTAAATCCTCCGTTTACAACTGAAACTTTTGCTCTTGCTGAACCACCACCTGTGTCTGTATTATTAAATACAATATCATCTCCAATTTCGTAACCTGAGCCACCATTATCAACATAAAAATTTGTTAAACTACCTCTACCTATAGCGTCAACATTTATAATAGCACCTGTTCCGCCACCTGTTACACCAACTGTTTCTCCCTCGGTATATAAAGAACCATCATTTGTTAATGTTGTAGAATTTGGTATTCCTGTAATTGTGGCTTTTATAAAAACATCACTATCATCCGTAACTGTACCTCTTAAAATTTCATTTGTTTGAAAAGTACCAGAGGTAGTATCTTCATTTAAAATAAATTCTGTAACTAAATTTTCACCTACTTGAAATTTAAATACATTTTCAATAATTGCTGTAGCACCTGAAGTTTCGCCTGTAATTGTTCTTCCAACTAAGTTTGTTGTATCACCTGTTTGTAGTTGAGCTGAAGTTTGAATAGCTCTTAAAATTAATTGAGTGTCCCATTTACCATCAGAAGCTCTTAACATATTTTCTCTAGGATAAATTGTTTCAGAGTCTTCGTTAAATAATAATTTAAAAAATAATTCGTGGCCTCTATTAGTACCTTTTGCTTTATAAAGTGATTTTACATTTTTAATAAGGTTTCTTTTATTAACACCAGCATTTAAATTTTCTGGTAATGTATTTAAAAATTCATTTCTAAATTTTGTTAAAAAGTTTGAAATAACTTTATCGGGATCTCTAAAGTTTAATAACTCTTGTATATTAGTTACAGGATTTGGACTGTAGTTATTAATAACAGCGCTTGCGTTTGAAGAAGCACCTAATACTGTTTCACCTATAATAAATTTATCTTGTGCTGAAATAAACAAACGGCCATTATTTAAATCTTCAGCAAGAACTGTTGTCGTAGCACCTGAAGTTTGACCTGTGATAGTTTCACCTCTTGTAAATTTACCAAAAGCTGAACTTTCTAAAATGATTTTATCACCAGCGTCTAATTGTGTTCTATCAGAATCAATACGAGAACCATCTAATAATAAAGCATTTGTTTGTGCTGTTTCTGTTTCTAATTGAATACCGTCTGTAGTTTGTACCGAAGTTACATCTAACTCGGCAGATTCCATAAAAGTGTAATATGTTTTTACAAACTCTAAAAATTTAGGGTGTTGTTCAACAACGAACTCTGGAGCCTGACTATTAATCAGTTGTGATATTTTGTCTTTAAAAGTTGCCATTAGTAATTAGATGTTACTGTGTAACCTACACCAGCGTCAGCAGCACCACCAACAAATGTATCTGCCTCTACTGTGATTGTTGAATTTGCTGTATCTATTTCTAAAATCTGATCTCTTACAGGAACAATATCATAAGAAGCAGGCTCAACTGTGATCTCAATAACAGTTGATGAAGCTCCTCTAATATTTTCTACTGAAGCGATGTCTAAAGAATTAATTGTAATTTGACCTGTTGTATAGTTAACTGTACCTTGTGAATTATTAACATATGTTCTAACTGAACCTACAAAATAATATCTTCTAATATTGCCTGAGCCATCATCATCAAGGTAATAAACATTTGTTGTATCACCTGTCACTTTAAATCCTGACGTAGTGATTACACCACCTGTTCCTGATTTATGTCCTGTATGTGGATTAAAAATACCATTTCTAAAATAAATGTCGTATCTTGTAGAAGAACCAATTGTCGGTGTAAATGTTTTTCTAATATCTAATTTTGTAACGTTTGATAATATACTTGTATCAACATCATCAATTAAACCTGTAACTTTTGAATGTCTAAAGATACCATCAAATTTTGATAATGTATTTGTATTGTAATTTGAAATAGCAGTTAAAACTTCAGATTCTAAAGTGTCAGTAGTTTTTGTAGTTGCCTTTTCATCATACTTAATAGTTGATGTTAAAAGTATTTTTGTAATTTCAGGATCAACAATTTGTGGTCTTACAGAAGCCACATTGAATTTTTTTAATTGTGTTACAATAGATTGTTTAGTTGCGTCTGTTAAAGTAGAACCTGAAGCGGCCTTAATAGCAATTTTTATAACACCATAAACTGGCGTTTCATCATCTTCACCACCCCAAGCTGAAACTGATTGAGCATTAGGATATAATTCTTGTACAAGTGTTTCGTAATCACCTGTAGTAACAGCTCTATCTTGTCTAGCATATTGTAAAGGAGCATTAAATCGAATTGACTCTTTACTTTGTGGCTCAGCACCACCTTGAGCACTTGAAACTGTTGTAATCGTTACGTCTGAAAAAGTTTCAATAGCACCTGATAAAGCAAAAGTTGAAGCACCATTAGCTTCAGTTTTATTTGTAACGACATATTCTAATATAACAATATTACCATCACTTAATGCTCTGCCTACTACACCATCTCCAAAATAAACTTCAAACTTACCATCTTCAACTTCTTGTAAAAAATAAACTCTACTTGTTGAATCTAAACTTGTAAAACCTGTAGCTAAAGTATATGTCGCTGTTGTTGAATCAGATGATGAGTTTTGAACTTGTACTCTTAAAGTAGTTGTATCAGCATTAGGACTAGGAATAATAAATCTTTGGTCAGGATCAGATGTGTTAACTGTATATTTAAAAGTAGTTAAAGTCCCTTCGTAAATTGGTATACTTGAAAATCTGTAAACACCATTTAATGGTGTTAATGTGTGAGAAGCGTTTGTTACAAACTGATAAGAAGTACCAGCAACACTTGTTGTAAAAACAGTACCTTTGTCCATAGTCACAGAAGCACCTGAAGCATTATTAATTAAAATATCTATTGAAGCAGTTGGAGCTTTTGCTGATGTAGGAGTATAACCTAACATCTTTGCTATTGACACAATATTTTTTCTTATGTCAGCACTATCTAAATACATTTCGTTTGCCAACATATTGGCATTGAAACATAGGTAGTGTGTGTTGTATGA
>Ga0222713_10005210_pt1 | contig 12740 bp, 6 predicted proteins | sample C33_649DmetaG_FD_165061 | JGI IMG/M metagenome (GOLD analysis project Ga0222713, IMG submission 165061) | Estuarine water microbial communities from San Francisco Bay, California, United States - C33_649D | ecosystem: Environmental > Aquatic > Marine > Unclassified | place: USA: California...
AACATAGAAATATTGTGTTCCAACTGTTGAAGAAGTAAATGTATATGTTGCAGCATTTGCACCAGTAATTGCAGTACCACCGGTATTACTAGCTGTTGAATTGGTATACCACTGATATGTAAGCTGAGGGCCAGCTGCTGTTGTAGAGAGGCTCACTACATTACCAGCACATACTGTACTTGTTGCAACAGGTTGAACTGTAACAATAGGCCAAACACCTTGAACAAAATTTGAGGTAGCTCCCGTAAGCGCAAAGTTTGTAAGTGTGCCATTTAAATTAGCACTAGGCGTTAAATTATTTAAAGTTGTAAGTGTTGTATTTGTACCAGCAGCAGTTCCCTGATTGAAATTGTAATATGCAATCAATCCTGCCTCATCTCCAACGGCTTCATCAGCTAAATCTAATTGTATTTGTTGAGCGGTTCTTTCGGTATTCCAAACTTTTAGTTCGTCAATTTTGCCCTTAAAAGTACTACCCGTGTAGAGTGTAGAACCAAGAAGTTTTCCGCCAATTGCTCTCAAGCTATTATTTCCTCCTGTTAAATTTAAAGTAGCAGAATTATCATCTAGGACTCCATTAATATATAATTTTACTATTCCGTTTGCACTTCTTGTAACAGCTACGTGCGTCCAAGTATTCAATTGAATATTAGTTGCAGAATTTAATCCAGCGCCCCAACTTGTTCCATTACCAAAATTTGCATGAAGTTTATTATTATTAGTTATGGTAAATGCACTAACATAATCTTTCGTAAATATTTCACTATATGTGTCAGTAGATCCATTCCAATAAATCCAAGCTTCTTGTGAAAATGCTCCTAAATTTTCGATTTTGTCTCCAATAAGCACGTGATCAGTGGTAGCGTTAAAATCCAATGCTACATTAGTACAATCAAAAGTAAACGTAGTTGTACTTGAAGTACCTGCTGCAGTAGTTACTAAAATTGTATTATTTATCGTTGCATTTTTAGGTACAATAGCCGTAATTTCTGTTGCAGAAACAACTGTAAATCTTCTTGCTTCCACGCCTCCAATTTTAACACTACTTGCACTTCCCAAGTTGGTACCAGTAATAGTGATTGTTTCACCACTCTTAGCTGTGGTTGGTGAAAAAGATGCTAATGTTGGAAGTGGTAATTGTGTTACTTGTTGAATTTGTGTTGCAGTTAATGATTTATCGATAATGATAAATTCATCAATACATCCATTAAAGCCAAACCATCCATCTATTGGATCACCATCCCAAACACCAGTAGTTTTTACTGCTCCCAACTGATTAAAGGTCATAGACAAGTGTTGTGTAGTTCCGGTGCTGGTTCCAGCAAGAACACCATCAATATATACACTCATAGAACCGGTTGCAGCAGAGAATTCTACTTTATGCCAATTTCCATCATCTACTCTGTTAGCAGAGGTTACATTTAAAACGAACCCTTGCCACAAGTTGGCTGATAATTTTCCATCTTCACGAACATATAAAATAGGAACCCATTCTGAACTATTAGCGCCAACGCCAGCATTTTGATAACCTAAAATAGCACCATAAGAATTTGTCTTGAAACGAAGAGATATTGTGAAATTTGAACCTCTACCTCTAATAAGGTCGCTCGGTAAAGTCAAATAATTTTGAACAGTAGTACCATTCACTACATTGTTATTGGTGAAGCAAATAGCTTGTCCACTGGCACCAGTGCCATATGAAGCAGTACCTACTATGGTGGCGTCTTTATTTGCATCTGTATTATCAAGTGTATTGCCATCGAATTTAAGTTCAACAACTTTAAATAAAAATCCTGACTCTGTATCGTTACCAGTAGGATTTTGAACATACACGTCGCCAGACGCTGCAGCACCTACAACAGCAGTAATTTGTGTATTTGAGTTCACTACAAAAGATGTTGCATTAACGTTACCAAACTTAACAACAGTACTACCAGAAAAATTGGACCCAGTAATTACTACTGTTTCTCCTTGCCCAGCTGTTGTTGGGGTAAAAGAAGTAATGATTGGAGCAGGAAGGTTTTGAACATTCATTGTAACATTTACGTTCGCGCTTGATTCCAAATCTCCATCAAATGCACGAACCGACATAACTACTACATTCGATGCGGTTGTTGAAGGAGTCCATACCAAACTTTCACCTGTTGCAACAACATCGCCAATACTCACAGCCACACCACCTTTAGTTAGTGTTCCGTTTGTCCCAATTGATTTAATTTTAAACTTTAATGGTACATCTTCTGTATCAGCATCTGTAAAGTCTTGAGATGCCGAACTAAGCATCGCATAAGTAATTGAATTGGCAACAGATCTATTTGCGGTACCAATGCTTGTTACAGAAGTAAGCGTTGGAGGAAAAGAAACTACAACTCTGGCTTCCGCTAAGTTTGAAGTTAATCCTGCGGCATCAACAACCTGAAAAGTAATCAATCTTTGTTTTCCAGCTGAATTTGGCGCAGCCGTATTAAATTTTACAGACCGTAATAATGTTTGATAAACACTTGGTGCCGCTGATCCTGTAAAGGATAATAGGCCTGTTGATGCATTATAAGAACCTGTAATTCCTGATTGATTGGTCCAGGTTAAAACATCATTCGCATTAAAGTTAGTAGAGATGTTAACTGTTGCAGATTGAATTTGATCACTATTGTCAACGTCAGTTACAGAAAGTAAATTATGTATTAATACCGGACTTGAAGAACCTAACGTATAAACAACTCTTTGAAAAGGAACGCCCAATAATTCAACTTCACCTATTTGCATCATTGAATTCGCAGACCTTAATTGAGGGAAAGTAAGTCTGTAACTAGAATACCACTCTTGATTTGAAAATTCAGCGGACTCTGATGATGTAAACCTTGAAGTAGATACATTCGTATTTGCTGAGTTCACAATCGTAGTGTAAGATCCTCCACCATCTCTCGATCCTTCCAATTTATAAGTAATAGGGTCTCTACTAGATTCATCATTTGCACTTACAAAAGTAAGCTTTGTTACAATCGTTGCTCCTGATGCCGGTGTTACAACAAAACCTGAGTTAGGGGGTGCGGGAGCTGAACCGGATCCCCAGTTAAGGTATTTAGTGTTTATATTATTATCTATGGCATTAGCAACACCTTCTGATCCAGGAGTAGTGCTTCCTGCTGGCCAAATAATTATCGGATCAGAAGGAGCTGTAATATCTGATCTCACCGTACTGGCACCTGCGCGAGGAGCGTCATTTTCAGCAGTAACAGTCAACAATTTATTAAATGTTATCGTGTTAGATCCATCAAGAATTGTGATTTTAATATAACGTGCTGGATTTGGATTATCAGATGTAGTTTGATACCCAATTTGATTTAGAACCGCATTTACTTGCGCTAAGGTTGGAGAACCAACCCAAGTAATCATTAAATTTTCGCCACTCACGCCAGAATTAGTTAATGAAGAAGGATAAGTAGCAACTGTTGTTGATCCAACTTTAACTGTATTTGGACTACCCAAAACAACATTTACCTGCCCAGTTCCAGTACCTTCATTTTTTACTCCAAGTTGATCTGAAGTATTCCCTGTTAAGGCTGATCCTGCTTGATCTACATAAATTATAGAAAGGGTTTTTCCTGTAAAATTAACAGTACCTCCATTAGTATACGAGGAATTTGAAATTGGAAAAATTTGTCCGAATGCAGCATTAACCGCATTTTCACCGAAAGTAATGCTTGAAGGTGTACCAAGCTTTGGTAAATCTAGATATGCATTTAATTCTGATAATGCTTGGGTGCCCGTTGCTGCATTTCCGCTTTCAGTTCCATTTGTGGCAGGAAAAGTATAGGTTGCTCCATTTAATTTGAATAAAAAATTAGAGTTCCCGGCAGAATTACCTCCAACTATTTGATAGTTAGGTCCTCCATATTGGTTTAAGTTTAAAGAGACTGTTGAATTTGCTAAAAATCCAAAGGCTAACGCGTTATTGCCAGAACTTTTTTTCCAAACTAAACTTCCCGCAATATTAATTATTTGGCCATTATTCATTTGCAAACGAATGATACCACCAATGTCATTTCCTTGCGAGAATTCAAAATCACCAGAGGTTGTTGTTTGGACAAATAAAGCTTGCGAAATGGATAAATCGGAAAATCTTTTTATTGTAGTTACCTCTTGTGTATTTTGACCAATTAGTCCTATCCCTCCTTCCGTAAAAGGTACACTCACCTCAGCTTGAGATTTTGCAACAAATTGAATAAGTAACAATGAAATTGTTAGGACAACTAAACGTAGCTGTGCAAATTTCCTTAGGATCATAATTCTCTATTTTAATTAGCTAGAATAATATTTGAATAAACACCAATTAAACTTTATATAAAAAAAGTTTAATGAATCCGCGCGAAAATATGTGTATTACCAAACACTGAATAGAATTAAATCTATTTTTTAGTCCTATTTTCGTAAATTAGGACTACTTTTATATATAAAACATTTGATTACTTCCTCCCATGCTACTTTACATTTCGCTGCTCACAATTATCTTATCTGTGTTACTAGTAACCTATAATTGGCAGATTAATAAAAACACCATTTACCTTGGTGCCTTTTTTAGTATTCTAGCTACATATGGTCTTACCCATTATTTTACAATTTATGACAACTCTCCATTTTGGTTAGCCGTATTTTATAATAATTTTTCGCCATTTTGGTTTTTAACCGGGCCTCTATTACTATTCTATTATAGAGGTACATTAACCGATAATAGTAAATTAAGGGTATCTGACATTATTCATTTTATACCATTCTTGTTACAATTGGCGGGTATTTTTCCATACTTACTAACCCCTTTTAGCTATAAAGTTGGTATTACTTCTCAAATATTAAATGATCTAAACTTAATTACCCAGTTTAAAGTCAATTGGATAACAACCCCCCTTGTCAATTTCTTTGCCAGACCCATACTTGTATTCATATATTTAGGTTACATAACCTATATGTTATGGAAACATAACCCAAAATCTCAGAGAATCAAAGTACCCTTACAACAGTATAAACTAATATATAGGTGGTTAATTATTTTAGCTGCTACAACAGCAATCTTAATTTTCAACTTTTTTTTACTGAGCCTGAGTTTATCTAAGCAAACGGTGACAGCAACACTTATCAACGACCAGTTTACACATATTTTTAGTGGAGTTGCCTATTTTTGCATGTCGTTTATGTTATTATTATTCCCCCGGATCTTATATGGAATGCCTATTTATAATGAAAATACGGCATCAGAAGTTATTAAACTGGAAAAGCCAAAAAAGGAAATTAACCCAATAATTGAAGGCACAAATATTGTAGCCGAGGTTCAATTAACCCAAAATGATCCATTTTATGAATTGGTAGACAAGATAAATACATACTTAACTAATGAAGAGCCGTATCTCAATCCCGACTTTAGTATCAATGAGCTTGCTATGGGATTAAAAGTGCCTATTCATCACGTTTCTTATTGCCTAAATACATTAATGAATGTAAAATTTACCACTTTACGTTCACAACTTCGCATACAGTACGCCACCAAATTATTAGATTCTGGTCAGGCAGATGAACTTTCGATGGATGGCATTGGTAAAAAGTCCGGATTTTCAACGCGTTCTAACTTTTACAATGCCTTTAAAACAGAAACTGGCATGACACCGTCGGAGTATCTAGAGCGTAAAAATAAATAGGAAATAACCTATGCTGTTATTAATTTTTGCACCTCACTGATTTGATCTTTCGCGATAAAATATTCGAAATAACGCTTATCGGTTTCACTTCTTACGTTCAAAATTAACTGGATGTCTTGGCTTGTGGCATATTTGAATTTGTCATTAATGCCATTAATCACATCACTTCTCACCTTTTTTTGCATGCCTACATTTTTGTCTTTAATTCCCAAAACGTAGTTGATTTCAGAAATGGTAGCTGTGGCACCTAAAAAAGACTTTTCTATAAAGAGGTCAATGAGAGAGAGCTCGGTTTGATTGAATGAAACATCAAGCTTTTTAACGCCAATTCCAAAGTTTTCAGTAGCTCTTTTTTGTTCCTTTTTTGATGGAACTTTATAAAAATACCAAAGTGATGCTATAAATAGGAATAAACATAACCATAGGGGCCAAATTGTAGTTAGATCAAATTGTAAGCCCCACATTGGCGCTGGTTCTTTTACAAATTTAGATTCGTCAATAACGAGTGTGTCTAATATACCGGTTGCAGGGAAATAACTATATAAAATCCCTTCTTTATAATAATGGATACTGGAGTTATCAAGCCTAATAATACTTTGTGCAAGTGTTCGGTTACTATTTATAGAAACTGAATTATTTAAAAAATTAAACCAATACACATCTTCGCCATCGGAAACAAAGTACCCCGACTCATTATATATTTTAATTTTGGAAGACTTAAGAATATTTAAATAGTTGCTAGGTACTTTTCCTATTTGTATCCAGTCCCAAGTTTTATAATCCAAATACATGACACCGTCAATGATAATTCCTGCGGCACTCTGAAATCCTTTAAGACCAGAATTAATGTACTGCTGATACGGTATATAAAGTGTATTTTTAGATGCATCAAACCAACTACTAGATGGAAAAATAGGATTAGAGACTTCTATATTGGTCGGAAAAACATCCCATTCGCCATCCTTAAAATTAAAGCCCCTCATGGTACCATTGGTTTTCCAAAACCCATAGCCACCATGATTGTAAATGGTTTCTCCAACTGAAAAATAAAAGGCTCCTAAATTATAATTGATATTCTCATTGTCATCAATCCTTTTAAAATAGAGTAATGAATCAGTAACTGCAATCTGCTGGTATATGCGGCCCGCGCCAGATATCGCAATAAAAAAGTTATTGGGTGTTTTTATGGCAACCTGCTCTCTAATGCCTAATACCGGATGGTTGAATTGAACAAAAGATTGTGCTGGGCCGCGCAATACAAGTGGCGACTTAGAATTTCCAATAATTTTACTTAAAAAATGACTGTTTTTAACAGTTATTAAGCCAGATGTATCTACTGGAACACCTAAAGAATCTTTTTCGACATACGTTACACCTTGGGAAAATGTAAAAAAGCAAGTTGAAAAACAGAAAATAGCAAATAATAGTAGTTTTCTCATAAATATTTGATTTCCAATGTTTAAATAGGACATGTAACCTATTTTTTACATTTGAATACCTTACAAATATAGGAAATTACCTATTAGCTAACCCGTTATTTCACCTAGTTTATTACTAGATAATGTAGAGCAGTGCATCTTCGTGTCAAGAATACCGTTAATATGTTTATACACACCGGGGGGATGTTGTATAGATATAGAGGCGGTATTTTTGTTTAGTCTCTATTTTGACGGTTACGTCTAACAATAATGATGATGATGGCAATGATGCCAAAAATGATTGGAAATGTCATATCTCAAAGTTAAGGGTAAATGAGGTATTATTCGCCATACAAACCTTTTTCGCAGGCATAAGTAACAAGTCCTGCCATACTCTTAACACCCATTTTTTGCATCACCCTAGTTCGGTGACCTTCTACTGTGCGCTGGCTTAAATATAATGTAGAGGCAATTTCTTTACTAATATAGCCCTTACATATTAGGGTGATAATATCTTTTTCACGCTCAGAAAAAACCACCAAATGCGCTTTACTGCCAGATTGAAACTTGTCAATTAGATCTTTTACCTGCTTATTGCTTTCGGTACAAAAATAGGACCGGTTGTTAAACACAGACACAACGGCCTGCTCGATGTCTGCTTTATCTGCGTTTTTCATGAGGTAACCAATTGCCCCTGCGTCTAGCATTTCCATGATATGGCTTTCTTGACCAAACACCGATAGCGCAATTACTTTTGCGCCAGGATGTCTCTTACAAAGTTCTTTGGTAGCCATCACCCCATCCATCACCGGCATCGAAATATCCACTAAAAAAACATCGGGGGTATAACGGGCAGCCACCGAAAGTAAATCCAATCCATTTTCGGCCTCACCTACTAGTTCTATGCCATCTATGCTCGCCAAAAGCATTTTTAAGCCGCGTCTAAAAATGATGTGGTCATCCGCAATAAGCACTTTAATTTTTTGAGTTAGCATAGAAGTGGGTTTTGGTTATATATAATTTAACATATGCAATATGACTGCAATAAATATTGAAATCATAGAGAAAAACACTGAATTATAACTGCACGAAACACGTACATTAACTTATCAACGATTGAAGAGAAGATGCGATCTAGGGATTATCTTGCGTCTATGCAACAATATTTAGCGGGATTAAACGAGCCACAAAAAGAGGCGGTATTACATGTGAACGGACCACTCATGATTGTGGCAGGAGCAGGAAGTGGTAAAACAAAGGTTTTAACAACACGCATTGCGCACCTCATGTCTGTGGGTGTAGATGCCTTTAATATTTTAGCACTCACATTTACCAATAAAGCGGCTGCCGAAATGAAAGAAAGAATTGAGCGCACACTGGGCAATTCCGATGCAAGAAATTTATACATTGGTACGTTTCATAGTGTGTTTGCGCGCATTCTGCGCGCCGAAGCGCACCGCTTAGGCTACCCCAATCATTTTACCATTTATGATACCGATGATAGCAGATCTGTTATTAAAACAGTAGTGAACGAATTAAACTTAGACGACAAACATTACAAATCAAATATTGTAGGCAGTCGAATTTCAAGTGCTAAAAACGCACTCCTATCGCCTGCGGAATATGCCACAGATTATTATATTCAGCAAGAAGACATGCGCGCTAACAGGCCCGCTATTGCTCAAATCTATGCAGCATACGCAAACCGGTGTTTTAAAAATGGTGCTATGGATTTTGATGACCTACTTTTAAAAATGCACGAGCTCTTAAAAAATTTTCCAGAAGTATTACACAAGTATCAACACAAGTTTAAATACATACTTATTGATGAGTACCAAGATACCAATCCGGTGCAGTATCAAATTACTAAACTACTTGCGGCGGTTAATGAAAATATTTGTGTGGTAGGAGATGATGCTCAAAGTATTTATAGTTTTAGAGGCGCTACTATCGAAAATATTTTACAATTCAAAAAAGACTATGACGATGTAAAAGTGGTAAAGCTGGAACAAAATTATAGAAGTAGTCAAAACATTATACATGTAGCCAACGAAGTGATCAAAAACAACGAAGGTCAAATTCAAAAAAACCTTTGGACCGAAAACAAAGAAGGTGAAAAAATATGTTTGGTACGTACCATGACAGACAATGATGAAGGACGTTTTGTGGCAGACACCATTCAAGAACAAAGACTACGCAATCATTTTAACAACAATGACTTTGCTATTTTATACCGCACCAACGCGCAGAGCCGTTCGTTTGAGGAAAGCCTCAGAAGAATGGGTATCCCTTACCGCATTTATGGTGGCGTAAGTTTCTACCAACGCAAAGAAGTCAAAGATTTTATTGCGTATTTACGTGTGGTAGTGAATATTAAAGATGAAGAGGCGCTTAAAAGAATTATCAATTACCCGGTTAGAGGTATTGGTAAAACAACACTTGAAAAATGTGCGATTGCTGCCAACGAAAATAATATCACGCTCTTTGAAGTGATTAGCAGAGCTGGTGAATTTGGTTTTAAAGCGGGTACCCTAGAAGCCCTAAACAACTTTGTTACCATGATCCGGTATTTTCAAACCATGCTTCAGCAAAACAATGCGTATGATGTAGCCGTGCAAGTGGGTAAACATACCAATCTAGTAAAAGAACTCTTCAACGATAAAACCACCGAAGGTCTCGCTCGTTACGAAAATATTCAGGAATTACTCAACTCCATAAAAGAGTGGATTGAATCACCTAGTAATGAAGATGGAGAACTAGGCGACAAAACACTGGGGGGCTATCTTCAACAAATTACACTTCTTACAGACGCTGATGATGATAAAGAAAATGGAGATGTTGTAAAACTTATGACCATCCATGCTTCTAAAGGTCTAGAATTTGAGTGTGTTTTTGTGGGGGGGGTGGAGGAAACATTATTCCCGAGTAGCATGTCTATAAATACCAGAGAAGAATTGGAAGAGGAACGCAGGTTATTTTATGTGGCCGTAACAAGAGCCAAACAAAGACTTTGGCTAACGCATGCCAATGCACGTTACCGTTTTGGACAACTCGTTCAAAATGAACCAAGCCGTTTTATTGCCGAAATGCCAGAGCAATATGTAGACAAAAGTTATGCCGGAGGTGGTGCTAGAAACAATGCCGGTGCCGATTATGGATCAGGTTTTGATAGAATGCAAAATAGCTTTGGTGCAGCACCAAAAAGAAAACCATCAGATAAACCCTCGTATATGCCACCACCGCCTCCATCAAAAGTGACCGCGCATGTACCAAGTGCAAATTTTGTAGCTAGCGATACCAGTAATTTACAAGTGGGTGCAAAAGTAGAGCATCAAAAATTTGGATTTGGCATAGTTGGCGCGATGGAAGGCTCTGCACACAACCCCATTGCCACGATTAATTTTGAAAAAAACGGTGAGAAAAAAATAATGCTCAACTATGCTAAACTGCGTATTGTAGAATAATTTTTTCTAAATTACAAGAACATGAATAGCACCAAATACCTAAAATATTTAAACCCGCTTAGTCTTTTCGACACCAAACGAACACGTACTATTTTTAAAGTAAATCCAACTGTTGTTCCAGAAAGAGTGGAAGCAACGGAATCAAAGGTTACCATTTTTGACTATTCGCCTGAATCATTTCAAGAAGTACAACTCAATCAGGTTACGGATTCATTTCCATTTAAAGATAGTAATAATGTTTCCTGGATCAATGTAGATGGCATCCGAAAAGCAGACGTGGAAGCTATCGCGTCTCATTATGGTATTCACTACTTAATTGTAGAAGACATCATGAGCGTTAGTCAGCGTCCTAAAATGGACGAAATTGAAAACGTCTTGTTTTGTTTATTAAACATGCTTTATTTTAATGAAAAAACTGGCGCTGTTGAAACAGAACAAATAAGTATTGTACTTGGTGCAAATTTTATCGTTTCTTTTCAAGAAGACGCACACCGAGATGTTTTTAATCATATCCGTGAAAAATTAAGACTCAACCACACCAAGTTACGACTTAGCGGTGCAGATTATCTCTGTTATGCATTGCTAGACATGATTGTAGACCATTACTTCATTGTGATGGAAAAACTAGGCGACCGCATCGAAATGCTAGAGGAAAAAATTATTAGAAATAGTAACACCAGGTCTTTAGCTGAAATAAATAGTTTACGCAAAGAGCTCATCGTTTTAAAAAGAAACGTAAGTCCGGTTCGAGATTTAATGAATGGATTTATAAGAAGCGACAGTGATTTATTAGAGGAAAAAACTACAAAATATTTTAAAGATATTCTAGATCATATTACACAGGCCAATGAACTTGCAGAGAGTTACCGAGATATGATGATGAACTTACAGGACCTCTATTTAAGTCATGTAAATTTAAAATCCAATGAAGTCATGAAAGTAATGGCAGTAGTGACCTGTCTGCTCGCACCCGCAACAGTCATTGGCGGAATGTTTGGGATGAACTTTGACAAAATACCCTACCTACATCATCAGTACGGATTTTTTATAGCCGTTGGACTCATGCTAATCGTTCCAATTTGGATGGTTCTTATTTTTAAAAGAAGAGGTTGGTTTTAACGACTTAATAATTACTAGTAACCCCAAGATTTCAAAATGGCTAAATCTTGCTTAACAGAATTAAGCGGTGTTTGACCCTGATAAGATTCTTGCTCTACAATAAAATGGGTAGTACCACCAACACTTGCGCAAACATCAGTAATCGCTCTGGTACCAGCAAACCCTTTTCCAAGCACACAGCTTTCATATGGAGACTCACCAGGTTCAGTGGCTTTAATTTCATCTTTTACATGTACCGATAAAAACCTGCCAGGGTTGTTTTTTACAATGGCAATAGGGTCTGCGCCGGTGCCGTAAATATTACCCATATCTAGTTGTAAGAATACTTTGCTTGGATCGGTATGTTCTAATATTATTTCATAAATAGAATGACCCTTTAAATTTTTAGCAAATTCAAAATTATGGTTATGATAGCCAAACTTCATGCCGTATTTATTACACAATTCCCCACTTTTATTAAATACATCTGCAAATGCTCGCATGGAATCATAATCCTTGCGCAATTCATCATCTAACCAAGCGCTAATAACATATTGCATACCAGCAGTAGCTGCGTCCTCAATAGTATATTTCCATGCGTCTGTAAAATCTTTTTTGGCAGCATCCCAGTGCTTTAATTCTAGATTTGAATGTCCACTAGGCATGTGTAAACCAAAGCCATCGAGAATTTTTTTAAACTCGATAGGTGAATAACCGTAAAATTTTCGATCTATATAATAAGCGTGTTCAACGTGCTTATATCCTATTTTGGAGAGTTGCTCTAATGTAGCAATAGGATTGGCTTTCATGTCTGTGCGTAGAGAATAAAGTTGAACACCAATAATATGTTGAGGCTTTGGCGCCGCAAATAAATTAGGTTTTACAACCATTACACCAGCAGCTGCAAATGCAGTATTTTTAATAAAATTTCTACGGCTATGTGTCATACATACAATTTAACTGTTCCTTAAAGTTAGTATTAATTAAGATTCTTCATCAAAATAAAGCTTATAAAATTGTTTGCCCGATTTTTCGTCATACCCCTTTTCTACTAAATCTTTACGGCCATGGAT
>Ga0222713_10005212_pt1 | contig 12737 bp, 11 predicted proteins | sample C33_649DmetaG_FD_165061 | JGI IMG/M metagenome (GOLD analysis project Ga0222713, IMG submission 165061) | Estuarine water microbial communities from San Francisco Bay, California, United States - C33_649D | ecosystem: Environmental > Aquatic > Marine > Unclassified | place: USA: California...
CAGTTTTCGATAGCTTTCCTTTTTGGATAACTGGTGGGCAAAATGTTTTCTTAAGCGGTTTAACGAGTGGCGTGGCGAGTGTTTTAGAGTTTAATATCGTTCCGTAATGATGCGCCTAATCTTCCTGATTTTTTTAATCATTTTTGTTGGTTGTAGCCACGCCCAAGGCAATTTGCAATTTAATCAAGTAAAAATAATTTCAAACACAGACCCTCCCCATACCGTTCCCGCAGGTAAGGTGTGGAAAATCGAAAGTGTGTTCAGTGATGCTGGAGCTGATACCTACGCAGTAGATGGGAGTGGATCTACACAGAGTTATTTCACAGCCTGTGGTGCTGCTAGTTTTTATTATCACTATTATGGTAGATACCTCGCTATTAATTCCATTCCCATTAGTTTTGGAATTCATAGTGCCGGTAACCAAATGACCAACCTTCCAATTTGGGTGCCTGCAGGATCCACCATCTGTACCTGCACCAGTCCTACGTATTGTGCCCGGGGTTACTCGGTCATTGAATTCAACCTTATTCCATGAGCCAGCTGTTCACTTTCTTTATGTTAATTTGGGCTGGGATGGCGTTCTCACAAGACACCTCCTTTGTTAAATCCGCCTACGGAGGAAGCAGTTTAACTGTTCCTGAAGGGGTGCGTTGGTCCATTGAAAAAGCCTTCATAAATAGTGGAGACGGATACAACATCCTCATCAGTAAGGGTAATTTCAAACCCGTTTACGAACCGGGCGAAAAAATTCAAACCCCATATTACATGGCCGAAATGGAATTGTTGGATAAAAAAGATGGGGTATTTTACATTTTGTACATTCGACAGCAAAAACAATAAGGAGAAATTCCTATACTTGTAAAAACTATTTTTTATGAAATTATTCTATTCCCTACTTTTTATTGGAGTATTTACAAGCAACTCCATGGCTCAACTTGGATTCGACATTGCCGCCAAAGGACAATTCAATTCCACCTGGCTGTTTAATCAAAACATCTCTGATCAAGGGAAAGAACAAGATTATGCACCAAGTTGGGGAAGCAATTATGGTCTCGGGTTTGGTTTACGTATGGGGTTCTTCAGCCTAGGATTAGAAACCAATTTTGGAGCCCACAATGCGGAATATGCGGGTGAAATCCTTTCTCAAAGCTACACTTCTATGGTAAATTTGAAAACGATGCAATTACCAATTTACGTGCGATTTCAGAATGAGGGAGGCGCGTATTTTGAATTGGGCGCCCAATACAATAAGATTCGTAGTGCGATGTACTCGCGCGAAGGGCTGTTTTCGGGAACTTCAGATGCTTCCAGCGAATATGCTAAAAGTTACTCCAATGCATTTATTGGATTTGGTATTAATCGGAAAATTTTAAAAAGTGTTCCATTAGGAATCATTTTCGGTGTGCGTTTACAATATGGAATTAAAGATGCGAAGGGAGTGGATGCATATGGAAATTCTCTTTCGAATAGTTTATTATATCCTGACTACTACAAAACTCGCGCTGCGGCCGCAGGGTTAAACTTCGGTTTTGTATATACCATCGATACCAAAGAAAAAGAATCTGGTTACTAGGCCTTATTTTTTGAATCTATTTGAATGGTAACAGGACCGTCATTAATTAAACGCACCTTCATGTCGGCACCGAATATTCCCGTTTTTAAACGGTTGCCTATATACGATTGAATAACTTTGATGAATTTTTCATACAAGGGTATTGCTATTTCCGGAGGAGCGGCCTCTATATAACTTGGTCGATTTCCCTTTTTTGTTGATGCAAAAAGCGTGAATTGACTAATTAATAAGATTTCACCATTTACATGATCCAGGTCCTCATTCATTTTCCCTTCTGGATCTGTAAAAACACGCAACCCTAAAATTTTTTGAACCAGGTAATGTATGTCTTGTTCGTCATCGGTTAGACCAATACCTAAAAGTACTACTAGGCCCTGATTTATTTGATTAAACACTGCCCCATCGATCATAACGGAGGCTTCCGAAACGCGTTGAATGACTACCTTCATTGGAATTTACTTCTTCGGTATGGATCGTTTCCTTCTTCCTCTAATATCGATTTATAATTCGAATAGCGTTCATTATGTATTCGCCCTCCTTCCAGCGCTTTTATAACACCGCAGCCAGGTTCATTCAAGTGCATGCAATTATTAAAGCGACAATCCTTCATTGCGACACGTATTTCTGGAAAATAATGACCTAAATGTTCCTTTTCTAAATCGACCAATCCAAAGGATCTTATTCCTGGAGTGTCTATCACATACGCTCCAAAACTCAACTTGTGCATTTCTGCGAAGGTGGTCGTATGTTTTCCTTGTTGATGAGCAGCCGATATTTCCCCTGTTTTTAATAGTACAGTAGCGTCCAACGCATTAACAATTGATGATTTTCCCACCCCGCTGTTTCCTCCTAGCATCACCTGCTTGCCATGCATGAGCTTTTTCAGAAATGCTACGGATTTCTTATTGGTACTTTGTATTTGATAACATGGATACCCAATGCGCTCATACATTTCAGACAGAGATTTATACATCGCCGCCTCTACCCTGGTATACAAATCCACCTTGTTGAAAAGTAATATAACGGGAATTCTAAAGGATTCCGCCGCCACCAAAAAACGGTCAATAAACAACGGGTGTGTCTTAGGGTTCTTGAGGGTAACGATAATGTATAGCTGATCAATATTCGCTGCTAAAATCTGCATTTCCTTACTTAAATTGGTAGATTTTCTGGAAACGTAGTTTTTCCTTGGTAAGATATCTTCGATTACAAGATTCCCCTCCTCGTCTACCTCCGACTTTAAGGTTACTCGATCTCCTGCTGCAACGGGATTGGTTAGTCTTAAGCTGGCTTGTTTTAATTTACCCCGTAGACGTGCATTGAACACTTCTCCATTTGATTTTTCAACCAAATACCAACTTCCCGTTGACTTTAACACCCTCGCTTCCAACCTTATTTTATAATAATTCCATTTTCCGGAAATTCATAAGGCAGCGAACACCCCGTTCTCTTCTTAATTCGTATCCGCTTGCGTAGGCGCATTAAGAACTCCATCTCACACTCCGTTTCATTGGTGGATCTAGTGGATATAACTACCGCACGAAATCGCTTCTTATTTTCTTGAATAAGTATAATTTGTCGCTCAAAAAATTGCGTTCCTGATTGAATTGGCGCTATGGCAACCGGCTCTACCTTTCTTAATTCATCCCTTAATTTATTGTGCACATTTTCCATAGAATCAACCTCCTCATAAAACTTTCCTAGCCAAAAGGCCCCCCTAGTTTTTGCCATCGCAGCATCAAATTCACCCATCTGTTTGTTCAATGAATCCAATCCGATTTCACTGACTACATCATCTCCTGCATACTCGACCTTAAAACCCCAAGACCGACCTACTTCTTTAATCGCATTATTCCTACTCACTGAAAAGGGGCGGCCAATAAGATACATGGTTTGAGAATAGGCGCCCAATGTTATCCCTAAAGCAAATAAAAGCGCACTAACACGAATCATAGTTTAATGAGTTTTTGAATCGTTACCCGATTAGCTCCACTAAGGCGCACGTGATACACACCCGCTGCAATGTTTGTTAATGGCAATTCCACTGCTTGAGCTTCGTCTGTTACCAATAACATTCGTACAACTTTTCCTGCCTCATCGAGAAGTTCAACCGCTTCAACAGCATCAGAATACCATTGAATCAACACACTTTCATTGGCTGGATTAGGCAATAATCCAATATTAAAGTCCCCTTCGTTTAGTCCAGATTGATCAACACTTATGCACATTGAAGTATCAGAACACCCATTTGAAGTAACAATGACGGCATAGGTGCCAACCGCTTCTGAGGTGGTAAAGCTTTGATTGGTAGCACCAACCACGGGTTGATTAGTGATGCAATCAATCCATTGATACGATACCCCTGTCGCTGACGCCGAAAGCGTAATTCCATTTTGAGTAATAGCATTAGAAGGGACAGGATTAATGGTTATTGTCTGATTCAACGAATTACTACATTGCCCTACATCGGGGGTAAATGTTACAGTTATATTTCCAGTTTGTGTGGTATTTACTTGTGGGTCCCAAGTCCCGGTGACACCATTTTGTGCAATGTTCGGCAATACAAAAAGATCGTATTGACACAAATCCGTTGGATGCGTAAATACAGCCTCTACCTGAGGTATTACGATCAACTGAGCGCTGCTTGGAGAAGCACACTCTACCGCTAAAGGTGTAAAATTATAGGTAAATGTTCCGGGTAAAGATAGATCAAGGGCTGGTGTCCAAGTCCCAGTGATTCCATTGTCTGAGATACTCGGCAAGGCAAAGAACGCATCATTTTGACACGCGGTTGGAAGGGCATTAAATACGGGAGATTGGTTGGTACCACAGGTTATTGTGAAATTGTTATTTGAAATATCAAAGAAGGTTTGTGCTCCAGACATTACCATCACTCGCGCCGTATTTGTGGTTAGATTGGGGCAAGTAATAGTCTCTGTTCCGTCGTTGGCCGTACTTGAAGAAAGCACATACGGATAGGTTTGACCTCCGTCTACGGAAAGGAGAATACGAACATTAGCACAATTAATGGGAGCAAGATCCGTATTCGCAACCGACCAAGTTACCGTTTGAGAGCTTCCTCCAACCCAGGTAATCCCATTTGCAGTAGGATAGGTTACCACAAAGGGGCCCGACCCGGCATTCGTTGTAACCGTTATGTCCGTATAATCATTACAAGAACCAATACCATGGTTGTCGCGTACTGAAAGCCTAAAGTCCATTACCCTAGCAACTGAAGGTAATACCTCCCATGTAAAGGGACCATTTGAAGCGAGCGATGAAAGTTTTGGAAAATAACGACTTGAGTCTAAAGAAGGGTCAAAGCTTCTAAAATTCGGCCCGCCGGTTGCAGTTGCTACCGGTGGTTGAGTGCTTGCCTCATTATCCATTTGTTCCCAAAGGTATGTGAGGACGTCGCCATCTGCATCCGTTGCATGTGCGGTTAGAATAAACGGTGTAGAAATTGGAACCACAATATTACCGCTGGTTGAATTAATTACCGGTGGTGTATTATTTAACGCAGTAATTACCTCACATTGATGTCCATTACTTAAAATTTCGTTACTTATTTCTTGTAGGTTATAACCATGAAAATAATCATCGCTGTTGTTTTGCACATTTGGCGCACAAATCCCGGCATACCCCATAATCGTGCTGGCGCTACCTGGTTCTCTTCGTGCTGCTGCAACACTATTACAATTATTGTTTTGAGTATGATTCCCACCAAATTGATGCCCCATTTCATGAGCAACATAGTCAATATCAAATGGGTCGCCAATTGGTGCTGCACTTCCTGTTACCCCTCGTGCTTTTTGACCTCCAGTACATACGACACCAAGTCCTGCTAAACCACCACTATTCGTCCCAAACACATGTCCTATATCATAATTTGCACTACCAATCACTGCGTCAACATTGGATTGGTTTTGGTTTATCATAGTTCCTGGAGTACCATTGGTGTAAGGATCATTGGCTGCCGTTGTATAAATCAACGAATTGTTATTAGGGATAATCACCATGGTTATGGCTATATCTTTTTCGTATACCCCGTTTACACGATTCATGGTAACCACTTGAGCAGCTGCTGCCTGGGCAACGGTGCCACCATGAAAAATGGTATACTCCGCCGTGGCAGACAATGCTAAGCGATAGGTGCGGAGCTCACAGCTTCCAAACATCGATTTATTGGTCGGTGAGGGTTTTGATTCGTCGAAATTCTCCACATCACATTGAATGATTTTGTCCGTAATAAAGTCCTTTTTTTTATAGACGATATAGTATTCATTATTTCCCTCGAACATGGGATCTATAAACACGGTAGACTGCCCAGGAATGAAAATCATTGCATGTAATCCCGTTGGTGTGATGTCCCATTTGCCATAGGCCCCCGAACCATCTGAAGCATATGCGTCAAGCGTAATTAGTTCTGGAAATTTTCCATTATATGTGGGATGCATGGTTTGATTTCGTTTTGCGGTAAACTGATGCAGGGTACCGTCAGAATATGGAAAAGTTACCGATGCAATAAATCCATTCAACATTCCCTCTCGATAGGTGATTCCTTCCAATGAAGAACGAATTGGAGCTGTATTTAAGCGAAATACTTGGAACGCTGCTGCTTTTATGCGCGGCTCCCCATATGCAGATAAATCTTCAGAGGTTACATTAACCCATGGTAAATTAATTGATTTAACCTGTTGAGCCCAAGCAGGAGCGGACAAGATTAAACACAACATGCAAAAAACTAACTTGGTATAATAGGTCTTCATTGGTAAAGATTTTCCGTAAAAATACAAAATGACTGCTAACTAGCTTGAACTTCTTACTTTTGAAAAAACATGCTAATGAAAATTTTCATTTTTCTACTTTTTACTTCGCTCTTGTCCGCTCAACTCGGCTTTAGCCAAACCCTACGTGATTTCAAGAAGAAAACCGAAGAAAATACCAAGGAACGGACGTCCATGCTAGATCTTCTTAGAGCGGATATCAAAAATTATTTGGAGCAAGATGTTGTGTTTGTGGTAAACCACTTCAAGGTATATGGATCGTATGCATGGATGGAAGGAACCGTTCAACGTAAAGACGGAAAAGAAATCGTTTTTACCGAAGATGCATATGACTGTTGCCATGTTGAGGCCTTATTCAAAAAGGTAAATGGTTCTTGGATTTTAAAAGAAAATGGCGCGTTTTCAACTGACGTATGGTATGTATGTATTGTTTCTACATACCCAGAGGCGAGCCGTCAAATTTTCTCCGAACGAATCCTATCTAGTCAAGAAAACTGTACCGATTAATGCTTCAGTTTCTACTGTTTATTACATGTTATATCAATTTGGGAGCTTGGTCGCCTTGGACCACTGCGTATCCAGATCACGTCAAGGAAATTAAAGGAAACACCCTGTTGTTTAAGTCCGGTAAATCACTGATCTATAACGATAAAAAAGAAAAAACCACCCAAGAATTGCTTGATTCACCCGATATCGAAGATCAACTGCATTATACTTACAACCAAGGAGTAGCGAAGAAAAACACGGATGCAGGAAGAATACGAAACGATGACTTTTTCAAAGAAATTTATGGAAAATCAGCTGCGGATGTACAGGCAAATTTAACCACCGTGACATGGTGTCCAACCCTCGTGAATCAAAAAATTCAATTTTCTAAAGTCAACGGGGCTAGCAACGCGCTAATCAAGGTTTCTAATGAACTCGACCAACATCCAGAATGGAAAAAATACCTGTCCAACATCGGTGGCACGTTTAATTGGCGGGTTATCAGCGGGACCACGCGCTTAAGCGCTCATTCGTTTGGAATAACCATCGACATCAACGTAGCATATTCCAATTACTGGCAGTGGGATTGCGGATGCAAGAATGAAGATGCTGTGCTCGGATATAAAAATAAAATACCCATGGGAATTGTAGCTATTTTTGAAAAACATGGATTTATATGGGGAGGTCGATGGAAACATTATGACACCATGCATTTTGAATACAGACCTGAATTCTTTGTACCATGAAAACATATGGCTTAATTGGAAAATCGTTGGGGCACAGCTTTTCGCCTTCCTTTTTCAATTCCTATTTTGAGGAACACAGCATCGACGCCCAGTATAAGTTAATTGAACTTGATGGCATTGAACACGTTAAATCAATACTTGATGGAACCTATCGCGGTTTGAACGTTACAATACCTTACAAAGAAGAGGTTATTCCCTTTCTGGATGAATTGAGTCCGGAGGCCAAGGCGATTGGGGCGGTAAACACCATTTTGGTCAGCAAAGGAAAGACCATAGGATTTAATACCGATGCCTTCGGATTCCAACAATCCATCAAACCTTTTTTAACCTTTGAACATGAACGAGCACTAATTCTCGGAACAGGCGGAAGTTCCAAAGCGGTGGCTTATGTGTTAAAAAACTTAGGGATTCAACTTAATTTTCTTAGCCGGAATGAGCCTAGCGGTCGACAATTTTCATACGATCATGTAAATGAAGCCATGCTGAGCGCCTGTAAACTAATTGTCAACTGCACTCCCGTTGGGATGTTTCCCGCGATGGATGCTTGTCCTTTACCCAGCTTCCAAGGCATTGGATCTAGTCATTTAGTAGTAGATTTAATATACAACCCGGAAGAAACTCTTCTGTTAAAGGAGGCAAAATCACATGGGGCAGTAACCCTCAATGGGCTTCCTATGCTTAAAGCTCAAGCATTGAAAAGTTGGGAATTATGGAATCAATTCGACTGATCTAGTTTTCTCACCATCGTTAGAATTGTTGCTAGGGCTACGGTTTCTCCCGTTTCATCATAGACATCTACGAGAAACTTTACAATTCCTTTTGCAATGTCTTCCTCAGATCGCTTCTCCTGATCTATCTTCTCTTTTACCGTAAACCGAACTCCCAAAGTTGCCCCTGGATACACAGGTTTTGTAAATCGTGCCTCATCCAGTCCATAATTCAGCAAGACTGGCCCCTTTTTCGGATCGACAAATAAACCGGCAGCTTTTGAAAGCACAAAATATCCATGCGCTACACGGCGTTCAAATATGGTTCCTTCCAGGGAAGTAGCATCCATGTGCGCATAAAAATTATCCCCAGAAACATTAGCGAAATTCACAATGTCTGCATCGGTAACGGTGTGTTTATGCGTAAATACCGTTTCGCCAATCACTAATTCTTCAAAGTGCTTTCTAAACACATGTGGATTTGCTTCTGGCATGTCGGCACCCACTTGAAATTGCTGGGTGATTTTTGTGATGGTTGTTGGATGACCCTGTATTGCTGTACGTTGAAGATAATGTAATACCCCTCGTTTACCCCCCATTTCTTCACCCCCACCGGCACGTCCTGGTCCGCCATGGGTAAGTAAAGGCATTGGGGAACCATGTCCGGTACTTTCCTTTGCACAACGCTCATTGAGCACTAATACTCGTCCATGCATGCTTCCTGCGCCAAGCACATAGTCCATAGCTTCTTGATCGTCTGGTGTAACGATGGAAGAAACCAAGGAACCTTTACCCATCCGAGCTAGCGCAATAGCATCCTCAAGCGACTTGTAAGGCATTATGGTAGAAACAGGCCCAAAACACTCAATGTCGTGCACATCCATGTGTTCAAATGGATTGTTATTTCTAAATAAAATCGGAGAGAAAAACGCACCGTGTTTTGCGTCAGCACCGTGAACCTGAACCTCATCCAAGGAACCAAACACCATTTCTTGTGATTTAGCCAAAAGGGTTGCGTTTTCTCGAACGCGCTCCACTTGTAATTTTGTGGCCAAGGCCCCCATGCGAACCCCTTCTACAGAGGGATCTCCAACGTTGGTACTGGCCAATCGCTTGATAAGCGCGGATTGAACCTCGTCAATTAATACATCGGGCACAAAAATTCTGCGTACAGCCGTACATTTTTGACCCGCTTTAACCGTAATTTCCTTTGTAACTTCTTTGATAAATAAATCAAATTCTGCCGTCCCGGGAACTGCTTTTTCACCCAAGATACAGGCATTAAGGGAATCTGCTTCTAAATTAAACGCAACACTCCGATCGGCAATTTGAGGAAGGCCTTTCAGTATTTTCCCTGTTTTAGCTGACCCCGTAAAGGTTACAGTATCTTCCGTTTGCACATGATCAATAATGCCCCGTCCTAAACCTACAATTAATTGAAGGGATCCTACGGGTAAGATATTCGATGTAATGATATCGCGCACTACTACTTCGGTAAGAAAACTCGTGTATTCGGACGGCTTAACAACAGCTGGTACACCCGCCATCAGGTTAACAGCGATTTTCTCAAGCATTCCCCAAATTGGAAAATTAAACGCGTTAATGTGTATCGCTACTCCGTGCTTCGGTAACATGATGTGATGCCCGATAAAGGTGCCGTTTTTTGATAAGGGTGCCGCTACGCCATCAACATAATAGGGTAAATCCGGAAATTGGCGTCTTAACGAGGCATTGGCAAACAAATTCCCAATTCCTCCCTCAATGTCTATCCAAGAATCAATGCGTGTGGCACCAGTAAGTGCGCTAACCTCATAGTATTTTTCTTTGCGTTCCAATAAGTAGAGTGCAAGTGCTTTCAGCATCCTTCCACGTTCCTGAAAGGTCATTTTCCGCAAGGGATGTCCTCCTACTGTTCTTCCGTAGTTCAATACCTCGGAAAAATCTATCCCCGCACTTGAAACTTCGCCGATTTTTTCCCCGGTTATGGCATTAAACTGTTCTGTTTCTACACCCGCGCCGCTTATCCATTGGCCTAGTATATAATTTTGAAATGTTTGCATGTGCTCTTGGTTTTTCTTTGGTAAATTTAATTAAAGATCGCTGACAAATTCGGTTAACTCTCCCCCTTCAAGGCCTGAAGTTTTTCAAAAGCATCTTTAATGTGGAGGATAGGCTCAATCACCAAGCGTAGTTTATCGTCTTTTTGAACGAGTCGATACCCAACGCCCATGGCATTGATACGATGCAGCAAGAGCGTAAAGGCCTCGGTTTCATAAAACGGAGATTGCGGATTAGAAATAAATGACGCCACGAGTTTTCCTGATTTTACCACCAAGCGCTCCATACCCAATTCTTGCGCTAACCATCGTAATTGAAACGAAAACAAGAGTTCTTTTCCTGCTCTTGGAATGGGACCAAATCGATCAATTAGCTCCTTCCTGAAATTCTCTAGTTCGTCTTCAGTTTTTAAATTGTCCAGAGCCTGATACAAACTCAAGCGTTCTGCTACATTATTTACATAGGTATCTGGTAGGCGAACTTCAAAATCTGATTCAAACACACACTCGTTCACAAAGCCACTAAAATTATCGGTGGTGCGTTCATCGAATAGCGTTTTAAATTCTGTTTCTCGCAGCTCTTGGAGTGCTTCATTGAGTATTTTCTGATACATTTCAAAGCCTATTTCAGAGATAAATCCGCTTTGTTCTCCTCCTAGCATATTTCCTGCGCCTCGAATATCCAAATCCTTCATGGCAATATTAAACCCGCTGCCTAAATCCGAAAACTGCACCAAGGCTTCCAAGCGTTTTCTTGCTTCTGAATTTAATACGCTAAAACGCGGTGCAATCAGATAACAGAAGCCTTTTTTATTACTTCGTCCAACCCGACCGCGCAATTGATGTAAATCACTTAATCCAAACTGATGAGCTTCATTAATGATGATGGTATTTGCATTAGAAATGTCAATTCCTGACTCTATTATTGTGGTCGCCAAAAGTACATCATAACTGCCTTCTATAAAGTCCAACATGACTTTCTCCAACTTTTCTCCATCCATTTGGCCGTGGCCTACACCCACCCGTAAGCCTGGACATAAGCGCTGTAATAAGCCCGAGATCTCCAACAAGTTAGATACCCGATTATTCACGAAAAACACTTGTCCTCCCCGACTAACTTCGTAAGAAATGGCATCTCGGATAATTTCTTCGTCGAAGGAAATAATCTCTGTAAGGACCGGTTGGCGGTTCGGAGGCGGGGTGTTAATGATGCTCAAATCACGTGCACCCATCAACGAAAACTGTAGCGTTCTTGGGATGGGGGTAGCCGTTAAGGTTAAGGTGTCTACAGTAGCCCTAATCGTCTTTAATTTATCCTTAACCGCAACACCAAATTTTTGTTCCTCGTCGATGATCATGAGTCCGAGGTCCTTAAATTTCACCTTACCTGCAACTATGGCATGCGTTCCAATGAGAATATCAATTTTTCCTTCTTTTAAGCGCTGAAGGGTATCGCTTGTATCTTTTGCCGACTTAAAGCGATTGATATAATCCACTGTGCACGGAAAATCTTTCAAGCGCTCTTTAAAGGTTCGGAAATGTTGCATCGAGAGAATAGTTGTTGGAACTAATACCGCTACTTGCTTCCCATCACATACCGCTTTGAAAGCAGCCCTCACAGCTACCTCTGTTTTTCCAAATCCTACATCACCACACACCAAGCGATCCATTGGCAAAGCGGACTCCATATCTTTTTTAACGTCTTGCGTGGCCTTAAATTGATCTTGCGTGTCCTCATACATGAACGAGGCTTCCAACTCATTTTGCAAGTAGGAATCTGGTGAGAATGAAAACCCAGGTTGAGCTTTTCGAGTCGCGTATAACTGAATCAAGTCATAGGCTAACTCCTTAATCTTCTTCTTGGTCTTATTCTTTAAGGTTGCCCAAGCCTGCGTTCCAAGTTTATTTACTTTTGGAATTGCCCCTTCCTTGCCTGTAAACTTTGATATGCGATGCAGAGAGTGAATTCCAACGTATAGTACATCGCCGTCTTTATAAACCAACCGAACAGCTTCTTGTGGCTTCCCGTTTACATCAATGGTTTCAAGGCCAGAGAACATCCCCACGCCGTGATCGATGTGGGTCACATAATCTCCTTTTTGCAGGTTATATAATTCCTTAAGGGTAAGGGCTTGGCTAGCCTGACGAAATCCTTCCTTCAATTGAAAGCGATGGAAGCGTTCAAACACTTGATGATCTGTATAACAAAGTAATTTTTGAGAAGGAAGAATAAATCCTTCATGCAATGCAAAATGGTTTTGAATAATTGGGATTCCATCGCCTGTATCCAAGAAAATTTGTTCTAAACGTTCAAGTTGACGAGGCTGGTTAGAAAAAAAATGAATGCTATATCCTTGTGATGCATACTTTGTCAGGTCCTT
>Ga0222713_10005213_pt1 | contig 12735 bp, 13 predicted proteins | sample C33_649DmetaG_FD_165061 | JGI IMG/M metagenome (GOLD analysis project Ga0222713, IMG submission 165061) | Estuarine water microbial communities from San Francisco Bay, California, United States - C33_649D | ecosystem: Environmental > Aquatic > Marine > Unclassified | place: USA: California...
GTAATAATCACCAAAACCTATTTTACGATCTGGGATTTGATCGGCTAAAAATATACCCCAGCGGTAGTCTGGCATTTTTACGTGTCCGTAACTTGCCCATCCTTGGGAGTCCACTCCAACGGCTGTTCTCAGGTAGACATCGTTTGCAGCGAAATCACTGGGGCCCTGGTCTTCCCACCATTTGAGAAAATGCGGCTGCCAGTGTTCGAGCGCTCGTTGCAGCTTCCTGTCACTCGCTAGATTTACGTTATTTGGTATTTTCTCGCTGTAATTGATACTCATAATCGCTCCGATTTCTAAACTCGTTGCCAGTTAAAATTTGGTTTGCTGCCAGTACCAAAAACTTTCAATGCACCTTCTTCACCAACAGCATTGGGTCTGATAAATATCCAATTCTGCCAAGCTGATAGTCGGCCAAAAATTCGTGTCTCCATAGTTTCCGGGCCCGAGAAGCGTAAGCTCGCCTCCATACCTGTGAGCGCGTCTGGCGATAAACTTGCACGCTCCTCTATCGCTATCCGTACTTCGTCTTCCCAATCAATATCGTCGGGTGCAAAGGTTATTAACCCCGCGTCTAATGCAACTTGAGCGGATAAGAGTTTCCCAACAAGCGCAAGCGCATCAGCAATCTCTTTATCTTTTCCAAAGAACCGATTGTGTAGGCGAGACATATGATTGACCATCGGATAGTGACCCACATTGAGGCTCGACAGCACAATCGTTGGTGAGTGTTCGTCTTCCTCGTTCATGAGCATGTAGCTACGATCGGCTGCGAGGACAATCTCAAAAAGAGTTCCACCGAAGCAAGACTCTTCATTGATCAATGTAATCAGAGTGCGAGACGTTACGTCGAGCCGAGCTAGTGTTCTTCGAATGAATCCGATTGTTTCCTTGACAAACCAATGACTTTCAAATTTCTGTAATGCGTTATCGATATCGAGAACGTTTTGTATATTTCCTTTTGACTCGAATATCCACGTACCAAGATCTATCTCATTCGTGCGGAGTTGCAAAATGGCGTCATCTAATTCTCGCGCAAATTTTAGAGGCCACCAATTCGCTCCCTCTTTGATGATCTCTTCAAGCGAGTTTGAATTTGAATCACTCGGGCCCGAAATACAAATTCGCGCATTACGCTCTGACCGATTTATTTCGACGTCGATTGTTTCATAGTGAATGCCTTGAGCATCGATTGTTCGAATGAGTGGGGAGAGCATCACTCCCTTTTCATTGGATGGTCTCGAGCTGGATTGAATTAGCCCGTTGGTTCTTCTTTCGACGGCATCCGGAAATTGTTGTGGTTTCGCAATGTCGTCCACGAGCCCCCAAGTCAATGCTTTTTCTGCCCTTACGCCCTCGGTTGTTGCGCAAAAAACATCAGCAAGGTCTCTTCGAACTTTTCTTTTATCGATAACTCGGGTGAGACCGCCCGTTCCGGGGAGAACTCCCAGCAAAGGAACCTCGGGTAAACTCACCGATGACGAGCGGTCGTCAATCATGAGAAGTTCGTCACAAGCAAGCGCGAGCTCGTAGCCTCCGCCCGCCACCGTGCCGTTAATCGCCGCAAGGAATTTCAACCCATCGTGACGACTTGAGTCCTCCATTCCATTCCTCGTTTCATTCGTGAACTTACAGAAGTTGACTTTCCAAGGATGGCTCGATTGGCCCAACATGTAGATATTCGCTCCAGAGCAAAACATCCTTTCTTTCGCAGACGTAATGACCACACACTTCACACTGGGATGTTCAAAACGAATCCTGTTAATGGCGTCATAAAGTTCTATGTCCACTCCCAAGTCGTAAGAATTGAGTTTCAGCTTGTATCCGGGCTTCAAACCCCGGTCCTCGTTAACATCCATACTCAGGGTTGCTACGGGCCCATTAACTTGTAGCTTCCAGTGAATATACTGTTCTGGTGATGTGTCGTAGTTTATCCGTACCGAATCTTCTTCTTTCGCTGCAACGGTTTCGAGTTTCATACGCTTGCCTCCAATCGATTGTTTTGAAGCGTGCGAGGTCGGATGTTTGGGTGGGCGGTGATTTCTGACAGTATCTCGCCAGGCTGTCTGCCAGAAGTCTCGATTGTTAAGTCAGCGCGACTGTAAGCGCTTTCTCTTTCGCTGAGAATGCTTTTGAGCTGGTCCATGGCTTTCAAATTTCCAGCCATTGGTCTGGTATCTCCTTGGGAGATGACTCTCTCCATGTGTTCCTCCGGATCTGCTTTGAGCCAGACCGTGAAGCATGTTGAAAGTAATAATTCATAAGTGGATGGCTCTTGTACGATGCTCCCGCCGGTTGCTAAGATGAAATCACTGGATGAGGACAAGAGGTTTTCCAAGCACGACTTTTCTAGGTTGCGATAACCATCTTGGCCGTAAGTCATAAATATTTCGGAGAGGTTACAACCCGCTGAGTTTTCAATTTCCTGATCAAGTTCGACAAAGGGGGAATCCGTTGACGTAGAGAGTAAGCCGCCGACGGTGGTCTTTCCCGCCCCACGAAGTCCAATCAAGGCAATTCGAGTTGAGCGCTCTGTAGGATCGTTTTTGAGTTCGTGGAGAACGAGCTTCCTGAGCTCGGCAAGTTTGTTACGACTTAAACCTTTTGCAATTTCAGAAATAAGATAGGCGTCTGGATTAAGTGAACCGGAGTCAGATATCAGACTCTCTGGGCTTACTCCAAGAGAAATAGCGACTTGGCGGAGCAGAACAATGGATATGTTACCTTGACCAGATTCCAGAAGTGCAAGGTAGCGTTCCGATACTCCCGACACCTCTGAGAGGGCTCGCCTTGTTATCTTTCTCTCAGATCTGGCTTTCCTAATCCTAGAGCCCAAATCTTTCAAGTACATTTCATTTGAGCCTTTATTTTTCTCGAGACCTACTTTTGATGACGGGTTAACGGGCTTTAGCATTTTTATGTAATATATTTCATTTATTATTGATAGATAGAAAAAGTATGTCTTATACTTTATAATATCGACATATTGTTAGCAAGATAGTTCTAAAAAATAATTATTAAAAGAATTATATTGCATAATTACTGATTTTTTATAGATGGCATAACGAACGATCGTTTTATTTTTGTGTTCTGAGAGTAAGCAATGACTGACATACTTAATATTTTGGTTGGCACCATGACCGGCAATGCCCAACTTGTAGCGCAAGAAATAGAACTGCGTCTCGAAGACAGTGGAACAACGATAAACATCATCGACATGGATAAGCTAGAGCCAGACGTTTTCCAAAATGATGGGGATTATTTAATTTGTACTTCGACATATGGCCAAGGAGACGTACCTGACAACGCTCGAGATTTTTTCAATGCGCTGAAGGATCAAAAACCGAATCTTGCGCATACTCGTTACGGAGTCATTGCGCTTGGCGATCGAACCTATGCGGAAACCTATTGCCATGGTGGAAAAAAATTCGATGAGCTTCTCTCCGAGCTCGGCGCCCGAAGGGTTGGTGAGGTATTTTTTCATGATGCAAGTGAGGGTACGCTCCCAGAGGAAGAAGGTGGCGAATGGGCCGAATCCTGGTTTGCCGACTTAACGTCAGAGGAAGCTTCTAGTGAGAGGACGAAGGCCGCTTAGTTTGGCCAGATGAACCCATCCTACTAAAAGACCAACATTTGCAACCAGAATCGAGACGAGATTTTTAGTATGCCATCCGTAAGTGAAGCCGATCACTCAGTCAGTCCGCCACAGCTAAAAATTCCGCGCGAGTACAATGCCGCACACGACCTCATTGAGAGAAATCTGCAAGCTGGACGTAGCGCTAAAATCGCTTACATTGATGACAACGGGGAATACTCCTACGGTGAGCTAGCTCAACGTGTTAACCGCATCTGTAATGTGCTGGTGCGGCTTGGCCTTCAACGGGAAGATCGCTTGATGTTAGCGCATCTTGACGATATCGATTTCCCTTCGACTTTTTTGGCCGCAATAAAAGCCGGGATTATCCCGATTGCTACGAATACGCTATTGACGCCGAATGACTACGATTTCATGTTGCGTGATAGCCGTGCAAAAGCTCTGGTGGTTTCATCCGCCATTTTTGACAAGTTTAAAGATGCAATCGAGAAATCTCCTTACCTGAAGTATGTAGTCGTTTCGGGCGCGCCTATCGAGGGTTTCCAAAGCTTACGATCTGTTATGGATCGGGAGAGTGAAGATTTTGAAACCGTAAGTACTGTCAGTGATGAGCCGTGTTTTTGGTTGTATTCATCTGGATCGACTGGAACCCCTAAGGGAACCGTTCATGTACATTCGAGCATGATTCAAACGGCCGAGCTGTATGCTCGTCCCATTCTCGGCATCAGAGAGAGCGATGTGATTTTCTCTGCGGCAAAATTGTTTTTTGCCTATGGACTAGGTAATGCACTCTCATTTCCGATGAGTGTTGGTGCCACCACTATTTTGATGGCGGAGAGGCCTACGCCCGATTCGGTTTTCAAGCGATTGAAAGAACGCAGGCCGACGATATTTTGTGGGGTCCCAACGTTATTTGGAGCAATGATGGCTTCCGTACATCTTCCGAAATCAGAAGACATTACGGTCAGGATATCAACATCAGCAGGGGAAGCGCTACCTGCGGATTTGGGAGAGCGTTGGACGAAACATTTCGGCAGTGAGATTTTGGATGGGATAGGTTCCACAGAAATGTTACATATATTTTTGTCGAACAGACCGGGGGAAGTGAACTACGGCACAACGGGAAAACCGGTCCCGGGTTACCAGATTCGTTTGGTTGGAGAAAATGATCAGGAGGTCGGTATCGGGGAGTTGGGTGAGTTGCAAATTAAAGGCCCGACCAGCGCGGCCTACTACTGGAACCAACGTGAAAAATCGATGCATACCTTTGTCGGTGAGTGGACTAGAGCTGGAGACAAATACAGCAAAAATTCTGATGGGTACTTCACTTACGGGGGGCGTTCAGACGACATGCTGAAAGTGAGTGGAATGTATGTATCCCCTTTCGAGGTGGAGGCAGCGCTCATGTCGCACCCAGATGTGTTGGAGGCTGCTATCGTTGGAGATATTGACGAAGAAAATTTAGTTAAGCCTCGCGCCTTCGTGGTGATGAAACAAGGTCAAGCACACTCCGAGGAAAAGGCGAGTGAACTCAAGCAGCATGTGAAAAACAGCCTCGCTCCTTTCAAGTATCCTCGTTGGATAAATTTTGTCGATGAGTTACCGAAGACTGCAACGGGTAAAATTCAAAGATTCAAACTAAGAAAATAATTCAGGGGGATATTATGAAGGTTGTTTCGAGGAGAAATTTTCTATCAGCAGCAGGCACGTTTGCTGGTTTATCCCTTTTACCACTAGCAGGTTGTTCAAAGTCATCCGGTGAGGTGGTTCGTATAGGTTTCATGCTTCCTTACACAGGTACCTACGCAAAACTAGGCGTAGCGATCGAAAATGGTTTCAAGCTTGCTCTCAACTCCCTGGGGGAGAAACCTTTTGGAAAAACCTTTGAATTTTTTACGGTCGATGATGAATCCAATCCAGCAAAAGCTACGGATAACGCAAACAAGATCATGACTCGCGATAATGTGGACGTCGTAATTGGTACGGTCCACTCTGGTGTTGCCATGGGGATGGTGAAGGTGGCAAAAGAGACCGGTACTCTCGTAATTATTCCGAACGCAGGAGCAAACGCAGCCACTGGCTCAGCATGCTTGCCGAATGTATTTAGGACATCGTTCTCGAATTGGCAACCTACTCACCCACTTGGGAGGGTGATGGTTCAGAATGGCCATAAAAAATCAGTGTTTGTGACCTGGAAGTATGGTGCAGGTGAAGAGACTTTGGCTTCCTTTAGAGAAGGATACGAGAATGCTGGTGGTGAACTCGTCAAAGAGCTGTTTGTCCCTTTTCCGAATGTCGAGTTTCAGGCCATACTCACCGAAATTGCTTCTTTAAAGCCCGACGCAGTCGCGTGTTTCTTCGCTGGCGGCGGAGCAGTGAAATTTGTTAAAGATTATGCCGCGGCTGGGTTACAGGGAAAGATCCCTCTGTACGGTTCGGGATTCCTAACCGAGGGTGTGCTGGAGGCGCAAGGTGCCTCTGCCGAAGGCATCATGACCACGCTTCATTACTCGGATGCATTACAAAATCCGCAAAATATTTCGTTCCGGGAAAGTTATGAGAGCGTATTTGGTGAACCAGCAGACGTCTATGCCGTTCAGGGTTTTGATGCTGGGTTGTTATTGATTCAAGCGCTTCAGGCTACGGATGGTGATCTGTCTCAAAAAGATGTTGCGATTAAGGCTATGGAGGGCGCGACGATTGACAGTCCGAGAGGACGTTGGAAGATGTCGAAGTCGCATAACCCAATTCAGGATTTTTATTTGCGAAAAGTTGAGAACGGAGAGAACAAGGTCATCGGAACGGCTTGGGATGCTCTGGAGGATCCAGGAACTGGATGTTCCTTATAAGTTAAGTAGAAGCGAAGAGCGCTAGCCTAGCGTTCCCGAATCTACTGGAAAGAACTGAGATGGATTTTCCTACTCTCTCCATTCAGCTTTTGAATGCCCTGCAGTACGGATTACTGCTCTTCCTTGTGGCGAGTGGGTTAACGTTGATATTCGGGATCATGGGTATCATCAACATTGCCCACGGCAGTTTCTATATGTTAGGTGCCTACATAGCGTGGTCGCTCGCTGGGGCGCTTAACGGTTTTTGGCTCTCGTTGTTACTCGGAGTTGCGCTTACGTTGATACTCGGGATTGCACTCGAGTGGTTATTTATTCGGCATCTCTACGATAAAAATCACTTGCAGCAAGTGCTGATGACATATGGGTTAATCCTAATTTTTTCCGAGATGAGAAGTATCTTATGGGGAGACGATGTCTACAGTCTCGCCATTCCTGAGTTCTTGGAAGGATCAATTGCGCTGACGGAGAGCTTAAATTATCCGATTTATAGGATTTGGATCTCTGGAGTTTGCGTATTGCTTGCGCTCGGTATGTACTACCTCATCAGGCACACGAGGCTTGGCATGATGATCAGAGCGGGGGAGTCTAATCGAAGGATGACCCAAGCCTTGGGAATCAATATCAACTTAATCTTCAGATTCGTATTTGCGTTGGGGGTCAGTCTTGCTGCGTTCTCCGGGATGATCTCGGCACCGGTATCTTCGGTATTTCCGGGGATGGGTAATCAGATATTGATTTTAAGTTTTGTTGTAGTTGTTATCGGAGGACTTGGATCTATAAAGGGGGCAATGCTCGCGGCACTACTCGTGGGGTTGATAGATACTTTCGGGAAGATTGTCGAGTTGCGTGTTCTGGGCGTTCCAATACTTCCAGAGCTCGCAGGTATGAGTGTCTTTTTGTTAATGGCAGTGATCTTAATATTTCGGCCGCAAGGAATATTTGGGAAAGCGTGATGCGTGACCGAGTATCTAAAGTTTTTCTTTTCTCGTTCGCGGTAATTATCTTTTTGATGCTCCCGCTGGTGGCTGACCGTTTTTACGTTCAGTTCGCGAGCAAGATTCTCGTAATGATAATTTTTGCGAGTAGCCTAAATCTACTCGTAGGCTACTGTGGATTAGTCAGTCTCGGGCATGCCGCATTTTTTGGGTTCTCTGGATATATATTGGCACTTATTTCGCCAACAGAGGCAGGTGTAAATTTTATGTTGGGCTTGCTTGCGTCAGTCCTTGGGGCGGCGTGTCTAGCGGCCATTATCGGTAGCCTTGTTATTAGAACAAAGGGTATTTTCTTTATCATGGCTACCCTTGCATTCGGTGAAATGCTTTTTTATTTTTTTCACGACACAAATCTCGCGGGAGGCTCTGATGGTATTTATATTAACCACAGACCAGTCCTTGATCTAGTTAGTTTCTCAACGGATTTTTCTAATGCGAATCACTTTTATTTCTTGGCGCTGATTTCGACCATTATCACTATAGTGTTTCTTCGAATCCTTTTGAAATCCCCATTCGGGAAAACTATTGTTGGAATACATATCAATGAGCATCGGATGCGCGCTATCGGTTATGAGACTTACCTCCACAAACTAATTTGTTTCGTGATTGCAGGCGGCCTTGCAGGCTTAGCTGGGTTTTTGTCTGCAATTCAGTTTGGCGCCGTGAATCCAGAGATGATGGGGTGGCATTTATCTGGACATGTGTTGATGATGGTTATTTTTGGGGGTTTAGGCACATTAACGGGGCCGGCCCTAGGAGCATTTTCGTTGATGGTGTTAGAAGAGTGTTTTCAGGTCACCACGAAACACTGGCAACTAATGATCGGCATCGTCATTGTTGTCGTCGCACTTGGATTGCCAAAGGGTATTGCTGGATTTTTCCAGCGTACAAAGTCTGAGGAGCGGGGATGACACAGCTTGCGGTGCTTCGCGCAAAAAAAATCTCGAAACATTTTGGTGGTTTGGTTGCTGTATCCAATGTGTCAATAGATTGTCCTCCGCGAGAGATACATGCGGTTATTGGCCCCAATGGTGCAGGTAAAAGTACGTTGATTAATCTTCTCTCCGGAGATCTTCGAACGACAGCAGGGGAAATTTATATCGGAGAAGAAAGAATTGACCGGATGTCTGTCTCCCAAAAAAGTAAATTGGGAATCGGTAGAACCTATCAACGCACCAATATTTTCCCAAACCTATCTCTTTTTGAAAATTGTTTTCTAGCTGCTCAGGCGTACCACGGTACTTCCTTGAGATTTTTTAAAGGAGCGCGAGCATATGTGGATGTAAGGGACACCGCTCGTATGGCGATAGAAAAAGTAGATTTACAGTCGATATCGAATCGCTTAGTTGGCACTTTATCGCACGGTGAGCAGCGTCAGGTTGAAATCGCAATTGCGCTTGCAACTAAACCGAAGATCTTACTTTTGGATGAGCCCTTAGCGGGTATGGGGGCAGAGGAGTCTGAAAATATTATCAACCTGCTGTCAGAGCTTAAATCGGAATATGCGATGCTATTGGTTGAGCACGATATTAATGCGATCTTCGCACTCGCCGATCGATTGACTGTGATGGTTGATGGAGAGGTAATTGATTGTGGTCTCCCTAACGACGTGCGCGAAAACCCTAAGGTTCAAGAAGCCTATCTCGGAGAATCTTGATGGCGGAAGAATTATTGGCTGCTACTGATATCCACACTTTTTACGGTCGGAGCCACGTGCTGCGCGGTGTAAGCCTCTCATTGGGGAGAGGGGAAACGGTATCGTTACTCGGAAGAAATGGGATGGGGAAAACAACCCTCATCAATTCTATACTTGGACTCGTTCCTCATAGTTCGGGAGCCGTGGTCTATGAGGGTCATGATATCAGTGCTGTACCTACTCATGAGATTGCGCGTCGTGGAATAGCGTATGTGCCAGAGGGCCGAGGTATCTTCCCAAACCTGAGTGTAAAAGAGAATTTGCTGGTCGCTGCTCGCCCTGGGCCAACTGGCCGGTTAGATTGGACTTTCGATCGCGTCATGTCTACGTTTCCTAAATTGAAGTTACGTTTAGGTAATGGTGGAGATCAACTCTCGGGAGGAGAGCAACAGATGTTGAGTATAGCTAGGGCTTTGCTCACGAACCCCGATCTTTTGATTTTAGATGAAGCCACTGAAGGGCTTGCTCCCCTTATTGCTCAAGAGATATGGAAAGTTATAGATATCATCAAAGAAACAAAGATCTCCACTTTGATCGTGGATAAAAATTTAAAAGCAATGGGTAAGATCTCTGATCGCGCGGTTATTTTGGTGAAGGGCGAAATCGTTTTTGATGGCAGTATGCGAGAGCTTTTTTCCAGATCTCAAGATCTGAATAACTGGCTTGGTGTTTAATAAAAGTAGGGTTTTAATTTGATCGAAACTACGCGAGGATATGTCCGAGTTGACGGGGATGATCTTGAGTTCGTCCGCCATAGTCCAGTGCCGGACCGTCAGAGGTCTTTAACTCCGGTTGTGATGTTACACGAAGGTTTGGGATCTATTGCGCTTTGGAAAAAATTTCCGGAGGAGCTTGCGGAATACCTAGGCCGAGAAGTCATCGCATACTCGAGGAAAGGTTATGGTCAATCAACGCCTATTTCGCAATCGCGTGATGTTGATTACATGCATCGAGAAGCACAGGAGATACTTCCCGCTGTGTTAGATCATTTAGACGTTACCTCACCAATTCTTTTGGGGCACAGTGACGGGGCATCAATCGCACTGATCTTTTCGGGAAGTGGGCACACCGCCAATGGATTAATACTAATGGCGCCTCACGTTTTTGTTGAAACGTTAACAGTACGTAGTATTGAGGAGGCGAAAAAAACTTTCGAAAATACCGATCTGCGTTCTCGGCTCTCAAAATATCATGGAGATGTGGACTCGGCTTTTTGGGGTTGGAATGATATTTGGTTATCCAAAGAATTTCTAAAATGGAACATCGAGGATTACGTCACGAAAATTCACTCCCCGATTTTGGTGGTGCAAAGTTCTGACGATCCATATGGGACGCTCGCTCAGGTTGATGCAATAGAAAAATTATCTTGTGGGAAGACTGTTCGGGCAATATTAGAAGATTGTGGACACTCTCCCCATGTAGATCAAAAGCAAAAAACGATTGATGTAATTGAAAGATTTGTTTTATCACTAACGTAAAGAGAGTTTGATGGGAAAAAAAAGAGTAGCTGTAGTGACGGGTTCTACTTCGGGAATTGGGCTCGGGATAGCATGGAAATTGGCTCGAGATGGATACGATATTGTTCTAAATGGGCTCGGTGATAAAGGTGATATTGAGAATTTAAGATCAGATATCGAAAAGGAGACCGAAGTCGCGGTAACGTTTGAGGATGCAGATCTTGCGAATCCCATAGAAATTGAATCAATGATTACACGTGTACTCAAATTTCACGGTAGCGTAGATATCCTTGTTAATAACGCTGGCATCCAGTTCGTATCCGCGGTAGAAGATTTTCCGACTGAGCAGTGGAACCGAGTCATTGATATAAATCTGAATGCGGCTTTTCATACTACTAGGCTGGTTACCCCATCTATGAAGAAAAATGGGTTTGGCCGGATCGTCAATATAGCGTCTGCACACGGATTAGTAGCATCCCCGTTCAAGTCGGCCTATGTCGCGGCGAAACATGGAATTGTTGGATTCACCAAATCAGTTGCGCTTGAGTTAGCTGAGTTTGGGGTTACTTGCAATGCGATTTGTCCGGGCTGGGTAGAAACGCCTCTAGTTCAAACTCAGGTCGACGCATTAGCTATCGAGAAAAAAATGTCAAAGGAAGCAGTCATAAAAAATTTTATGCTTGAACGTCAGCCAACTAGGAAATTTGTTCAGATTGAAGAAATTGCCTCACTGACAAGTTTTCTGGTATCCGAGTCGGCGAGATCAATTACTGGATCCTCGTATTCGATTGATGGTGGATGGACCGCTCACTAAGCTTATTACGTTTTAAGCAAATGCCTCGAAAAATCGTTTTGGAGCCAAATGGCCCAGCCGTCATAGATGGAGGGGTTCTCGTAACCGCTGATCGAGAGATAGAACTTGAAGAGGGCGTCGACTGTTTGCTATGCCGATGCGGAGGCACAAAGAACGCACCGTTTTGTGATGGTTCTCACAAGGGCAACAGATTTGACTCTGTCATCGAAGGTCCAGTCGATTACCAAGTTCGAACTCCCAAACCTATTGTGGACGATCAAACTCTAATCATAGAAATTATCGAGGATGGCCCAATCTATGTGAGAGGTGATCTTGAGGTGCTATGTGGTGAACGGGTGGTTTGGAGAGGGGCGCATGCTAAATTATGTAGGTGCGGTAGAACAGCGAAATCAGGATTTTGCGACGGCTCCCATAAAAGATAAATGTTAAAGAAGAGAGTAATAAAATCTTGAAAAGGTAAACCAAATGAAATATTCCGAAATTTTTACCGATGCAAATGATCAGACTCATTTCAGGGATGTGAACTTTAATTTTGAGTTAGTAGATGTTGCGCCACCGGCAGCACCAATGAATGTTTCGGAGTTTCTGCCAGCCAAAGATGTTGCCGTTATTACCCTACCACCGGGTTGGGCCGGGGGGTGGCACCCTGCCCCCAGTGTCGGTCAAGTCTTCGTGGTCAGTGGGCAATTACAAATTGAGGTAGGCGATGGTGAGGTGAGGTCTTTCGGGCCCGGCTCCGTATGGTTGCATCGAGATCTCACGGGTCGGGGACACGATACCCGTGTCGTCGGCGATGAGGACGCGGTTATCGCAATGGTTCGTTTAGCTTAGATTCGATCGAATACTTTACGAACGCGATCCCAGGTATAGGGGGTTCTTAGCCGCTCTGGCGGGATAGGCACTAGGCCTGCGTCTTGATCTTTGGCCAGGACGAATCTAAAAACATAGTCAGGGGCAGCTCCCATTCGGATATCGCTCGCAACTAACTTCCCATCAATTTTTCGGATCTCTAGAAATCCGTGAGAGAACCACCGCAAACGGTTCAAGCCTTCGCTTTGCGTTAATACGTCGTAGAAGTGATTACCAGAAGGAAACGACGCAAACTTAATTCCATTATCACTGTTTAAGAAAGAGTAGTATCCCTCGAGGTATTGATCCCCATTCATCACTACTACTCTCCAAGCCAACGTATTGAACGGAGTCGGGACTGAAAAGAAAACAGGTGATTGTATGCCCAAGAGGCTGATCTCTCGGCGCGCTTCATTGTCAACAATCGATTTCGCATACCAGGACCACAAAAGATAAATGGAACTAATGATTAAACCACAT
>Ga0222713_10005215_pt1 | contig 12732 bp, 10 predicted proteins | sample C33_649DmetaG_FD_165061 | JGI IMG/M metagenome (GOLD analysis project Ga0222713, IMG submission 165061) | Estuarine water microbial communities from San Francisco Bay, California, United States - C33_649D | ecosystem: Environmental > Aquatic > Marine > Unclassified | place: USA: California...
GAGTCGCCGAACTCAAAGCTTTCATCAATCGCTTGAGATATCGCCTTTGAAACTTCAGTTACCTCATCGAGGGTTAGATGACGCTCTTCATGGTCGATGAGAACAGTCAGTAAACGATGTTTACCCTGAGGAGAGGCTTTGATTTCTTCTAGACAAGCACCAGCACGCTCAACAACCGGCCTTAAGAATTGTTCAATCTGCGTGATTTGTTTCATGGTGCTCCGTGTGTAGTTGTCTATGAAGTTGTCGTTGTGAAAGCGAAGTCTAGCTCTTTACGATGTCATAGCCAAGACGCAGAATCAAGAGGAATACGACTGCTATAAAGGCTTTTCGTATCAGCGCTGAACCGCCCTTTACTGCGACGCGCACACCCAGAAGTGCGCCAGTCAGATTAGCAGCCCCCAATGCCAATCCAATCGCCCAGATGATGTGGCCAGTCAACTGGAAGGTGATGATTGCAGCGAGATTCGTTCCCCAGTTCACGATCTTTGTCATCGCAGTTGCTTCAAGGAAAGCAAAACCGACTACTGCCACAAGAATCAGCGCGATGAAAGATCCTGTTCCGGGGCCAAAGATTCCGTCATAGAAACCGATCGTTGCTCCCGAGAGTACGGCGATGAGATTGCGCCGCTTAACGGTGTGGCGATGATTCGTCACCAAACCGAGGTCTTTCTTGGTGAATGTGTAGATTGCCACCGCAATCAGCATGAAGAGAATGATGGGACGAAATGCATCTTTAGGTATCCGACTGGCAAAGTGCGCTCCGGTCATCGAGCCAATAAATGCGGGTACCGCCATCAAGAGAGTGAATCGAAGGTCGATCTTTATCCGTCGCAAGTAATTGATCATGGCACTTGTGGTCCCGATGAATGAAGGGACTTTATTGGTGCCTAGGACTGTCGCTGGCTCACTGGTTGGCATTCCAAGAAGTAGCGCAGGTAGTTGAATCAGCCCTCCGCCGCCAGAGATAGCGTCGACAAAACCTGCGAAGCCAGAAACAAGAAGCAGGACGACAAAGACTTCTAGAGAGAGTTCCATCAAATCTGGCTAGACGTTTATGAGAGTGCGGACTTCATCAATGATTGCGGTAAGTGCAACTTCTCGTTTCTCATTTCCCTTACGGACTCGAAGTTCGACCTTCCCATCGGCTAATGACTTTCCGAAAATCACGATGATGGGATTGCCAATCAACTCTGCATCCTTGAATTTGACGCCCGGTGATGCCTCGCGACGATCATCAAGCATCACCGATATTCCATACGATTCAAGTTCCGAGGCGAATCGCTCAGCGCTATCGAATGGCGCATCATCTTTTCCGGTAGCGACGATATGGACCTTTGCTGGGGCGATTTCCATCGGCCAAACCAGACCTAGTTCATCATGCGACTGCTCAGCCACTGCAGCAACTGCACGTGAGACACCTATTCCGTAAGAGCCCATTGTCACTACGCGCGATTTACCTTCGCTATCCAGGACCGTCAAATCAAGTGACTCTGCATATTTCCTTCCCAACTGGAAGATATGCCCGATTTCGATCGCCCGATCGATGATCACAGGCTTTGAACACTGCGGACATCCGTCGCCCGCTCTAACTTCGGCAGCTTCCACAAAACCATCTACAGCAAAGTCGCGGCCATGCGTGACGAATCTCGCGTGACGATTGATTTTGTTTGCACCAGTGATCCAGTGCGAACCGACGACGATACGAGGATCGGCGTAGAGTTTCAAACCAAATCGTTTTGCATCCTGTGGTCCGACATAACCCTTTACTAGCTCTTTTCGTTTAGCAAAGTCCGCGTCATCAAATAGCCGAATTTCTTTCACACCCGGAAGATTTGCCTCAAGACGTTTGAGATCGACCTCACGATCACCCGGCACCAAGACTGAAATAGGTTCGCCATCTGCCATCAACAAGACATTCTTGAGTGTGTCGCTCGCCTTGTATCCGCCGCCGAATTTCTCATTCATCACTGCTACAAGTGAGTCAATGGTTGGCGTATTTGGAGTATCCAACTCCTCCATTGGGCCAGGAGCATTGCCGTGATATGGCTCGACATGCGTCTTCATAGCTTCAACATTTGCTGCATAGCCACAAGAGTTGCAAAGAACGTAGGTGTCCTCTCCCGTAGCTGCGGGAGCCAAAAATTCTTCTGACCTCGAACCACCCATCGCGCCCGACATCGCAGAAACGATGTTGAAGTTCAATCCAAGTCGCGTGAAGGTTTTGACGTAGGCCTCACGGTGCCGATCGTAAGAACGCGCTAATCCTTCATCATCAAGGTCAAAGGAGTAGGAATCCTTCATGACGAATTCTCGGCCACGGATAATCCCGCTTCTAGGGCGGGGTTCATCACGATACTTAGTTTGAATCTGATAAATGATTAGCGGGAGATCCTTGTAGGAGGAGTACTCCCCTTTCACCATAAGTGTGAACATCTCTTCATGGGTAGGACCTAGAAGATACTCACCCTCTTTTCTATCTTTGAGGCGAAACAGATCCTTTCCATATTCTGTCCAGCGGTTTGTGGACTCATAAGGTTCCTTTGGAAGGAGTGCGGGAAAGTGAACCTCTTGAAAGCCTGCCGCATCCATCTCCTCGCGGATGATGCGTTCGATATTTCGATAAGTGATGTAACCAAGTGGCAACCACGAATAAATTCCGGCTGCGATGCGGCGAATATAACCTGCGCGAACTAGAAGTCTATGACTTGCCACCTCTGCATCTGCAGGGTCATCTCTGAGAGTGCGAAGAAAGAGGGTCGACATGCGTAGCATCAAAGGCCCCTTACTTCACCGAAACTGAAGGTTCGCCCGAAGCGACTCCAGCCGCCTCCATTTCATCAGCAAGGCGCATCGCCTCTTCTATCAATGTCTCAACAATCTGGGCTTCAGGAACAGTTTTTATAACTTGGCCCTTTACAAAAATTTGTCCCTTTCCATTACCCGATGCGACGCCAAGATCTGCTTCACGCGCTTCTCCAGGACCATTCACTACACAGCCCATCACAGCAACGCGAAGAGGAACAGTCATTCCTTCAAGGCCCGCCTGAACTTTTTCGGCCAGGGTATAGACATCCACTTGGGCGCGGCCACAGGATGGACAGGAGACAATTTCTAATTTTCGCTGGCGCAGATTAAGTGATTCTAAGATCGCGATTCCAACTTTCACCTCTTCAACCGGAGGAGCAGAGAGCGAGACGCGAATCGTGTCCCCAATTCCCTCAGATAAGAGAATTCCAAATGCTGTTGCAGACTTGATCGTGCCCTGGAAAAGCGGTCCCGCTTCAGTCACACCCAAGTGCAGGGCGTAAGGACATTGTTCAGCTAAGAGTCGATAGGCCTTGACCATAGTGACTGGATCATGGTGTTTGACCGACAGTTTGATATCAGTAAATCCATGCTCTTCGAAGAGGCTAATCTCCCAGAGCGCAGACTCAACGAGCGCCTCCGGGGTGGCCTTACCGTATTTAGCGAGGAGTCTTGGGTCGAGTGAACCGGCGTTGACTCCGATTCGAATCGGAATGCCAGCATCTCCTGCTGCTTTTGCAACTTCTTTAACTTTGTCATCAAACTGTTTGATATTCCCAGGATTGACTCGAACTGCAGCGCATCCGGCATCAATAGCGGCAAAGATGTATTTGGGTTGAAAATGGATATCTGCAATCACCGGTATCTGCGACTTCTTGGCTATTTGAGCGAGCGCATCAGCATCATCTTGACTCGGTACCGCCACTCGTACGATCTGGCAACCAGATGCAGTGAGTTCAGCGATCTGTTGCAAAGTTGCGTTTACATCAGCAGTGAGTGTGGTGGTCATCGACTGTACCGAGACCGGTGCATCGCCACCTACAAGGACGCTTCCGACTTTGAGTTGTTTTGATTTTCGGCGAGGAGCAAGGGTAGGAAGTGGCGCCTGAGGCATCCCGAGGCTTACACCGCCTTGATTCGACATGTCCCTATTCTCTCCGATAGTCGCGAAGAGCGGAAATCTAACTCGCTACTGGCCAAAAAATCGCTATAAGCCAAGCCTTACAGGATTGATGATGTCTGCAAGCAGTAGCAGAACGGTCAGTGAGATCATCAGTACGACAACGACGAGAGTGATCGGAGTCAGCTTCTCAACATCGACTGGTGGTGGTGCAGGTCTCCCCTTTCGCTTCGCATTGCTACGGCGCACTCCATCAGCGATTGCCACAGCCATATGACCACCATCGAGTGGCAGAATCGGAAGAAGATTGAAGATACCGACAAAGATATTGAGCCCAGCGACGATCAGCAGGAAGAAAACTACCTTCCCGTGGAAATCAAGGCGCTCACTCGATGAAATCTCACCAGTTGTTCGAGCCACGCCGACAACTCCAACGAGCCCTTCAGGGTCACGCTCCTCATCGCCAAAAGTCTGGTTGATGAGATCAGGGATCATCACCGGCAACCTAATAAGTGAAGTAACGCTCCCCTTTACCACGTCACCCACAAACTTGGCGCTCTCGATGGTTCCATCGACCGGTCCCAATCTCACAATCCCATAACTGGAGATGATTCCAATCACTCCCCGAGTTTCACCAGAGCTTGTTCGTGATCCGAGCGTCACGGGAACTTCAAATCTTTCGATGCCACGAACGACTGTCACAACCACTGCTTCATTGGGTGAAGAACGAATTACTTCAAGGACATCGGGCCACTTCATATCGCTTCTGGATGCTTGCTCATCGGATTTTCTTATTGCAACGATCTCATCTCCTGGCTGAAGGCCAGCGAGAAACGCTGGAGATTTTTCCGAGTTCGGAGGGCATTTCCCGTCACTTGTTGTGACGATACATGGAACTATTTCATCAACTTTGTTGAGGGCTTGGTTGACGCCTACTCCCACAAAGAGAGTGAAGATCAAAAGAAACCCCAGAACAAAATGAAGGAAGGATCCTGCGCCGAGAACTACAAGGCGCTCCCTGATCGTCCCACCTAGGAATGTTCGATTCTTATCTTCTTCAGCTATCTCATCATGCGGGGTCATCCCAATGATTTTGCAGTAACCCCCCGCAGGGATTGCCTTTACACCGAATTCGGTTTCTCCGCGCCTCGTTGACCAAATCTTGGCGCCGAATCCAAGGAAAAACTCAGTGACTTTCATGCCATAACGTTTTGCGGTGAAGTAATGCCCAGCCTCATGAATCATCACCGAAGCCAATAAAGCTACGACGAAAGCGATGACACCGACAATTCCCATTACTTCCATTCTTATACTCCCATCAATTCTCGCGCCAGAGTGCGTGCATCATTCTCTATCGCACTGACATCATCGAGATTTCGAACTTGGGAGATGGCACCGCCACCAAGCTTCTGAACTACTCTCTCCAAGAGATCGACGATTCCTAAGAATCCGATCTTGCCGGTGATAAATGCTGCGACAGCCTCTTCGTTAGCTGCGTTGTACATCGCAGTGACCGCAGTCCCGAGTTCACCACATCTCTTTGCAAGCTCTACAGCCGGGAATCTCTCATTATCAAGCGGCTCGAAATCCCACGATGAGCTCATGGACCAATCAATCGCTGGCATCACTGAACTCAATCTCTCACCTTCAGAGATCGCATAAGCGATAGGCCCTTTCATATTGGGTGGGCTTGCCTGAGCAATCGTCGATCCATCTTTGAACTCAATCATGGAGTGAACGATGGATTGGGGGTGGATGACGGTCTCTATGGATCTATAGGGAATTGCGAAAAGATGATGTGCTTCGATCACTTCAAGACCTTTGTTGACCATAGTTGCTGAATTGATCGTCACAACGGTTCCCATACTCCAAGTCGGGTGGGCGAGCGCATCTTCCAGCGTTACATCACTTAGCTCCTTCCGCTTTCGGAATGGACCGCCGCTTGCTGTGAGAATTACTTTCTTTATTTCACTCACTGCACCAGAACGCATCGCTTGTGCGAGAGCAGAATGTTCAGAGTCCACCGGAATTATTCGATCCCTGCCGAAGGCGGTTACCAGTTCACCGCCAGCAACAAGGGATTCCTTATTGGCGAGCGCTACCTTGTTTCCGCTCGATAACGCCGAGAGGGTTGGGCCGAGGCCAATCGAGCCAGTTATTCCGTTGAGCACGATGTCGCAAGGAATTGATGCGACTTGAGATGCAGCGCTCGGTCCATCAATGACTTCACCCTTGATAAGAGAAGTGAGCGGGGAGCGCTCCCCTGAAGTCGCGACAATCGGAACGCCAAATTCCTGGGCCTGCTGAGCGAGTAATGGATAGTTCGATGACCCAGCCGCGAGGGCGACTACTCGAAATTTATCGGGATGGTTGCGGACGATCTCGAGAGCTTGAACCCCGATTGAGCCTGTTGAACCCAGTATCACAAGGTCACGCATGGATGAATCTTCTCACCTCTTAATACACTCCTGCCTATGTATCAGACCACCCACGGGCCACACCTTCCACAAGAACGCCGACTAGTAACTGAAATTCCAGGACCAAAATCTCAAGAGTTGATCAAACGGCGAAGCGAAGCAGTCTCAGCCGCACTTGGGATGTCGATGCCGGTGATCGTTGAGCGTGCAGGTGGCGGAGTCATCGTCGATATCGATGGAAACTCCATTATCGATATGGGTGCAGGAATCGCAGTGGTCAATGTCGGCAATAGCGCCGATCGAGTAGTTGCAAATGTCAAAGCGCAGGTCGAGGCTTTCACCCATACCTGTTTCATGGTTGTCCCCTACCAGGGCTACATCGAAGTTTGCGAAGCGCTCAATGAATTGACCCCAGGCAAGTTCAAGAAGAAATCTGCACTCTTCAACTCCGGTGCCGAGGCATTGGAAAATGCCGTAAAGATCGCGAGACGATTCACAAAGCGCCAAGCAATCGTCGTTTTCGAACATGGTTATCACGGCCGAACCAACCTCACAATGGCAATGACAGCGAAGAACATGCCCTACAAAGATGGATTCGGACCGTTTGCTCCTGAAATATATCGCATGCCCATGGCCTATCCCTATCGATGGCCAGGCGGAGCTGAAGCTTGTGAACGCGAAGCACTTGATGAAGTTCTGCACAAAATTGAGAAAGAAATTGGTGGCGAGAATCTTGCTGGCATCGTCATCGAACCAATCCAAGGTGAAGGTGGCTTCGTAGTGCCACCAAAAGGTTTCTTGCCAGGTCTTGCCCAATATTGCAAGAAAGTCGGTGCCCTCTTCATCGCGGATGAGGTTCAAACTGGGTTTGGGCGAACTGGACTGATGTTCGCATCTGAAGATGAAGGAATCGAACCAGATCTCATCACCACTGCTAAAGGAATTGCCGGTGGACTCCCTCTCGCTGCTGTGACTGGGCGTGCCGATGTGATGGACTCAATTCACGGAGGCGGCCTTGGTGGAACCTATGGTGGATCACCCATCGCCTGTGCTGCCGCCCTTGGTGCGATTGAAACGATAAGAGAAGAGAAGCTGGTTGAACGTTCGGCAAAGATCGGTCAGATGATGCGCTCTGCTCTCGAATCTATGCAGACGAAATACCCCATCATCGGCGATGTTCGAGGCCGTGGTTCGATGCAGGCAATGGAACTAGTGAAGGCTGGGACAAAGGAGCCAAACACTGAGGCTCTGGGCAAAATAGTGAAATATTGCCAATCTAAAGGCGTTCTCATTCTTACAGCAGGAACTTATGGAAATGTAATCCGTCTCCTGCCACCGCTAGTGATGCCAGAGCACTTACTTCAAGAAGCACTCGCAATTCTTGATGAAGCGGTCGCTTCAGCCCTTTAACTCTTGCACGCTTGCACTAGAAAACGAGTATTGGCGATCCAGGTTTAGCGATCCAGGTTTAGCGATCCAGGTTTAGCGATCCAGGTTTAGCGATCCAGGAGATTGCGCGTCGGGGAATATGCAATTCCCTTCTTTCGAGCAGCGATTGCGCTCAACGCTTCCAGTACGACTCGATTAGCAAGAATTGCTGTTATATCCGCGCTATCAAATGGTGGCGCAACCTCAACGACATCAATTCCAACAATCGGAAGTTCGAAACATATCCTTCTGACTGCTTCCAACAATTCGCGACTCGTCATACCGCCGGGTTCTGGTGTGCCAGTCCCTGGCGCCATTCCTGGATCTACAACATCAATATCAATGGAAAGGAATACTCCATCAGAATCTTTAGTCAATGTGGAGAAAGACTCATCAAGAACTGCCTTCATCCCGCGATGATGAATTTCGGTCATCTCGTAAGAACGCATTCCCTGATCGCGCATCCAACTCAAAGTCTCATCCCCTGGCCAATAACCGCGAAGCCCAAGTTGCAGGAATCGATCGCCTCTCACTGCACCAGAGTCGATCAAACGACGCATCGGGGTACCGTGTCCGACAAGCGCGCCAAATTGAAGATCCCCAGTATCTGCATGTGCATCGAAGTGGATCATCGAGACTTTTCCGAAGCCGCGGTGATCGGCGATTCCTGCTACATCAGCTGATGCAATTGAGTGATCGCCACCAAGAATCACCGCGATTGCGCCCGCTCGTGAAATCTTCTCGGTCGCTTGGCGCAAGATTTTTAGTGACTCTTCAAGATCTCCCGGCGGCATCAGAAGATCGCCCGCATCTAAGACTTTAAGATCCTTCAAACCATCGACTCGAAGTGCGAGATGAGGGCGCTGCCCATCGTGGGGCAGGTAGTCACCCATACGAATTGCTTGAGGGCCAAACTTTGCTCCGGAGCGATGCGAGGTCCCAGAATCAATCGGGGCTCCGACTATTACGACATCGGCCTCCTTGTAAGTGGCGGGATCATCGAGGTCGCATTGAGGGACACCAAGGAATGAGAAATTCGGTCCATACATATTGCCGATATTTGCCATTATTTTTTCCCTTTGCGCTTTCCTACAACCTGGCCGGCAAAGACAGCCGCAAGGGCCACTATAAACATCACTGTTCCGATCACATTTGCCTGCGGTGGCACACCACGCAGGGATGCGGTCCAAACGTATTCCGGGAAAGTATTGACTGAGCCTGAATTGAAGTTTGTGATGATGAAATCATCAAAGGAGAGTGAGAAGGATAGAAGCGCGGCGGCAGCTATACCCGGCGCAACGAGCGGAAGAGTTACTCGACGGAAAGTCTCCCACTCATTCGCATAGAGATCACGCGCCGCCTCTTCCAACTTCGGATCAAGACTTGCAACGCGTGCTTTGACTGTGACGACGACGAAAGAGATACAGAACATGATGTGAGCGATAATGACAGTCATGAGTCCGGCGCCAACACCCATATTGATGAACATGGAAAGAAGTGAAGCGCCAAGAACAACTTCTGGCGTGGCCATCGGAAGGAATATCAAGAGGTTTGTGGTACTTCGACCCTTGAAGTTATAACGACCGAGAGCGAAAGCGATCATCGTGCCCAGGATGGTGGCAAAGAACGTTGCGGTAAGGCCGACTTTGAAGGAGTTACCTAACGCCTCGCAGATTCCGATTGGTTCGCAAGGATTGAGCCAGGCATCCGTGGTAAAACCACGCCAGACGATATTGCGCTTATCTGCGTCATTGAAGGAGAAGGCGATGGTGTAGAAAATCGGGAGCAAGATATAGACAATTGCGAGACCGGCATAGATTCGGATGAGGTTTTTCGAGAGCCAGCGGGTCATACCAACTCATCCGTTCCGGCCCTACGAATGTAAATAACGACGACAATCAAAATAGTTGCCATCAAGAGGAATGAGAGTGACGCCGCGGTCGGATAATCAACGACCCGGAAGAAGCGCGAGTTGATCACATTGCCGATCATGTAGTTATCGGGATTTCCAAGAAGCTGTGCATTGATGTAATCACCCGAGGCAGGAATGAATGTGAGCAAAGTTCCTGCAACAACACCTGGCATCGAAAGCGGCAAGGTCACTCTTCGGAAAGTCGTTGCGCCATTGGCGTAGAGATCTCCCGATGCTTCAAGGAGGCGATAATCGATGCGATCTAGAGAGGCGTAGATCGGCAGAGTCATAAAGGGAAGGAAGTTGTAGGTCAAACCCATAATCACCGAGAAAGCAGTCGCGGTGATGGTTCCATCAGGGGACATTAATCCGATGAACTGAAGTGTCGAGACTACGGGTCCTTCCGCGCCAAGGATCTGCTTCCATGCAAGAGTTCTCAAGAGGAAAGATGTGAAAAATGGTGCGATAACCATGATGAGCAAGAAGTTCTTCCATGCTCCTGCTCGAAAAGCCATCGCATAAGCCAACGGGTATGCAATTGCTAGAGCCAAAAGAGTTGCAAGAAGGGCGTAGATGAATGATCGGTAGAACTGTTCTTGATTATCTACGAAAGCATCCAAGAAATTCATGAACCTGAATGTTTGGACGAATTCCCCGGTTTCAAATGTCGGTGCCGGAGTCTTCGTTGAAGTCTCTGCCAGATTGATGAGTGGGAAAGCAAAGAAAATCAAAAGCCAGAGCAGTCCCGGTGCCAGAAGTATGTAGGCGAATTTCTTCGACTTTTTCTCTGGCGCTATAGGTGCATCAGGAGCGCTTACATGTGCGATCGCCATTGACCTCGCCTATCGCTCAATCACAACGCTACTTGGAAGCACCGTCGAGTGCGAAAGTGAATTGAGGTTCCCACGAGAGCGTTACCGGATCTCCCTTTACAAGGTCTGGCGCGCCACCATCATTCTGTTCAAAGACGACCAACTCTTGTTTCCATGGCATCTCAACCAAATACTGTGTGCTGACTCCAGTGAACGAGATATCTGTGATCTTTCCACCCGCGAGCACGTTGCCATGTGTGTTGTCGCCTGGGTCATGAAGTCGGAATTTTTCTGGACGAATGCCGACTTTGAGAGCGGATCCTGAGGCGTTCTTACGAGACTTCGGAAATGTGATTCTAGTTCCTTGGATATTTGCAACCACATTTGAGCCATCGGTTGATTCCACGACGCCGTCGATGAAATTCGACTGCCCGAGAAAATTCGCTACGAAAACCGTCTTGGGACTCTCATAGAGATCGGCAGGTGATCCCAACTGCTCGATCTTGCCATTATTCATGACTGCGACCGTATCTGCCATTGTCATCGCTTCTTCTTGATCATGAGTCACATGGACGAAGGTGATCCCTACCTCTGTTTGAATCCACTTCAACTCAATCTGCATCTGGCGCCTGAGTTTCAAGTCGAGAGCACCTAAAGGCTCATCAAGAAGCAAGAGTGCTGGACGATTGACCACTGCCCTAGCGAGAGCGATGCGCTGTTGTTGACCACCCGAAAGTTGACCTGGCTTACGATTCTTAAGGTGTGCTAGCTCAACGAGGCCAAGGACTTTCTCCACCGCTGCATCAACATCCTTGATTCCCCGACGACGGAGCCCAAAAGCAACGTTCTCGAAGATCGTGAGATGTGGAAAAAGTGCATAGCTTTGAAAGACTGTATTGACCGGGCGGTCATAAGGCTTTGTATAGGTGATATCGGTATCCCCGATTGAGATCTTTCCTGATGTTGGCTCTTCCAAACCCGCGATCATGCGAAGCGTCGTGGTCTTTCCACATCCCGACGGACCAAGGAGCGCAAAGAACGAGCCCTTGGGAATGGTGAGAGAGAGGTCGTCAACCGCAGTAAAGTCCGCGAAACTCTTAGTGATATGGGAGAGTACTAAATCTCCTTGAACCTTCTTCGGTTCGCTCACTAGTGACTACTTATCGTCTCTTAGTCTCGGAATTTTCGTACTACGCGCCGATTGCCTCTTGGAACGCAGCCGAGAAATCGAATTCTTCCTTGGCTTCAAGGCCACGGAAGACTTTTACTTTCGAAAGAGTCGCATCGTCAGGGAATATGAATGGGCTTGCAGCCAATTCTGGATCAATTTTCTCCATCTCAGCTTGTGCTCCCTTGACCGGGCAGATGTAGTTGACCCAAGCAGCAACCTCAGCAGCAATGATTGGATCATAATAATGGTCTATCAACTTCTCTGAGTTTGATTTGTTGGCTGATGTCGAAGCTATCAGCACGTTATCGCTCCAGAGTGTTCCACCAGATTCGGGAATGGCAAATCCATAATTCTGCCCCGAAAGATTTTCAGAGAACATATCTCCGCTCCAACCAATCGCTGCCACCGCATCGCCATTGGCCATGTCTTCAAGGTAATCATTGCCTTTGACCTGGCGGATGAAACCGTCTGCGATCATTTTCTTGAAGTAATCAATCGCATTCATGAATTCATCTTCAGTGAATGGTTGCGAGATATCGACGCCTTGGTATTGAAGGATGATTCCCATCGTGTCTCTCATCTCAGAGAGGACAACGACCCGCCCTTTGTTCTCAGGCGAGAAGAGTTGCTCAATGGTGGTGACATCGCTCTTGATGATGTTCTTGTTCCAGCAAAAACCGGCAAAACCAGATTGCCAAGTCATCGAGTGTTTGCGACCAGGATCGAAGCTCACGTTTGCGAGAGTGTCGAGGATATTTCCCTTGTTGGGCATATTCGCTTCATCAAATTCACGGGCGTAACCGAGTCGAATCCAACGCGCTGCCATCCAATCGGTGGGAGTGACGATGTCATAACCGATGTCATTCCCTGCCTTTAAATTTTCTTGTACTTTGCCGTAGAACTCATCGTTATCGTTGTATTCCACCAAGTAATCGACTTCGATACCAGTCTTTTCAACAAATTGATTGAGTGATGGATAGGTGCGCTTTCCGTCAACCTTCTTCTGATCAAGATACGCAGTCCAGTTGGCCCAACGGACGGTGCCACCAACATCTTCAGGGAAA
>Ga0222713_10005216_pt1 | contig 12732 bp, 8 predicted proteins | sample C33_649DmetaG_FD_165061 | JGI IMG/M metagenome (GOLD analysis project Ga0222713, IMG submission 165061) | Estuarine water microbial communities from San Francisco Bay, California, United States - C33_649D | ecosystem: Environmental > Aquatic > Marine > Unclassified | place: USA: California...
TGAAGATGGCCAGCGCGGCAACGCCGCCGAAGAACAGCAGGAAGATCGCCAGTGCGGCCACGCCCAGGGCGATGGACAGCCAGCCCAGCACCAGCCCGGCCACCGCCAGGCCGTCGCCTTCCAGCAGGCCGGCGCTGCGCCGGACCTCGGCGCGGGCCATGTGACCGGTAATGACCGCGACGATGGCGCCGATGACCGGGATCAGGGTCCAGCCCAGGATGCCGAAGACCAGCGAGACCACGGCCAGGCTGCTGGTGGAGCGGACGGGGGTATTCATCGGGGGATCCTCAGGAAGCGTTGGCAAGCGTACCGGCAAACACGCGCGTGTCGTAGTCGAAGGCGACCGCGCCATTGACCGCGGTGGCATCGAACAGCGCGCGCAGCGCTGCCAGCATCGGCGCATGCCGGGGATGATCCGACTGCGGGGCATAGGAGGAGGACAGCAGTCGTCCGCGCAGCGCATCGAAGTCCAGCCGCTGGCCGTGGTCGAAGCGCGCGCTGCCGCGCAGGCCCTCGCCGAACCAGGCGGCCATCGACGCATCGTCGTTGTAGCGCTCGGCCACGCCGGTGTAGTCCAGGCCGTAGTCCAGCAGCAGCCGCTCGTAGCCTTCCAGGAACGGCGTACCGGTCAGCCGGCGCGAGTTCCAGAAGATGACCGCCAGTCCGCCGGGTTGCAGGATGCGCGACCACTCTGCCTTGACGGCGTCGTGGTCGAACCAGTGGAAGGCCTGCGCGGCCGTGACCAGGCCGACGCTTTTATCGGCCAGCGTGGTGGCTTCGGCGGTGCCGGCCACGGCCGAAAAGCGTTCCTCGCCGCCCAGCCACTCCACAGCGGCCGCGCGCATTGCGGCGTTGGGTTCGACGGCGGTCACCGGATGGCCGCCATCGAGGAACAGCTTGCTGGAGATGCCGGTGCCGGCTCCGATATCGGCGACCGGCGCATCGGTCGCCACGCCCAGCTCGCCGTGCAGCCAGTCCAGCAGTGCCGCTGGATAGTCCGGCCGGTAGCGCACGTAATCGGCCACGCGGGTGGTGAAGCGTTCGGTGGAATCGAGCGTCACGGGGATCCTGGCAGTGTTCAGTCGGGGGAAACATCGCCTGCCCGCCAGCGGGCAGAGATGGACGGCAACCAGCGCGCGGGGCGCGGGACAGCGCCGGGATTTTAACAGCCCGGCGTCCAGGCGCCGGTCGCTAAGGTGCAAGCCCGACCTGGGTGCGAGGTCGTCGTCGCCAGCAGAGACGACAACGGCGCCGGGATGCGGCGCCGTTGCGATGCCGGGTCTGGCCCTGGGAGGCCGGACCTGCGGTTTACAGATCGAACTTGATGCCCTGGGCCAGCGGCAGCGAATCGGAGTAGTTGATCGTGTTGGTCTGGCGGCGCATGTAGGCCTTCCAGGCGTCAGAGCCGGATTCGCGCCCGCCGCCGGTGTCCTTCTCGCCGCCGAACGCACCGCCGATCTCCGCACCGGAGGTGCCGATGTTGACGTTGGCGATGCCGCAGTCGCTGCCGGCTGCGGACAGGAACTTCTCGGCGGACTTGAGGTTGTTGGTGAAGATCGCCGAGGACAGGCCCTGCGGCACGCCGTTCTGCATGTCCAGCGCCTCGTCCAGCGTCTCGTAGGGCATCGCGTACAGGATCGGGGCGAAGGTCTCGTGCTGGACGATGGCGTCGGTGTTCTTCAGGCCGGAGATGATCGTCGGCAGCACGAAGTTGCCTTCGCGTGGCAGTGCCATGCCCCCGGTCTCCACGGTGCCACCGGCGGCCTTGGCTGCTTCCACGGACTTCAGGAACGCATCGACTGCGTCCTTGCTGTTGAGCGGGCCCATCAGGTTGGCCGCGTCCAGCGGGTCGCCGATCTTGCCTTCAACCTGCTTGTACGCCTTGACCAAGGTGGACAGTACGGTGTCGTAGATCGAGGTGTGCACGATCAGGCGGCGGGTGGTGGTGCAACGCTGGCCGGCGGTGCCGACCGCGCCGAACACGATGCCCGGCACGGCCAGCTTCAGGTCGGCGGTCTCGTCCAGGATGATGGCGTTGTTGCCGCCCAGCTCCAGCAGGCTGCGGCCCATGCGGCGGGCCACGCGCTCACCGACGATGCGCCCGACCTGGGTCGAGCCGGTGAAGCTGATCAGCGGCACGCGGGTGTCGTCGACCAACTGCTGGGACAGTTCGATGCCGGCATCGTTGACCAGGAAGAACAAGTCCGGGAAGCCGGCGTCCTTGAGCGCGGCGTTGCAGATCTTCTGCGTGGCCAACGCGGTCAGCGGGGTCTTGTTGGACGGCTTCCAGATGCAGATGTCGCCGCAGATGGCGGCCAGGAAGGCGTTCCACGCCCACACCGCGACCGGGAAGTTGAACGCGCTGATGATGCCGACCAGGCCGATCGGGTGGTACTGCTCGTACATGCGGTGGCCGGGGCGCTCGGAATGCATGGTGTAGCCGTAGAGCATGCGGCTCTGGCCCACGGCGAAGTCGGCGATGTCGATCATCTCCTGCACCTCGCCATCGCCCTCGGGCTTGGACTTGCCCATTTCCAGGGCGACCAGCGAACCGAGTAGATCCTTGTTGGCGCGCAGCGCCTCGCCGCACAGGCGCACGGCTTCGCCGCGGCGCGGGGCCGGGGTGGTGCGCCAGGTCTTGAAGGCGGCCTGGGCGCGTTCGATCACCGTGTCGTAGTCGGACTTGCCGGTGGCATGGACCGTGGCGATGACGGCGTTGGTGGTCGGATTGACCGATTCCAGCACGCCGGCGTCGGTCGTGGTCGACCATTCCCCCTGGCCGAGGTAGGTGCCGGAATTGGTCGGGCCAAGGCCCAGGGCCTTGAGCAGGTCAGATGACATGGAGACTCCGTGTTTGATGCGAAAGAAGTGGCCGCACGTGGGGGGACGCGGCGCGGCCGGTGATTTTAACAGGGCGCGCCAGCCGCCTCCCGCGCGCCGGACCGGGCGCCGCGCTGTGTGCGCGGCGTGTCGCAGCGGGCCGACGACGCCTTACGGGGCGGGGCGGGGCACCGGCTGGCCAGGACGCCAGCCCTGCTGGGCCAGTGCATCCAGCAGGGCGACCACGCGTTCGCGGGCCGCCAGCTCGTGCACGGGCAGGACCAGCAGGTCGCCCTCGCGCGCCCACATCAGGGGCGCAAGCGCGGCGTCCACCTCGTCCAGGTGCAGGGCAATGGCCGAGGGCGCGATGCCGTCGGCCAGCAGCTGCGCGCGCATGATGCCGGCCACCTCGCCGCTGGCACGGCCGCGTTCGTAGCCGGCGATGTCCTTGAGCACCACCAACTCGGGCCGGTAGGCCGCGGCGGTCGCGGCGACCGCGCGCAGGTCGGCGTCCTCACGGTTGCCGGCATGGCCCAGCACCACGGCCAGGCGCCCTTCGCGCTCGCCGGCGCCCACGGCGTCGAGCAATCCATGCAGGCCATCGGGGTTGTGCGCATAGTCCAGATAGACCTGGGTCCGGCCGAAGGTCCAGTGCTGCAGGCGGCCCGGATTGTCGTGCGGATCGTTGCCGAAGTGCATCAAGGTCACCGCGATGGCGTCCGGGCGGATGCCCAGCGCGGCGGCGGCCAGGGCCGCCGAGGCCAGGTTGTCCAGGTTGTAGCCGGCGCGGTCGCCCAGGCTCAGGGGCATGTCGGCCGTGGCGCCCAGGTCGTGGTCGACGCCGGCCAGCGACAGCCACAGATGTCCGTCGCGCAGCCCGCAGGCCGGCTCGCCCCGCGCGCGCTGGGCACGCAGCAACGGGTGTTCGAAATCCTGCGAGTGCCATGCCAGCGGACAGGACAAGGCCTCGGCCTGCGCGCGCAGCCGTGGGTCGTCGGCATTGAGCACTAGGCGCCCGCCGGCACCGATCGCCCGGGCCACGGTCAGCTTCACCGTGGCCAGGTCGTCCAATCCGTGGATGCCGTACTCGCCGAAGTGATCGGTCGCCACATTGGTCACCACCGCCACACTGGCCCGGCAGGTGGCCAGGCCGCGGCGCAGCAGGCCGCCGCGCGCGGTTTCCAGCACGGCGGCCTGGGCACCAGCCTGGCGCAGGGCCATGCGTGCGCCGGTGGGGCCGGAAAAGTCGCCGGTATCCAGCGCATGGCCTTCGATGAACACCCCATCGGTGCAGCTGTAGGCGCAGCGCCAGCCGTGTGCGGCGCACAGCGCGGCCAACAGGCGCACGGTGGTGGTCTTGCCGTTGGATCCGGTAACCAGTGCGGTCGGGATGTCGTGCAGGCGCGCCCATGGCACTTCAGCCGGCGTCGGCAGCTCATCCAGGAACCAGCTGCGGCTGCCGCGACCGCTGCCCAGGGTCAATTCGTCGTCGTCCAGCAGAAAGGGGAGCGCGTGCGCATCGGCCTCGGCCTTGAGCGCCACCAGGGCCGGCATGGCCTCGGCGACGGCCGCCGCGCGCAGGCTCGGCAGGGCGGCGATGATGTCCCAGGTGGCGGGATGTCCCGGCGCGTGGAAGGGGATGGTCGCGCAGCCAGAGGCCTGCCACCAGGCCCACTCGTTGAGGACGGTGGCGGTGTGCAGCTGATCCAGCGGTGCAGCGAAGGCCAGGGTTACGCCGCTGGCGTGGCGGCGCACGTGCAGCGCATCGTCCGGCCAGCCCAGCGCACGGCGCATCTGCCGCACCAGGGCGCGCCAGCGGCGCGGCGCGGCGTCGTCCAGGGGGAGCCCCGGCGCGGATTCCAGCGCGGTGCCGGGGCCTGCGAAATACACGTTGCAGCCGTTGAGCCGGCGCGATTCGTGGAACGAAAGCCCGGACATGCTCACTCGTCCGCCCCGCGCGCTCGCGCGAACACCAGCCCGCGTGCATCGCGGACCACGCCGTCGGGCAGGGCTTCCGGCTCCAGGCCAGCGTCGTGCATGGGGTCACGGCCGACCGCAGCGGTGTGGTGCGCCCCGGGCGCGCCGGCCGGGCGGAACTTGGTGATCTGCTTCCAGGTGCGCGCCAGCGCATCGGCGAACACCACGACCAGGTCGCCGGCGCGGCCCAGGCGCAGGGCCGCATCCACCGCCTGTTGCTCGTCGGGGATGACCTCGATGGCCGAGGCGGGCACGCCGGCCTCGCGCAGTGCCTCGGCCAGGATGCGCGGCACGTCCTCCGGTCCGCGCCCGCGCAGCGTGTCGTCGCGGCGCACGATGTAATGGTCGAAGCGCCCGGCCACCGCGCGGGCGATCTCCACCAGGTCCGCGTCGCGGCGGTCACCCGGTCCGGTGAGGACCACGATGCGCCGCCCGCTCACGTCCATGCGCCCGGCCAGATCGGCGATGGCGCCGGCGGCGTGCGCGTTGTGGGCGTAGTCCATCAACACCTTGAACGGGTGCTCGGAGAACAGGTTCATCCGCCCCGGCGCCTGGAAGAAGGTCGTGTCGAAGGTGCGCAGCCCCTGGCGGATGGCATCCAGCTTCAGGCCCAGCGCATGGGCCAGGGATGCGGCGAACATCGCGTTGGACACGTTGTGCGTGGCCCGGCCTTCCAGCGTGGCCGGGATCAGGTGGGTCCACATCAGCGGAATGTGCCGACCGCCGTCGTAGAGGGTGATCATCTGGCCGTTGACGCCGGCCTCCAGCGCGCAGGCGCGGCCGCCGGCGCGGATGTGCGCGCGGACCAGCGCGTGCGAGGGATTGGTGGTGACGTAGCAGACCGCGCGCGCATCGGTGTGGCCGGACATGCGGATCACGTTGGGGTCATCGGCGTTGAGCACGGCGCAGTCGCGGGCCACCTCCACCACGATGCGCTTGAGCTGCGCCAGCTGGGGCAGGGTATCGATGCCTTGCCGCCCCAGGTGGTCGGATGCCACGTTGAGCACGGCGCCGACATTGACCTCCGGCACGGCCAGGCCGGCGCGCAGCAGGCCGCCGCGCGCGGTCTCCAGGATGGCGATGTCGATCTGCGGATCGCCGAGCACCATGCGCGCGGCGACCGGGCCGGTCATGTCGCCTTCCACGGTGCGTCGCCCGTCGATGTAGACCCCGTCGGTGGTGGTCATGCCCGGCGTGCGTCCGGCCATCTTGGCGATGTGCGCCAGCATGCGTGCGGTGGTGGTCTTGCCGTTGGTGCCGGTGATCGCCGCGATCGGCACGCGCGCCGGGCTGCCGGGTGGGAACAGCATATCCAGCACCGGCCCGCCCACGTCGCGCGGCTGCCCTTCGCTGGGCGCCACGTGCATGCGCAGGCCCGGGGCGGCATTGACCTCGCAGATCGCCCCGCCCACCTTGGTATAGCTCTCACCGATGTCCGGGCTGATGAAGTCCACGCCGGCCACGTCCAGGCCGATCGCACTGACCGCGCGCACGGCCATGTCGCGGTTGTCCGGATGGATCAGGTCGGTCACGTCGGTGGCGGTGCCGCCGGTGGACAGGTTGGCGGTCGAACGCAGATAGACCACCTCGCCGGCGGCGGGCACGGTGAAGTGGTGGTAGCCCAGGCGCTCAAGCATCAGGTCGGCCTGCTCGTCCAGTTCCAGTTGGGTGAGCACCTTCTCGTGGCCGATGCCGCGGCGCGGGTCGGCGTTGACCCGGTCCACCAGCTCGGCGATGTCGGCCACGCCGTCGCCGATCACGTGGCCTGGCGTACGCCGGGTGGCGGCGATCAGTTCGCCATTGACCACCAGCAGGCGATGGTCGTCGCCGGCGATGAAGGTCTCCACGATCACCGAGCGCGAATGCAGGCGCGCGGCCTCGAAGCCGGCGATGACCTGTTCCGGCGTGTGCAGGTCGATGCTGATCCCGCGGCCGTGGTTGCCGTTGTAGGGCTTGGTCACCACCGCGCCGCCAAGTTGGCGTGCCGCACGCACCGCCCCCTGCGCGTTGGTGACCAGCACCTGCCGCGGGACCGGCAGGCCGAGGCCGGCGAGCAGGGTGTTGGTTTCTTCCTTGTCGCTGGCCAGCTGGACGGCGATGTGCGAGGTCCGGCCGGTGATCGTGGCCTGGATGCGCTGCTGGTAGCGCCCATGGCCGAACTGGATCAGCGACTGGGCGTTGAGCCGCAGCCAGGGGATGCCGCGCATTTCGGCGGCCTTGACCAGGGCGGCGGTCGATGGGCCGAACGCGCGCCGCTGGGCGTAACGGATGAAGTCGATCCGCGCGGCGTCCCACTGCCAGTCAGCGGCGACCGGCTCGCTGCCGCGCAGCGCCTCGGGGACCTGCCCGGCCAGCAACTTCAGCGCCAGCGCAGCGGCCGCCAGGCCCTCCTCACGTTGCGCGTAGGCGTAGATCACTTCGTGCAGGGGGGGCGAAGCGCCCGCGATGGTACGGCTGCGGAAGAAGGCTACGTCTTCGCCCGCGATCCGCTGCAGTTCGACGGCCGCCGCCGCCAGGATCTCGCCTAGCCCGACGCCGTCACCGGCACGCATGCGCTGGGCCAGGTCGCCACGTCCCTCGTGGCCATCGCCATGTCCGCCAAGCCCGGGCAGCGCGGCCAGCACGCCCGTGACGAACTCCTCGCCCAGGCGCGCGCTCGACCAGTCCGCCAGCGCCTCCAGGTCCACCACCAGCCGGATGACCGGAAAGTGCGCATACAGCGACGGGCCGACGTAGACCGCGCGTTCCAGGATGCGCATGGCCTAGGGCCTGTCAACGCGACAGCGCGGGGGCACGGCAAGTCCAAGGAGCGCGACTGGGCGCGCGCGGTGCCGCTTCGTCATTGGGCTGCTTATCAACATCAGTGCTCTCCTTGTTGCTTGCCCCACACCTGCCCAGGCGCGGCATGGTCGCTCGCAATCGCGTCAACCGGCCTTGGCTCACGTTCGTTCCGCCAGCAGCGCACCGGGCGATGCCGTGCGCGTGGCCAGGTCGAAGGTCGCACCGGCGATGAGCACGTGCAGGGTCAGGCCGAGCATGCACACCGGATCGCGTCCGCCGGCATCGGCCATGGACGAAAACCCCAGGTCCCCCGCATCGACCACCGTGACCGAGCCCGAGCCCTCGACCTCCAGCGTGTTGTCCGGGCCGATGAAGGCGGCGGTGTCCTCGTCCAGGCCGATGCCGACGGCGAACGGGTTGTAGGCCAGCGCCGCCAGCAGCCGGCCCAGGCGGTCGCGCTGGCGGAAATGCTGGTCGATCAGAAAGCGGTTGGTCAGCCCCAGTCCTGGCGCCAGGTGCACGCTGTCCGCGCGCGGGCAGGCGCCTTCGCCGCCGTAGGCGATCATGTGCTCGGACAGGATCGCCGCCCCGGCGCTGCTCCCGCCCACGGTGATGCCGGCGGCATTGCGCGCCCGGATCAGCTGGGCGGCCGGCGTACCGCCCAGCACGGAGGACAGCCGCAGCTGGTTGCCACCGGTGAAGAAGATCGCGCTGGCCCGCTCGATGCGTGCCAGGCGCTCGGGATCATGCCCGTCGTGGCGGGTCTGGAAGTCCACGACTTCCACCCGCTGCGCGCCCAGTTCCCCGAACAACTGCGCGTAGCGCGATCCCGCATCACGCAGCTGGCTGGCGGTGGGAATGACCAGGATCTCGGCGCGCGGGCCGCCGGCCAGCGCCACGAAGCGCGCCAGGATGCGCGGGTCGCCGTTCTTGTTCTCGGCACCGCCGATGGGGACGATCCAGCCGCGTTCGTCGCCTTGGGCAACCTTGCTCGGACACATGACGGCGCTGCGGCTCCTGTCGTGGAAGAGGTCTTGGCGCGCGGCATCTGCCGCGCTGCGGGCGCCGGCCTGCAAGGAACCGACACCCCGGGTTCTCCCCCAATTGGCCAGACGATCATGGGCGATCCCCAGGCCAGCCGAGACGTTAGCACGCACGTGCTAAGGCGATGTGGCCGGCGGCTTCGTGCTGCCGTGCGCCCGGCGCATGCGGCTACAATGGCGCGGCCGGCCCCGTAGCTCAGCTGGATAGAGCGTCCCCCTCCTAAGGGGAAGGTCAGTGGTTCGAATCCACTCGGGGTCACCAACTGCGACTGCGTCGCGGTGATGGCCGCCGGTTGTATGGCTGTGCATTAACCTGGGCTGGGGTCAATTCAGTCGAATCGAGGCTTGAGCGTGCCACCTCCTCTCACAATCGATCAGCTGCGCACCCGCGCCGCAACGGGTGAGGCGTTTTCGTATCTCTGCTTCTGGGGGCATCGTCCACGTCGCGATGGCGCGCCATCGAATGCCTGCTTCAGTCAGTGGTACGAAGCCTCGTTTGAGCTGGATGGCATCAGGTATCCCACTGCCGAGCACTACATGATGGCGGAGAAGGCAAGATTGTTCGGGGATCTCGACGCACTCGCGCGCGTGCTGGCATCACGAAGTCCTGGCGCAGCAAAGGCGCATGGCCGCGAGGTCGTGGGCTTCGACGAAGCCACTTGGTCACGACACAGGTTCGACATCGTCGTCCAGGGCAACCTGGCGAAGTTCGGTCAGGATGAGCGCCTGGCCGGGTTCCTTTGCAGTACGGAAGACAAGGTGCTGGTCGAAGCGAGTCCGATGGATTCGATCTGGGGAATCGGCCTGGCTGCAGACGCACCTGGCATACAAGACCCTGCTGCCTGGGAAGGCCTCAACCTCCTGGGGTTTGCGCTGATGGCAGTGCGCGAGCACCTCTTTTGTCGATAGTTCGACATTCTCGGCCATCCATTGAAGGGCTCCTTGGGCACGCTTCACCGTCCTTGGCGTCGCGTCTGCGAAGTTGCGCGTGAAACGATATTGACAAGTGCAGAGGCGCTTGTTCCACAGCGCTTGACAGGGCTTTCACGCATGGGGTTCCATAGCCGCCCATGACGCACCTGCCCACTCCTTCCGAACCCCTGCACGCGCCCGGCGCGGGCCTGCGTTTGGAAGTCGTTGGCACCACGACCATTACCACCACCATCACCCGGGGCTACCGGGTGTGGATGGCCGTGCAAGCGTAAGTTTTTCGCAACCACCGCCCCGCACCCGGATCAGGATGCGGGAGCCCCCATCCTGATGCGCGCGAGGCCTCCCTTCCCCGAGGTCCCCATGTCGTCCGTCGCATCCGAACCCGTCCAAGCTTCTCCATCGCACAAGGTCGTCGCCCACAAGTTCGGCGGCACCTCCGTGGCCGATGCCGCGCGCTATCGCCACGTGGCTGACCTGTTGCTGGCGCGCGACGAGGACGAGCAGGTCACCGTGGTGTCGGCGATGAAGGGGGTGACCGATGCCCTGATCGATCTGGCCGCGCGCGCGGCCGACGACCAGGCCGACTGGCGCGATCACTGGCATGAACTGCGCGCCCGCCATCGTGGCGCGGCCGTGGCCCTGCTGGGCGAGGACTCGGGCCCGACGGTGGACTGGCTGGATGCGCAGTTCGACCGCCTGGCCGAGGTGCTGCAGGCGCTATCGGTGATCGGCGGGCTGCCGGTCGAGGTCGTCGAGCGTGTGCAGGGGCTGGGCGAGGTGTATTCGGCGCGCCTGCTGGGCGACCACCTGCGCAGCCGCGGTGAGGATGCCGACGTGCTCGACGCGCGCGAGGTGCTGGTGGTGGACCGGGGCGAGCTGGGCGTGGACGTGGACTGGGACACCAGCGCCGAGCGTCTGGCCCAGTGGCGGCAGGCGCATCCGGCGCGGCGCGTGGTGGTGACCGGCTTCGTCGCGCGCGACCGCGGCAACCGCATCACCACCCTGGGCCGCAACGGTAGCGACTATTCCGGCGCGATCTTCGCCGCGTTGTTCAACGCCGACGAGCTGCACATCTGGACCGACGTCGATGGCGTGCTCTCGGCCGATCCGCGCGTGGTGCCCGAAGCGGTGCAACTGGAAACCCTGAGCTACGACGAGGCCTGCGAGCTGGCCTACTTCGGCGCCAAGGTCGTGCATCCGCAGACCATGTCGCCGGCGATTGAGCGTGGCCTGCCGATCATCATCCGCAACACCTTCCAGCCCGAGCATCCGGGCACGCGCATCACCGCGCGCAAGGACGCCAACGGGCCGGTGAAGGGTCTGACGCTCTCGCCCGAGCTGGCGGTGGTCAACCTGGAGGGCACCGGCCTGATCGGCGTGCCGGGCACGGCCGAACGCGTGTTCTCCGCGCTGCGCGCCGCGCGGGTGTCGGTGGTAATGATCTCGCAGGGCTCCTCGGAGCATTCGATCTGCTGCGTGGTGAAGTCCGCCGACGCGGTGCGGGCGCGCACTGCGCTGCTCAGCGCCTTCGCCCACGAGTTGGGCATCGGCCAGATTCAGCGGGTGCAGCTTACCGACGGGGTCAGCGTGCTGGCCGCGGTGGGCGACGGCATGGCCGGCATGCCCGGCGTGGCCGCGCGCCTGTTCGAATCGCTGGGCCGGGCACGGGTGAACATCCTGGCCATCGCCCAGGGCTCGTCCGAGCGCAACATCTCGGTGGCCATCGCCAGCAGCGATGCAACCAAGGCCCTGCGCGCGGCGCATGCCGGCTTCTGGCTCTCGGCGCAGACCTTCGCGGTGGGCGTGATCGGCCCGGGCAATGTGGGCCGGGCCTTCCTGCAGCAGCTGCAGGCCGCCCAGCCGCAGCTGCTGGGCAAGGCCGATGTGGACCTGCGCCTGCGCGCCATCGCCTCCTCGCGGCGCATGCTGTTGTCCGGGCGCAGCATCGAAGGCGACTGGCAGGCGCAGCTGCAGCAGGCGCGCGAGCCGCTGGACCTGGACCGCTTCACCGAGCACCTGCTGGCCTCGCACCTGCCGCATACGGTGATCGTCGACTGCTCGGCCAGCCCGGAAGTTGCCGACCGTTACGCGGCCTGGCTGGCCGCCGGCATCCACGTGGTCACGCCCAACAAGCAGGCCGGCGCCGGCTCGCTGCAGCGTTACGAGGCCATCGAGGAAGCCGCCGCCAGCAGCGGCGCGCGCTTCCGCTACGAGGCCACGGTCGGCGCGGGCCTGCCGGTGATCACCACGCTGCGCGACTTGGTCGACACCGGCGATACCGTCACCAGCATCGAGGGCATCTTCTCGGGCACGCTGGCCTGGCTGTTCAACAAGTTCGATGGCTCGGTGCCGTTCTCCGACCTGGTCATCCAGGCGCGCGCGATGGGCTATACCGAGCCGGATCCGCGCGACGACCTGTCCGGTACCGATGTCGGCCGCAAGCTGGTGATCCTGGCGCGCGAAGCCGGCCGGGCGCTGTCGCTGGAGGACGTGCAGGTGGAGAGCCTGGTCCCCGCGGCGCTGCGCCAGGCCAGCGTCGAGGACTTCATGGCGCGCCTGCACGAGGTGGACGCCGCCTTCTCCCAGCGCCTGGCCGATGCCAAGGCCGCCGGTAAGGTGCTGCGTTACGTGGCGCGCCTGGATGACGCCGGCGCCAGTGTCGGCCTGGTGGAGCTGCCGGCCGACCATGCCTTCGCCAACCTGCGTCTGACCGACAACATCGTGCAGTTCACCACCCGCCGCTACTGCGACAACCCGTTGATCGTGCAGGGCCCGGGCGCCGGCCCGGAAGTCACCGCCGCCGGCGTGTTCGCCGACCTGCTGCGCGTGGCGGCCGGGCAGGGGGCGCGCCTGTGAGGCGGGAAGCGCGCGCCTTCTCGCCGGCTTCGGTCGGCAATGTCGGGGTCGGGTTCGACATCCTCGGTCACGTCATCGAGGGCCCGGGCGACACGGTCACCGTGCGTCGCATCGATGCGGCGACGGTGCGCATCGTCGCCATCCGCGGCACCACCGTCGACCTGCCGCTGGACGCGCCGTCCAACACCGCCGGCGCGGCGCTGATCGCCATGCGTGAGGCGCTGGGGCTGTCGTTCGGCTTCGAGGTGGAGATCGACAAAGGCATTCCGCTGGGCTCGGGCATGGGCGGGTCGGCCGCTTCTTGCGTCGCGGCGCAAGAAGC